>JGI24024J18818_10001368_pt1 | contig 9960 bp, 9 predicted proteins | sample Cruoilmetagenom2_FD_18818 | JGI IMG/M metagenome (IMG submission 18818) | reverse complement strand
ACGTTGTCGAACGTCGAACTGTCGTAGAGACTGACAACCGCAGTTCCTCCGAGGCTATCGGCTCCGAACTGCGTCACGTCGAGGCTGACCGGATCGTCATACGACACAACGGTGAAGAGGATCTCCTGGCCTGCAGATTCTTGGGTCTCGAGGGCACACAGGATGTTGAATGTGAAGGTTTCGCCGTTCTCTAACGCGAGTGTGGCCGACGCACCGCCGGCCGCAGCCGCGGCGAAGGCATTGTCTTCGGAATCCTCTGATGGCGCGGTTTCTGCCGGCGCGGATGTTTCGGTTGTGGTGTCGGCTGCAGCCGGAACGGACGTATCAGTAGATTCGCCATCTGCGGAAACCGATTCAGGCTCTGACGCTCCCGATGAGCACGCGGCCCCGACCAATACCAACGCAAGGACGCCAGCGATCAAACGAACCTTCATGATTCCTCCCCTGGGGTCCGCCGACAGTGGACACAACACCATCTCGAAAACGAACCACCCTCAAGGAACCTACGCGCGAGAACCGAGCGCGTCAATAGCAACAAGAGTCAGCGCGGTCCCTTCATTCCGACGAGAGAACCGTGTCGTCGGTTCGGAACAGCCTTCTCCGGCCGCCTCGAATCTGTCAATCCAGTCGGACGCCGCCTGCGTGTCAGATGGTGACCGCTACAGGGCTCTTTCGAGGCCGTCCAGGATCAGATCGAGTCCGAATTCGAACTCATTCGAATAGCTGTAACCGGGCTTCATGATGTGTTCGACGGTCAACTCGGCGAGGTGGGGGTACACGTCGGTGGGGAACTGCTCGAGGAACGCCTCAGCTATCTCTGCGACCTCCTCTGCGGTGTCGAACGGCAGGGTCTCTTCCTGCAGTGCGAATCCATAGATGTACGCGTCCATCGCGGAGAAAGCGTGGGCAGTCAATTCGATCGAGAAGCCCGCGTTCCTCAACGTTCCGATCACCCAGTTGTGGTGACGCAACAACGCCGGGCCGGGGTTGGGTCGCGATTGCATCATGCTGCTTGCCCAGGGATGAAGCGAAAGTACGTTCCGGGTTGAGATCGCCCTTTCGCTCATGGCCGTCCTCCATCCAGCCTCACCGGACGGCAGGTCGATCTCGCTGAAGACGATATCGACCATGCCATCGAGGATGTCGTTCTTGTTGGCCACGTGGTAGTACAGGGACATCGCCTCGACGCCGAGCTCCTGAGCGAGTTTCCGCATCGTGAGGGACTCGATACCTCTTTCATCGGCAAGGGCTGTGGCGGCTCGAAGCACCCGTTCCCTGCTGAGGGGAGTACGTGGCTCGGCGTTGGATTCGGTCTGTGCGGGCACTCGGTTCCTCTCCGTTCTTGAACTCTAGGCGTACAAAGTAAGTCTGAAATCTTCCTTGACAGCCTTACGATGTATGGGTAGGTTACACACCACACTTACACTGTACGAATCGAACCGCCGAGTACCAGACCGACTCATCACAGAGCCGGTCTCCCTTTCACCCCAAAGAGAGACCCACATGGAAACAACAGCAACCCCACGAGAAGCCCACCGCCACACCGCCGTCGGAGCCGACGACGGGACCAATCCCACGACAGATCAGGAGAACACGATGAGAGCGATCACGCAATACGAGTACGGGGCACCCCGAGACGTCCTCGAACTCCAAGAGATCGAGAAGCCGACGGTCGGAGACGACGACGTCTTGGTACGGGTGCAGGCCGTCGGCATCCACATTGGTGACTGGCTGGTGACGAGCGGGACGCCCTACCTGATCCGCCTCATGGGGTACGGGCTCCGGAAGCCGAAGACGAACGTTCCAGGCACAGAGCTCGCCGGAAACGTTGAGGCGGTCGGCAAGAACGTGAAGCAGTTCCAGCAGGGTGACGAGGTGCTCGGCTTCGGCACTGGCGGTTTCGCCGAGTATGCGTCCATCTCTCAGGACGCCTTGGTGTTGAAGCCATCCAACATCACGTTCGAGCAAGCTGCGGCCGTGCCCATCTCGGCGTTCACGGCTCTGCAGGCGATTCGTGATCAAGCGAAGGTACAGCGGGGCCAGAAGGTCCTGATCATCGGTGCGTCCGGAGGCGTCGGGACATACGCCGTGCAGATCGCCAAGGCATACGGCGCCGACGTGACCGGCGTGTGTAGTACGAGGAACGTGGACATGGTCCGATCGATCGGCGCCGATTACGTCATCGACTACACCCAAGAGAACATCACCGAGAGCGGGCAGCGCTACGACGTGATCCTCGACATGGCCGGGAACCGGTCACTTTCAGAGCTCAGGAGCGCCTTGACCCCCGATGGGACGCTTGTCATCGTCGGAGGATCGGGTGGACGATGGCTCATGGGATACGGTCGCACGCTCCGAGCTGTAGCGGTGTCACCGTTCGTGAGCCAGAATCTCCGCCAGTTCATGTCGACGACGAACAAAGAGGATCTGGTCGTTCTCAAGGAACTCATCGAAGACGGCAAGGTCACGCCGGTCGTCGACAGGACGTTCCCATTGCGGGAGACACCCGACGCCCTCGACTACGTGGGTCAGCGGCACACCCAGGGAAAGACCGTGGTCACCGTATGACGAACCAAATCACCACAACGTCGCCGCGCACGGCCTCGCTCATCGCGGGCATCGGCTACCTCATCATCTTCGTGCTCGCGATCTTCGCCAATTTCATCGTGAGAGAGGGGCTCGTTGATCTAGATGACGTTGCCGCCACGTTTGCCAACATCGCCGAATCGGAACTCTTGTTTCGGGCCGGGATTGTCAGCTTCCTGGTCGTGTTCGTCGTCGACATCGTGATCGCGTGGGCGCTCTACATCCTCTTCAAGACAGTGAATAGGGACGTGTCGCTGCTCACAGCGTGGTTCAGACTGGCGTACACGGTCTTCCTCGGCGTGGCACTGATCTTCTTCTTCGTGGTTCTGGATCTCGTGAGTGGTGCGGGTCACCTGTCGGCGTTCGATCCCGGTCAGTTGGAGGCTCATGTGATGCTGCTGCTCAATGCATTTAACTACGCGTGGCTCATCGGATTGGCCGGTTTCGGCATCCACCTGATGCTGCTCGGCTACTTGATGATCACGGCGGGCGCGGGGCCAAAGGTGCTCGGTGTTTTGTTGGCGATCGCAGGGGTTGCGTACGTGTTCGACACCGTCGCGAATGCCTTGTTCTCCAACTACACGGAGTACGAGACCGCGTTCCTGTTGATCGTCGCCATCCCTTCGGTCGTCGCAGAGCTGTGGTTCGCCGTGTGGCTGCTGATGAGAGGGGGAGTGGAGCGGGAGACCGTTCGTTAGCTCTCGTCACCGCGCATGTCTTGGAAACGTGCGTACTCGTCGTTCAAGACGGAGAGCACACCTTCGATCATCTGAGCCGACTGGTACGAGTAGCCGAGGTCGAAGATGTGCTGGGCCCCGGGGAACTCCATATAGACGACGCCCTTCTGTGAGGTGGTCTCCAGCTGTTCGACGAATGCCCTCGCCTCCACCACCGGAGCGAGGGAATCGCGATCACCCTGAGAGATGACGAATGGCGGAACACCGGGATGGATCCGATCGAGCGGCGACATCTCCGCGAACTTCTCGGGTTCGTCTTCGAGGAACGCTTTGATGACGAGCGGTTCCATGAGCATGGGAACGAACTTTGGCGTCTGGACCCCCATTCGGTCACTGACGTCATAGATCCCGTAGATGGGAGCGGTGATCTGCACCGAGGTGTCGGCTTCCTCGAACCCCGGTTGGTACCTGGGATCGTTCTCGGTGAGACCTACGAGCGCGGCCAGGTTCCCCCCTGCCGATCCACCCGACACCGCAACGAACGAGGGATCTCCCCCGTACTCGGCGGCGTGTTCTCGAATCCAGACGAGTCCTGCTTTCACATCGGCGAGCTGATCCGGCAACGCGGCGCCCGGACTCAAGCGGTAGTTGACGGAGAAGCCCAGCCATCCGGCACGAGCAAGGTGGTGGAGAAGCGGAATCCCCTGCTCGCGTTTGTCGCCCATGACCCATCCGCCGCCGTGGATATACATGACGACCGGCCGATTCGTTCGGTTCGTTTTGTCTCGATAGATGTCGAGGTTGATGGTGTGGCCGGCGACACGCCTGAACGGCACGTTCTTGATCTTCTCGACGGTTCGACCTCGGAGGGGAGCGGCAAGCAGGATCCTCCAGATCGGCACCGATGGACCCGACCGTGATACGTCGGCTCTGGACAGCGCTGTGTCGACGACCTGACCGGACTTGCGCGTTCGCGCAAGAATGAATCCCGTGCCAAGCCAGGAGAGGATGAGGAGAACGAGGCCGATCCAGCCGATGGCATAGTCCAGAGCTCCGGACCATACGAGGACACCGGCAGCGATCATCTGGAAGAAGACGAGCTGTCCCGGCAACCCGATCACGAACCACGACCAGAACATGCTCGGGAACAGCAGCGCTGTCTGTCGGAACGGATACAGCGCGTTGAACGTCGCTGCGGCAGCCCACAGGCCGAGCAAGAGCAGCAGGATCGCTATCAGCATCAACTCTCCCGATTCGACGTACGGTCGAGTGTATCGACGGCCGAGTCACCGGAGTTCCTTGTGGGGGAGGCCTCGGAACGTACCACGCAATATGTATGACGTAGTACGACTCGGAGGTCTCGTATTCGTAGGTTGCGTCGTGTATCTGCGACTGCGCCCGGGTTCTGTGGAGTACCTTGAGAAACTGAAAGCGGCGATGACGAACTTCGAGAAGCGAATACTTCTCCCCGATTCGGGGTCGCACTACGTCATACGTCGGACGTACTACGGCCTTGTATCCCCCGCTTCTCGCCGATCGCACTCATTCTGAAATACCCGTTTCCGACACGATCGCTCAGGGCTGCGTTGGGAGCGACTCGGTCTCTCCGAGGATCGCTGACAGTTCAGCGTCTGCCTTGATGCGTAGCTTTGTCAGATCCGGCAAGAGGGCGAGGTGATTGCGAACGGTCCACCAACCCGTCAGCGCCTCGAAGAGGTCGACAAGCTGGGCAACACCCACCACCAGGAATACCAGACCGACGACGACCATCACCAGCGTGAGCCACACCCTCGTCGGATCGGTCATGGCGATCAGAACGATCCACGACAACGGGAAGACAACGAGTCCCGTGATCACGCGAGCGGTCCCCTTCGACACGGGCTCCTTCACGAAAGCCCCGACTCCCATAACGAGCAGGATCGCGATCAAATTCGCGGTCAAGCCGAGCAGGGCGAACGGTGCCATCAGCAGGACGATGACGCCCTTCACAAGCGCGACTCTGGCGAGATCCGTCATCTTCGGCATCGGCTGGATCTGGTCGTCTTCGAGGCCGCCCGCGGTGAGGGCGAGTTGGTAGCGTCCGGTCGCGGCGAGTCGGTTCTCATCGTTGATGTCGGTCGAACGAGCGAGCTCCTGTGCGACCGTCCTGAGTTCAGCCATCGTTGGCTCGGAGAACGCTTTCGACATCCCGGTTCTCAGATGGATCGATCCGGCGAGCATCATCGTCCGTTCACGCACAAGGGACCCGAAATCGGGGGAGACGGCCCCCAGGCGTTCGGCGACAAGAGCCGTTACTTGATCCACGAGCACCCGATCGGATTCCTGAGGTTCTTCCCCCTTTGCGAGTTCCGTGATCTCGTCCGAAGTGATCCGTTCACCCACTTCGACGAGCACCCGGGAGCGTGAGGACACCTTGTCTTCGTACGTGATGCCGACAGGGATGATTGCCAGGTTCTCCACCCCGACTTCCATGGCGCTCAGCGCCATCCGAGCGGCGCCGGTGCGAACTCTCTGGAGTTCCTGGGTGTCAGTGACCGTTCCCTCGGGGAAGATCAGAACGGTCCTGCCTTTGGCGAGCATCTTCGCGACCTCGTGGAACGACGAAACGTTCTTCCCCACGTCCGAATGGTCCATCTGGCGATAGACGGGGACGACCCCCAGTGCTCGAAGACCGAGCCGCATAGGGAGCCTCTTGAAAAGAGTGGACTTGGCGACGATGTACGGCAGGCCGCCGAGCGCCCGGACGACGACGATGGCGTCGACCAGTCCACCGAAGTGGTTCGCCACGATCAGGCGCGGACCGTCGTGACTCGCCGAACCGTCGACCTCGACTCCCTTGAAGAGGACGAGCGTGTAGACGCGGGCGAAAGCACCGGCCAGCCACCAACGGATTCGATAGATCACGGCGCCACTCTACGCCGGGTCGGTGCCGATCTAGGGTTCGCTCTCCGTCGTGATCGGGAGCCCATCGATGATCTACTTGCCGGCAGCGATCACGGCGAACAGTCTCTCGTACACCTGCGCCGCCAGCTGGCAAGCCTCGATGGTGACGGGGTCGTTGCGTGGGTCTGCGGTTCTCTGCCGCCATCGCTCGACTCCATCCAGAGCGCCTCGGTCACACGTACCCCGCCAGCGGCACACCTCCGTAGGCAGCGACGCCGTTCGTATGCCCGGTTCTGTCTGATCTTGCTCCCATTACCGTGCCCGCATGATCCCCGTCCTCACCGGGTTCGCCGCAGGCGGTCTCCATGTCTTCTCTGGTGTCGATCACCTTGCAGCGCTCGCCCCGGCGGCCGTCGAGAACCCGTCGGGAGCCACCCGCACGGGAATCTTCTGGGGCCTCGGCCACGGCATCGGTGTCGCCATCATCGGAGGCATCGGGTTGGTGCTTCGGGACCTCATCGACGTCGAGGCCTGGTCCGGGTGGGCGGAGTTCCTTGTCGGTTTCCTGCTCATCGGAATCGGTGCCTGGGCCATCTACCGGGCCGGACATATCGACATCCACGAACACCCACACACTCACGACGGTGAGGATCACGAGCACGTCCATGCACACGACCCCGGCGACAAGTCTCACCACCATGCGGCGCTCGGGGTCGGCATCTTCCATGGGGTGGCAGGCGGGGGACACCTCTTCGGCGTTCTTCCGGCCCTTGCGCTCCCGACGCACGAGGCGATCCTGTATCTCCTCGCATACTTGGTCGCATCCGTTGTCGCGATGGGGGCGTTCGCCTACGGAATCGGCGTCCTCGCGGGCAAATCCGGAGACGTGTGGATCAGACGGTTGATGTATGGCTCCGGCGTGTTGGCAGCGGCCGTCGGTATGTTCTGGGTGGTCAGTACCTGGCCGTTCTGATCACGGCTCGGCATTGGGGCCGTGTGGTCTCTAGCGCACGGCTACGGCGACATCTCTGCCCCATGTGCGGGCCCGTTCGAGTTCGCCATCGGTGATCGGGCCGGTCGTTCCTTCTACATGGAAGATTTCGGCCGGCATGACGATCCGGTAGCCGAGACGCTTCAGTCGTTTCTGCGCACCACGAGCCGCCGATCCCGGGAGGTTCGGCTTGCGGATGCTGGTATCGAACGTGGCGGCTGCGTCTCCCGCGGCTTTCGCAAGGATCCTCAGCCACTCACGGATGCCGATTCCTTGTGAGACGAGCGGTTCCTCCGTTTCGGAGGTTGCTCCCTTGCGCGAATCGGGTCGACTGAGACCGAATTGGTGGGTGGGGCCACCGACGACCAGAAGGTCGAAGCCCTCTGGCGAAACCGGCGCTCCCCCAACCTCGACACACTCGGCGTCGATGGTCTCGCTCATCCCGACAGCGATCGCCTCGGCGATTGTTTTGGTGTTGCCGAACATGGACTCGTACACGACGAGTGCCTTCACTTCGGATCTCCTCGATCGACCCCCACAGCTTGCTCTTCCCAGGCCGCCGTGCCAGGGCCCTCCGCCTCTTCCGACTTGACCGAGGTCACCTTCACCGAATCAGAAGTCGCGGAATGCGAAGCGTTCCGGAAGCAACATGCACTCATCCAACGGTCTCATCCCTCCCGAAGCGGTTGGATGAGTGAGGCTCTGAGCGGCGGTGCACACGCCCTGGAGAAGGCTCGTTCCTGTATCTGTGTTCCGGTGAACACCCAGCAGAAAACCAGCTGTGAATGCGTCACCGGCTCCGGTGCTGCCTTCGACGTGATCGGATGGCAGGTCAAGCGACGGCTGGGTGGTCAGAGTGCCGTCCTGCTCGCGACACACGGCACCTCGGACACAGTGCAGGATCACTCGACCCGGGGCTCCCAAAGCGGCGATCTCGTCGGCGGCAGACTCCAACGACGCTCTGTTCGGCTCGACCTCCCGACCGAGGACGAGGGATGCCTCGACTTCGTTGAGGAAGAAGAGATCCGCATGCTGTAGAGATGCGATCACCACTTCGCGGAAACCCTCATCGATAGCGGAGACCGTCTCGACGGCAGTCAGGAACCCCAGAGACCGCGCCCTTTCGAGCAGTCTCGAAGCACCGGTGTGGCCATCATCGTCGGTTTGGTCCATCGCATCGAGCAGGAGCAGATAGCCGAGGACGAAGATCCTGGCGTTGCTGCTCTCCAGATCTACATGCTCCGGCGAGAACAGCGAGTTGACGCCACGGTGATGGAAGAACGTTCTTCGGCCGTCGTGCGCAACGCACATAGCGTCTGTGTACGACGTCGCAGCCATGTCCGTCGTATGGAGTTGAGCGATGTCGATATCGCAGGCAGAGCAATCGGCTCGAATCCAACGAGCGTCGGCGTCTCGGCCGAGGAGACCGGCAGCTTCGAGAGGGAACTCTGCTCCGAGCGCCTTGAGATCCTTCAGGACGTTGTAGGGGCCACCGCCGTTGCTCATCGCCTCTGACGTGATATTGGCAAGCATGTCCTGCGCCGGCCACGTATCGATGATCTTCACGTGGTCCACGATGAAGCTCCCGGCGGCCAGGACTCCGTTCCGTGACGACTGATCCACTCCGTCGCCCCGGTCGGTTGAGCCGATACGGCTGTCGCTACTCATGAGTTCGCAGGGACCGTTGGTTGCAGGTCGTCCTCCAGCGATCGAAGAGGGAGGATTCCGAGGCGGGCAAGATCGGCGTGGTATGACCGAACGGCTTCATCCGGGGTCGCCTCGCCGTCGGCGAGCGCCCGCAGTTGTCTGACGAAACTTTGCTGATCCTGGGCGTTGTTGATCATCCGCCCGTAGAGAGCCGCTCGAGCGCCGTGCTTGCGTGCATCCCAGAGTTGACGGAACGCATCGAAGGTCGTACCCGACGATCCGCCCATGATGCCGACGACCAGACTGGAGTCGTAGCCCGCCAATTCTTCCATGGCGCCAGGTCCGTTGTAGGCGACCTTGAGGAAGAGCGGCCGCTCGGCTCCGGCTATGCCGGCGAGCGTCCGGATGATCATGTCGTTCATGAATGCGCCCACGTCCGCCACCGGGTTGAGCGGCGCATTGGGATTGAAGAACTCGAGGAAGTGGCGGAATCCCTTGGCCGCTGCCTCTTCGCGGAAGCGCGAGTAGGCGGCCAGAACGACCTGGTCTGCGGCGGCATCGTTGCTGAACGTGATCGAGTACAGCCCCAGATCAGCCCCCAGCGAACGTTCGGCCTGTTGACACTCGGGCTTGCCACACATCGCCATGTCAAGCGAGGCGGTGCGGAACGGCAGCGAGGGCTGAGTTGGGTACACACCGCCTCGTGCCAGCCATATGTCCGTCGTATCGTTGGCGCGGATCGCCGGAGTGACCGCAGAGTCGTCGAAGAGTCGCTCCTCAAGCGTGAGGACATCGCTCGTACTCGCACTCATGAGCATGATGTCGACTAGCCCCTGTCGAGTGTTCTCGCGGATGAGATCGCGGTACTCCTGGACTGACCGGAAGCGGGGCATGCCAGCCGTGTCTGTGTGATCCGTACCGGGTGCCGCGACGCCGAAGGCCATGTCCGCGTCCTTCGCGTCGGCGAGGATGAACTCGTCGGCAGCCGGACTCGCCAGCATTCGTGCCAGCTTCGCGTCAAGTGTCTTCTGCGTCATTTCACCACCTCAGGATTCGATGCTACGTCATGTCGTGTGATGTGCGGTTGCGACCAGGAATAGGACGCTGTCACTAGCTGAGGCGCCCGTAGTCCCCGACGAGGAGACGGAGCGGTTCTTCGTCCTCGACTACGTCCGG
>JGI24024J18818_10001367_pt1 | contig 9966 bp, 10 predicted proteins | sample Cruoilmetagenom2_FD_18818 | JGI IMG/M metagenome (IMG submission 18818) | reverse complement strand
CTACAACCGGCTTTTGTCTCTCGATAGATGGCGCAGTGTAGTAATGTTTCAGCTGATGGTTTTAAATGAGTATTTGCAGTGGGTTTGCCATCAGAATCCACCAATAAGAAATCTTCAGATGTTCTCTTTTTTTTGTCTTTTCCGCTTGCTGTCACTAAAAACTCTATTGGATCAACATGGACTTTAATCGCGAGGTTTCCGCTAGTTCCCATAAACCAATCTCTTGCAGCAAGTTCATCTTTTATGTCCGCAAGTTCTTCCCATTTAACTTGTAATGTCATAATTGCACACCTAACTTAGCGTCCATAATCTCTATAACATCGTGGAAATCTTCAAAAGGTTCATATGGAATATTTAATTCCTCACATTTTTCTATTAAAAAATCCCTTGCAATGATAACATCACCTAATTTTGCTGCTTCTAAATCAGTAATAGAGTCACCAATTACAACGCTTATAGCATCTTTGTCGAGTAGGGTACGAATAATGGAGGGTTTACAGCAACCACAACCTTGGCTCGTACATTGTTCATCACAGCTATGTGGAAAATCAATTTGAATGGTTTGCTTAGAAAAATCGGATTCATTACAATAAACTCCTGCTAATCCCCCGAATGGTTCAAGTAGCTTATAGATAAAAAAGTCTATCCCCCCGCTTACGATGTAAAGCGGGATGTTATGCTTTTTGGTAAAAGAGACAAATTCACTAAATCCATCACGAATGATAGCCTGTTCTCGTACAAAGGAAATGATTTCATCTTTTGATTCAGTAGGAAGGAGTGAAAACATTTTTGCTACACCATCACGGATGGAAATTCGTTGACCTAAAATATCGTCTTTGATGGGAACCCATTCTGGTGGAGCAAATTTTTTCATGATTGCCATGATATTATCCTGATTGGTAATAGTTCCATCGAAGTCACAGAAAACTACTAATTTACTCATCATTTCCCTCCCCATAATTCAAGTGCCATTTTTAATTCACTATGTTGTTCCCCGCNCTGTTCTAATGTAATACCTTCCAAAACAGCAGATATTGCNTGCCTAAATGCCAAACCGCCTCCCGCAGCACCAGCTGGATGACCGTGAACACCACCACCTGCATTTATAATGCTATCGATTCCATAGTCATTCATTAATAGTGGTACGAGACCAGGATGTATCCCAGCAGAGGGGACTGGGAAGCTTTGTTTTACCACACAAGCTTTTGTTAGTTCTTCACCTAGAGAAAGAGCGGTAGACTTTTCAAGTGCGACACTACCATAAGGAGAAGGAAACAATGAAAAATCTGCCCCAGCATAACGAGTTAGTTTCCCAAGAAGAAGGGGCGTTGAAACCCCGTAAAATGCTGAACTCGTGAATGCACCGCTATAAGCGGGATGTGCCATGAGTGGTAGTTGAATTTCATCGTCTTCTGCTAGTTCTTGAAGAACATCTAATCCGTAAGTATGAACATTAAATAAGAGTACATCTGCCCCCAATTCCCGGGCTTTCTTGGCCTTATCTTTTAATTCGAATGTACGCCCCGATAGATTTACTGCATATAAAGTACGATGTCCTGTTTCTTCATATACCTGTCTTAACACTTCTCGGCCTGTAGTAATGCGTGTTTCGAAAGAAGTGAGCGGATTATCAAACAGGATTTCATCATCTTTTACGAGATCAACTCCACCAAGTGCCTGTTGCTTAAGTTGTTCTGCTAAATAGTTGATATCTCTCCCGATGACTCCTTTGAAGATACTCATGACTAGTGGACGTTCATATACTCCTAATCTTTTTCGAATACCATCAATGCCATAGCGTGGCCCTGGAAGGTGAGACAAAAGATTTGCATCAAATTCAAGATCTAATAGCTTTACTTCTCCGTCTAGGGATAGTTTGCCGAAAACAGTTGTTAATATCGCAGGAATATCAGCGGAGAAATTTACACTTGGATATGCTATCTTAACTTCTCCTTTTATTTTTCCAGGATGTAAGGGGTGTTGGATATCCTTAAATTCAGTGACTGATATTACCTGTCCTTTATGTTTTTTTAATTGTTCTTGTTCTAACAAGGCCAAGTTGGTCCAAGAACCAACAGTCAAACCAAGTGCAATCTCTTCTGCTTTTTTTTCAAAAGAGCCAGATGTACCATATAGTTGATAGTGTGCTGTAATTCCGTTCATCTTTTCACTCCTAATATAAAAAACCTCTTCAAATAAGAAGAGGTTAATAGTTTAACAACTTCTTATTTCTCAGCTGTTCGCTGCAAGAATTAGCACCGTGTTCAAAATAAATTTGAATCGGTTGCCGGGTATCATAGGGCTTGTCCCTCCACCTGCTCTAAATAAGAAAATAATATTCAGTTGAAATGTTAAATATAAATTAATATTGATTATTCCATGCAATGAAAATTCTGTCAACAGTAAATTTAAATAATTATATTTATTCTAAATATTATTGACATATCTTTTTCAATTATGCTAGGATTCTAATCAAACATAATAGTTGTACCGCACTCTTATCAAGAGCAGGCAGAGGGATAATGGCCCGATGACGCCCAGCAACCGACCGTAATACCGTTGTGAGACGGGGCGCTTTAAGCGCCGGAATGTAAAATTCCGTAAGGCACGGTGCTAATTCCATCAGAATTTTTTCATTTCTGAGAGATAAGAGGTTCAGAATCTCTTATTCTAAGCCTCTTTCTTTTGGAAAGAGGTTTTTTATTTTGTATATGAAAGGAAGTCAGTAATGGGAGTAGTAGCAGCGAAACAATATGAACCATTAACACAGGAATCGGCAATTTCATTGGCAATCGACTTATCTTTGTTCCCAAATGATGCAAAATTAGTTTGTGAAGAGATTGGTGACGGCAATCTAAACTATGTATTTCGTCTAACAAATCTAACTAGCGGCAAAGGTATTATTATTAAACAGGCTTTGCCCTATGCAAAAGTCATCGGAGAGAGTTGGCCACTAACTTTAAAAAGGGCAAAGATTGAAGCGAGTGCCTTACAAAAACATGGGGAATATGCAGTAGGTCTTGTTCCAAAAGTCTATGCTACAGATGAAAACTTAGCTATCACGGTCATGGAAGATTTGTCCCATCTAGAAATCGCACGTGAAGGGTTAATAAACGGTGAATCCTATCCTAGATTATCAACTGATGTTGGAGAATATCTTGCATCAACACTATTTTATACTTCTGACTTTGCTCTCCACCCCTTTGAAAAAAAAGCACTTGTTGTAGAATTTTCTAATCCGGAGTTATGTAAGATCACGGAGGACTTAATCTTTACAGATCCATTTTTTAATAACGAAACAAATGACTTTGAACCCGCATTACAAACGGTAGTAGAAGCAATCTGGGGTAATAGTTTACTGAAGCTTGAAGTAGCAAAACTAAAAAGAAGCTTTTTGACAGAAGCAGAAGCTTTATTACACGGAGATCTTCATACAGGAAGTATCTTCGCAAGTGAAGAAGAAACAAAAGTAATAGATCCAGAGTTTGCTTTTTATGGTCCTATTGGATTTGATATTGGTTTGTTTTTGGCAAATTTAATAGTTCAATCCATTACACGTATGGTGAGCAACGAGATGTCATACATACTCATATTAAAAATACCTGGACCACTTTTTCTACCAAGTTTTCAGAGTTCTGGAATAATAATGAACTAGACTTATATAAAAATATAGAAGGCTATGAGGCATCTGTGTTAGAAAAAATATTCCATGATTCACTAGGTTTTGCCGGCTGTGAGCTGATTCGCAGAACAATTGGATTAGCACATGTAAAAGACTTAGATAGCATTGAAGATAACGATCGTAGAATTTTATTAAAAAAGCTAACGCTATTAGTAGGAGAAGTATTGATCGTTAAGCGTAAGGAAATAGGCTCAATAGATGTAGTTATTGAGTTATTAGGAGAAGTACAAAAATGAGTATTCCTTTATCAATTAATTGGAACAACGAGCGGTTAGTCATATTAAATCAACAGAAGCTACCGCATGAAATTGTCTATATAACACTAGAAACAATTAAGGATGTTTATGATGCAATTATTACCCTGAAGGTTCGCGGTGCTCCTGCTATTGGAATTACAGCAGCATATGGATTGGCTCTAGAAGCACAGAGTTATAAATCAAATTCAATGGTTGAATTCATTGAATCGTTAAAAAAAGATGCAGCGTACTTAGGGGATTCTCGACCGACCGCTGTCAATTTAGTTTGGGCACTCAATCGGCTATTAAAAGTAGTTAATCATTCGGAAAGCGTATTGGCTGCAAAGCTACTGCTAGTGGAAGAAGCTATAAAAATACACAAGGAAGATGAGGAGTCCTGTCGGAGTATAGGTGAGTTTGCACTTTCTCTGCTTGGAGATAGAACGAGGGTAATGACCATTTGTAATGCAGGTTCTATAGCTACTGCTAAGTATGGTACTGCTTTAGCTCCTTTCCATTTAGGTAAAGAACGTGGAAAAGAATTTGAAGTGTTTGCATGTGAAACTCGACCTGTCTTTCAGGGAGCCCGTTTAACAGNATGGGAACTGCAACAATCAGGTGTCGATGTGACACTAATAACGGATAGTATGGCTGCACACACAATAGGCGCGAAGGGAATAGAAGCAATTATTGTTGGGGCAGATCGAATAGCCCAAAATGGAGATACGGCAAATAAAATAGGAACACTAAACCTAGCTATATTAGCTTCTGTGTATGGAATTCCATTTTATATTGCAGCACCATCCTCCACATTTGATCTAAGCCTAAAAAGTGGAGAGGAAATTCCAATAGAAGAAAGAAAAGCAGAAGAAATTACTACTATTAACAATAAGACTGTTGCTCCAATAAATACAAAGGTATTTAATCCAGCTTTTGATGTGACTGCCTCCAAATATATCACNGCCATTATTACAGAAAAAGGGATTATTTATCCCGACTATATTAAAAATATTTCAGCTCAGTTAGTGAATTCAAATGGAAATGAGGAACATGTATGAAAACAAATAAGTATTGGCTATTATTCATGATTTTAGTTATTGGGGTTTTAATGACAGCCTGTCAACCAAAAGGTGATGCAGAAGAAACTACAGCTTCTGACGATAAAGCAGAGGAATCCGATCATCCACTAGTTGGTAAGAAAATTGCGTTAGTCATGCAACAAAACCTTGGAACATTTTCAGCTCAATATATTGAAGGTGTGAAAGAACAGGTAGAGAAGTTTGGTGGAACTGTTACTATATTCACTTCTGAAGGTGATTTATCCAAAATGGCTTCTAATTTAGATGCTGCGGTAAATCAAGGAGTCGATGGAGTTTTAATAGATCATGGCACAAAAGAAGCCTTAAACCAAGGAGTAGAGAATGCTATCGCAAAAGGAATTCCAGTAGTTGCATTCGATGCAGGGGTAGAAGTGGAAGGGGTTACTTCGATAGAACAAGGTGATGAAAAAATGGCACAAATGACGCTTGAGAAACTATCGAAGGATTTAAATGGTGAAGCAAATATCGTGAAAATATGGGTAGCAGGTTTTGCGCCNATGGAAAGANGACAAGTAGCTTATGANGAATTTTTAGGAGAGAATACTGGGATAAAAGAAATCGCAACATTNGGTGCAGCGACACAAAATACAGCTTTAGATACACAATCTCAAATGGAAGCGATATTAAAGCAATATCCAAATAAAGGCGAGATNACAGCAGTTTGGGCTGCTTGGGANGAGTTTGCAAAAGGTGCAGTTCGTGCAATAGAACAAGCAGGACGTACGGATATTAAAGTATATAGTATCGATATGAGTGATGAAGATTTACAAATGATGCAAAATGACAATAGTCCATGGGTTGCCTCAGCTGCGGTAGACCCGAAGGATATTGGGCGTATTCAAGCACGTTATTTATACCAAAAAATTAACGGCGATACTGTAGATGAAAAAGTAGTATTAAATCCAGTTTTTGTGGAAGCATCAAAATTGCCGGAGGAAAAAGTATCCACTAATGAATTAAATGAGTATATCGAAGGCTGGGGAGTGAGTGACCAAGGGTATTCAGACGTGTTAAAAGAACTAGAAAATAGATAACTTGAAACGGATTTAAGCTGTCCTTTGTAATAAGGGCAGCTTCTTTTCAAGAAAGGAGCTACTGATGACGAATCCTTTTCTATCAATGAAAGCAATTGATAAATCGTTTGGAAAAGTTCGTGCACTTGAAAAAGCAGAATTTCACCTAAAAAAAGGGGAAGTTCATGCTTTACTTGGTGTAAATGGTGCAGGGAAAAGTACGCTTATGAAAATACTTTCAGGTGTATATGAGCAAGACACGGGAGAAGTTTTGTTAGAAGGAGAAAAAATTCGTATCCGAACTCCGAAAGCTGCAAAAGAGCTTGGAATCTTTTGTGTATACCAAGAGGTAGATACTGCCATCGTTTCAGAACTTTCGGTTGCTGAAAACATACTATTGGATTCGATTGCAACCGGAACGAATGTGTTTATATCAAAGCAGAAACTACATAACCAAGCTCGAAATGCCTTGCTTCAACTACAGGCGGATGATATACCAATAGAAAAACCTGCATTTATGCTTTCATTAGCAGAAAAACAGTTGGTTTTAATCGCACGAGCACTTGTGAGTTCTGCAAAAGTTATTATTTTCGATGAACCAACTGCACCTTTGTCTCTTCATGAATCTACTAAGCTATTTTCCGTTATAAACAAGTTAAAAGCAAAGGGAGTAGGGTGTATATTTATATCGCATCGACTACCAGAGGTATTTGAAATTTGCGATCGAATAACTGTTATGAGAGAAGGTTCGTTAGTAGGGACCTATAATACGTCTGACACCAATCAAGAAAAAATAATTGAATCCATGCTTGGAGTCTCATATAGTTTGGATGTTAGTACTCGAACACACCTTAGGGGAAACATTACTTCGTGTAAAAGAGTTATCGGATGGAAAAAAGGTGAAGAATATCTCTTTTCATGTGTCACAAGGAGAAATTGTTGGAGTAGTTGGACTGGTAGGTGCTGGCAAAACAGAGTTAGCAAAAACGTTATTTGGATTTTCTCCACATACTGCGGGAAGTATAGAGATTTCAGGAGAAATAGTAAAAGTAAAGCATCCGAGGGACGCGATAAATGCAGGAATGGCTCTTATACCTGAAGAGCGACGAAAAGAAGGACTGTTTGTTCATGAATCACTGCAAACAAATGCATCATTTCCTAACTTACAAAAGTTTTCTCGACTTTTATTTATGAATAAAACGAAGGAAAAATCATTTGCAAAAGAAATAATTGATAAATTACGTATTAAAACAAGTAGTACGGATACCCCACTTGTCTTTTTGAGCGGGGGGAATCAGCAAAAAGTTGCAATTGGTAAATGGATGTCGTTGGATTCGGCACTTTATTTGTTTGATGAACCAACGAAAGGCGTGGATATTGGAGCAAAAACAGATATTTTTAGGATGGTTCGTGAGTTTGCTGAAAGAGGTAAGGGGTGTCTATATTTTTCAAGTGAAATTCATGAAGTAGTAGGAATTTCTGATCGAATACTCGTTATGTACGATGGTCAAATCGTGAAAGAGCTATCACGGAAAGATGCGACCCAGGAAAGGATTTTGTTGTATGCAAGCGGTGGGAAAGAATAACAAATTGAAAGAACAAGCTATAAATTTTCTGTTTAAGTTTGGAGCAATCGCTCTACTCATTTGTATCATTATATATTTTAGTTCTATAAGTGATGCTTTTTTTACATATGCTAATTTTACAGATATTTTACGATCCATTTCTATCGTTACGTTACTAGCATTGGGAGTGACTTTTACACTAGTAGTAGGTGGATTTGACCTAAGTGTAGGTTCTACAATGTCCTTATCGACAGTTGTTACAGCATCACTTATGGTCTGGTATGAGATGCCTTTATGGCTTGTCCTTTTAATACCTATACTAGTCGGAGTGTTAGTTGGTTTGCTTAATAGTTTTCTTATTGTTATTTTAGGGATTCCTGATTTACTAGCAACTTTAAGTACGATGTATATTGTTGCAGGCTTTCAACGTACATATACGGAGGGGTACTCTATTTACAATAATATGCCACTTACTTCAGGTGGTACTGCACCAGGACAATTCTCGGAGGCATTTCTTTGGATAGGGCAAGGTAGATTCTTGGGATTACCAGTACCTGTTTGGATTATGCTAATACTCGTGGTAGTTGCTTATATTGTTCTTAATCATACGCGTTGGGGACGAATATTATATATGACTGGAGGAAATGAAGAGGCTGCAACCTTGTCTGGAGTGAATACACGTAAAGTGAAGTTCATAGCTTATATCATTTCTGGTATTTTTGCTTCATTAGCAGGAATATTATTCGCAGCACGTGTAGGGTCAGGACAAATTGATGCAGGCTCCCCACTTTTAATGGAGGCAGTAGCAGCTGTTTTTGTAGGCTACTCCGTACTAGGGATTGGTAAGCCAAATGCACTGGGCACTTTTTTTGGAGCAGCCGTAATTGGTATTTTACTAAACGGGTTAACCATTTTAAATTTACCTTATTATGCATTTGATATTATTAAAGGAACGGTTTTAGTTTTGGCGCTTGCAGTTACTTATGTTTATGCAAAAAATCGCTTTTCTCGGTCGTAGTGACAGGAACTTCTCTCAAACAAATATATAATTTTGAAAATAATTTTAAATATAAAGGGAAACATCGTTGAAATTTAGGATAATCTACTTCATTATGGAGAATAGAGAATCTCTTAGTAGACTTACTAATAGGTAATACATTAGATGAAGGATGTAGTTTATGTCGGAAGAAAATATTACACGTCTATATGTTAATAATAAAGAAATTATTTTAATCGGTACGGCACATGTATCAAGACAAAGTGCAGAGCAAGTAAAGGAAGTTATTGATAGAGAACAACCAGATTCTGTTTGTATTGAACTAGATGAGCAAAGATACCAATCTATTATCGATAATAATAAGTGGAAACAGACGGATATTTTTAAGGTTATTAAGGACAAGAAAGCTACCCTACTATTAATGAACTTGGCAATTTCATCTTTCCAAAATCGGATGGCTAAACAGTTTGATATTAAGCCGGGTCAGGAAATGATACAAGGTATTGCAAGTGCGAATGAAAACGGGGCCGAGATCGTATTAGCCGACCGCAATATCCAAACTACTTTCTCACGCATATGGCATAATCTCGGGTGGACAGGGAAATCTCAATTACTAACTTCCGTTTTCTTTAGTATTTTCAGTAAGGATACTATTTCGGAAGATGAACTGGAGAATATGAAGTCACAGGATACTTTAAACGCCGTTTTAGCAGAGTTTACGGAATCCTTTCCAAAGCTAAAAACACCGTTAATCGATGAGCGAGATCAGTATTTGGCTCAAAAGATTAAAGAAGCACCAGGTGAAAAAGTAGTAGCAGTATTAGGTGCTGCTCATGTACCGGGTATTACAAAGGAAATCTATAAGGATCAGGATTTAGTAAAGCTATCAGCCATTCCTCCTAAATCAATTGTCCCGAAAATACTTGGATGGGCTATTCCAGTTCTAATTGTGGCATTAATTGCGTTTACATTTATAGCAAATCCTTCTGCAGGTTTTGATCAGGCATTTAGCTGGATTCTTTGGACTGGTACGATGGCTGCAATTGGAGCAGCAGTAGCGCTAGGGCATCCGTTAGCGATTATAGCAGCGTTTATAACAGCACCCGTTACAGCACTTCACCCCATTTTAGCGTCTGGTTGGTTTTCAGGACTTGTCCAAGCGTATATCAAGCGTCCAACGATAGCAGATTTTGAAACGTTATCAGAAGATGTCTTTACGATTAAAGGGTTTTGGAGAAACAAAGTAACTAGGGTTTTACTCGTGGTTGTATTAACCAACTTAGTTGGATCGCTTGGCACTTTTATAGGTGGAGCAGATGTTATACGAGTATTTTTCAAAAATCTATAGCTAGTTAATCCCTTGTGAAGCAAAG
>JGI24024J18818_10001366_pt1 | contig 9966 bp, 9 predicted proteins | sample Cruoilmetagenom2_FD_18818 | JGI IMG/M metagenome (IMG submission 18818) | reverse complement strand
GGGGTGAGCATGTTTACTTATGGCGAGCCGTGGATCAGTATGGAGATACCATTGATCTCCTGGTGCAGAAACGGCGAAACAAGCAGGCAGCAAAACGCTTTTTTCATAAATTGCTCAAAGGACAATGTGTATCTCCCAGGCGGATAGTGACGGATAAACTGAAAAGCTATTCAGCGGCGCTTCGCGAAATTATGCCAGCGGTCCCCCATTGTACTGATTGGTATGCAAATAATCGTGCAGAAGTATCGCATGAGCCAACACGGCAGCAAGAACGATTGATGCGAGGATTTAAATCCATTGGTCAGGCCCAACGATTTCTTACCGTACATGCTGGGGTCGGTAATCTGTTTCGCATTGGGAGGCATCTAATCAAAGCCCATCATTATCGTGAGCTCCGTTCCAGGTCATATTCCGAATGGAAAAAGGTTACCTGTGCCCAATGAAAGCCGGTATTAAAAAATCACGGTTCCACTTTAGCTCAAGATGGCTAAGTTGACAGTACCCTCTGTACTTAGAGATTAGATGTTGCATTGACCGATTGAAACCGCAACCCAGAGCGGACATTAAGAATTTAAAGAAACGACAGAGTTCGTGTGCCTAGGTTTTTCAGTGGAGTCTGACCCCGGTGATTTATTACGCCGGATCAGATTACGGCGAAATAAAAACCATAAATCGCTGAAAAGAAAACTGACGGGATCAGTCCGACCTTGATTAATTCCCCGGGGATATATGAGCTCATTTTGTTTATGGCGATCAGCCATAACGGCAGCAGATATAGGAGATATTTCGTTTTTAGCATAAACCAGTTAAACCCTAGAAACCAATCGATATAGATGGCAACCGTCAGGACAAACATGCCCAGCAATAACGGCGCTTCGCGCGTAATAACAAGAGCAATAAAGCCACCTGCTCCGGCAATTACCGGAAACAGTCCAGCGATGAGTATGCACCACAGCAACCAGACCGGCATATATTTTCCAGTGTAGATATCACCCCCTTCACGATGATTCCATTGACCATGACGGTGAGCGCGGGTATAAAAGCTGAAATCTGTCCACAACTGACCATAGTGGGATGTAAGCACTTCATTGTTATAAGCAGGAAAATACTTCAGCTTAGCCTCTTTCGGGTTTGTAAATACATCGACCACACGCTTGATGCTGAAGCTGGTGAAATCATAACTATCATAATAATTCTTGCCCGTATTCCAGTCCTGATTTCCAACAATAGGCGTGCCCTCTAGTACCAGGTTTTTCATGTATGGGTAACTGCCGACGAGAAACACAACCGCTGCATAAACTAGGCCCTGCTTTAACAACTTAGAGTCAGAATGTCTTATATAACGCGCCAGCAGCACGCCACCAAAATAGACAGAAATAACAACACCCGAGTATTTCGTCATTGCTGCAAGGGCGGCCATAACAGCAGCTAGAATTAGTGCCGAGTATTCTTCTTTACTTAGAAACTGAATGAAATAATAAGTTGAGATAACAATAAAAGTGGCCACTAAAAGATCTGCCTCAATACTGAAGGCTGAAATAAATGTAACAGGCAAAAATAGTAGCAATGCCCAAAGCACAAGGTCGAGATCAGTATTCTTACGATAGTGCTGATAGATGGCGAATGAATATATGGCGAATAGCAGTGAGAGCATGTTCAGAAAAAATGCGACGCTGAATAGCTGGGCTTCCCGCCCGCCACCAAACCAGTCCACCAAGTGGAACAACCCTGTCCCGATTATTGGCAGTAACGGCGGGTGGTAACAGACCCAGCACGCATCACTGGCCGGGATCTGGCCGTTTTCATACAGCAGAATAATGGCATCAGAATAAAAATCGTAGACGTAGCCATTCGGGTCGGGTGCAAAAAAAGCGAGTAAAACATGCAGGATTACTGAAATACCAAACAGGAACAGGTAAGGCCCCCGCAGGAAATGGAAAACAGTCATTCTTCTTAATATCGTATATGGATAAATATTCTAATGTGAGCGAGACACTATCATACTTCTAGTTAAGTATAGGAAGAATTAATACCCTATTTTCTAACATTCTCTGAAACTGTATTTACCCTTATAGGTAAATTACATTTCTGATCCATAAAAAATCATAAAGAATCCAGTACGGGCCTTATTAAACTGGATAAGCCAGGTATAAAAGGTGATTCTATTTAACCTTTAACTTGTCTTATAAAACATCGCCACTTTTTACTGTAACTACCTGTAAACCTAACTAACCCACGAATAGCCTAAAAATATGCTGTTGTAGGCATTATTTAGCGGGTATTTGGCCATTTCTCTGACAGAATAGATAAATGGGGCAGGGTACGGAAAATAGATGTTTATATTGTCCTTATATTAGGATCTTCTTAAAGTCCACTGTCGACCGATTGAAACCGCAGCCGATAGCCGATATTCGTTAAACACCCAGATTTATGACAAAGGTTAGCTATACAGCAATTCCGATCTCACTACCTCCACTTCATCCGGTGCATCAATCCCAATTTTTCTATCTTCAAGAATAGTAACTTCAACTGGGTCTAGGTTGAGTTCATCTGGGAAGGTGAGAACAAGTGATTCGCCATGGCGACGTGTAAGAACGAGCATAACAATCTCCTTTTGTATGGGGTAGGCACTCCATTTGCCTAGTTACATTTTAGCAGGCTGTTATCAGAAAATATGTGACATATCACTTTTTGAAAATTATTTTTTCGGTATAAAGCGGATTAAAAATGGCACAATAAATGGCACAACGATGGGCAAAATAGAAAAAGGGTTTCAACCTTAATTAGCTGAAACCCTTTTTATGTTTGGCTCCCCGACCCGGGCTCGAACCAGGGACCCAGTGATTAACAGTCACTTGCTCTACCAACTGAGCTATCGGGGAATTGTGGAGCGCGAATATTACTGATACAGGCTTATATGGTCAAGCTATTACTTGATTTACTCAAAAATTGGGCTCCTGGCCCAGGACTTTTGCTATTCTTTCCAGTGCCTGATCCAGCATTTCCATACTGGTGGCGTAGGAAATGCGCATATAGCCTTCGGCACCAAAGGCTGAGCCGGGTACCAGGGCAACTTTGGCCTCACCCAGCAGGTAATCTGCCAGTTCGACATCATTGCTGAAATTGCTGTTACTGGCAATGACTTTACGGAAATCGGCAAAGGCGTAAAAAGTGCCATCAGATTCGAGACAGTCCACTCCATCCATGGCATTCAGCCGTTCGACAACAAAGTCATGACGCTCTTTGAAGGCCTTCAGCATCGGCGTGATACATTCCTGATCGCCATTAAGGGCAGCTTCTGCTGCCACCTGGGAGATTGAGCAGGGGTTGGAGGTGCTCTGTGACTGGGTTTTTTTCATGGCGGCTACCAGGTCAGCCGGACCACCGCAGTAGCCTATGCGCCAGCCCGTCATCGAATAGGCTTTGGAGACGCCGTTCATGACCAGTGTACGGTCATACAGTTCAGGGCAGGCATTGACGATGTTGACGAAGGGGGTCTCTGTCCACAGGATATGTTCGTACATATCATCTGTCGCAATAAGTATATCCGGATAATCTTTCAGCACTTCACCCAGTGCGGCCAGTTCCTCACGGCTATAGACGGCACCGGTAGGGTTGGACGGGCTGTTGATGAATATAAGTTTAGTACGGTCAGTGATAGCGGCCTGCAGCTGATCGGGTGTTATCTTGTAGCCCTGTTCAATGCCAGCATAGACAATCACCGGTATACCTTCAGCCAGCAGCGTCATGTCCGGGTAGGAAACCCAGTAGGGTGCTGGGATAATGACTTCGTCACCGGGGTTGATCAGCGCCTGCAGCAGGTTGAAGCTGGTTTGCTTGCCGCCGACAGAGACCAGAATCTGGTTCATCTCATAATTCAGCTTATTATCACGTTTGAACTTGTCTATGATGGCCTGTTTCAGGCTTGGCGTGCCGTCGACCGCTGTATACTTTGTGAAGCCGTCACGAATCGCCTGTATTGCCGCTTCTTTAATGTGATCAGGTGTATCAAAGTCGGGTTCGCCGGCTCCCAGACCGATAATGTCCTGCCCCTGTTCTCTAAGTTCCCTGGCACGTGCAGTAATGGCGAGGGTCTGTGAAGGTTTGATGTTTTTAACGCGGTTTGAGAGGCTGATGCTCAAGATTTCTGCTCCTGCTTTTCTGGTCACTGTTATAATGGCTGTCTGAGATTTAGCTGAATAATACGACAATTGTTTGCAAGCATCTAGAACAGAAACATGAAGACAGTGTTCCATGGGTAGTTTTAACTTACATACTGAGTTTGAGCCTGCGGGCGACCAGGTTGCGGCCATCGATGCACTGGTAGAAGGGCTTGAAAATGGCGAAGCATGGCAGACCTTGCTGGGTGTGACCGGTTCCGGCAAAACATTTACCATGGCGAACATCATCAAGCGAACCGGTAGGCCTGCCATTGTCATGGCCCACAATAAGACGCTGGCTGCGCAGCTGTATTCGGAGTTTCGTGATTTTTTTCCGGAGAACTCGGTGGAGTATTTCGTCTCTTACTACGATTACTACCAGCCTGAAGCCTATGTCCCTTCATCGGATACCTTCATCGAAAAGGATGCGGCCATCAATGATCAGATAGAGCAGATGCGCCTGTCTGCGACCAAGGCCCTGCTGGAGCAGGACGATGTCATCATCGTTGCCACCGTTTCAGCCATCTATGGGCTGGGTGATCCAGCGGCCTACCACGATATGATCCTGCACCTGAAGCAGGGTGATGTGATGGACCAGCGTGCGATTCTGAAACGGCTGGCTGAGATGCAGTACAGCCGCAATGACCAGGTGCTGGAACGCGGCAACTTTCGCGTCAGAGGCGATGTCATCGACATATTCCCGGCTGAAGAGGAGCATAAGGCGACACGTATTGAACTGTTTGGCGATGAGATAGAACGGCTCAGTGAATTCGATCCGCTGACCGGTGAAACGCTGGTGGAAAAGGTGCGAACCACTGTCTACCCGAAGTCGCACTATGTCACACCGCGAGAGCGCGTGCTGGATGCCGTGGAAATGATAAAGGACGAGCTGCAGCAGCGGCTGGCTGAATTACGTTCACAAAACAAGTTGCTGGAGGCACAAAGGCTGGAGCAGCGTGCCCTGTTTGATATTGAAATGATGCAGGAGCTGGGCTACACCAACGGCATCGAAAACTATTCACGCTATCTGTCCGGACGTGCGCCGGGCCAGCCGCCACCGACATTGATTGATTATTTGCCGGCCAATGCACTGATGTTTATCGATGAATCACACGCCACTATCCCGCAGATAGGCGGTATGTACCGCGGAGACCGTTCACGCAAGCAGACGCTGGTCGAATATGGCTTCCGCTTACCGTCTGCGCTGGATAATCGTCCTCTTCGCTTCGATGAATTCGAGGCATTGATGCCGCAGACGATTTTCGTCTCGGCCACCCCGGCCCAGTATGAAGCTGATCATAGCCAGGTCGTCGTCGAACAGATTGTACGGCCGACAGGGCTGCTGGATCCGGTGGTAGAGGTGCGCCCGGTTGCCTCGCAGGTTGATGATGTGCTGTCAGAGATCAACAGGCTTGCCACATTGGGTGAGCGTATACTTGTTACCACACTGACTAAACGCATGGCTGAAGACCTGACGGATTATTTACTGGAGCACGGCGTACGTGTCCGTTACCTGCATTCTGATATTGATACGGTTGAGCGGGTGGAAATTATCCATGATTTACGGGCAGGTGAATTTGATTGCCTGGTCGGCATAAATCTGTTGCGGGAAGGGCTGGATATACCGGAAGTCTCCATGGTTGCCATCCTCGATGCCGATAAAGAAGGTTTCCTGCGCTCGACACGTTCGCTGATTCAAACTATTGGACGTGCGGCCCGTCATATCAATGGCAAGGCAATTCTTTATGCGGACAGGGAAACGGATTCAATGAAAGCCGCCATCTCGGAGAGTAAACGTCGCCGTGAGAAACAGCTGCAGCATAATCTCGAACTGGGTATCTCGCCACAAAGCGTAAAGAAGAAGGTCAAGGATATGATCGAAGGCATAGGCAGTAAACGCAGCCGCGGGCCATATACAAACAGGTCGTCAAAGGCACTTCGTGCTGCAGAGGAAATGGCCGTCTATAAAAGACTCTCACCTAAGGAACTGGCAAAAAAGATCAGCCAGATGGAGAAAGAGATGCTGGATTACGCACAAAATCTGGAATTTGAAAAGGCCGTCGTCCTGCGTGACAGTATTGCAGTACTGAAGGCTGAGTTGCTGGAACTACCCGCCTGACACGCTGTCTCAGATGCATCCACTAGCTTGACTCGATGTTTTTCTAATAAAAGACTAAAATCACGCTTCACCCGCTAATTTATTTTACTTATTCCCACCTTTTACGTACTTAAACACCCGCATGCTCGAAGTTAATAACCTGGAATGTATCCGCGGTGACCGCAGCCTGTTCTCCGGTCTGGAGTTTGGCCTGGAAAGCGGCGAGCTTCTTCACCTGCACGGTCACAATGGCAGCGGCAAAACAACCCTGCTGCGTACCCTGTGTGGTTTGATTGCACCAACTCAGGGTTCGGTTAACTGGAAAGGAACCAATATTCGTCGGCAGCGGGACGAATATGCGGCGGATATGCTGTTTCTTGGTCATTTAAACGGAATTAAAGCTGATCTGACCGCGCTTGAGAATCTGCGCATACTCTGTCAGCTCGATGGACTGGATGTCAGTGATAAGGATATATGGCAGGCACTGGAGGAGATGGGGCTTTACGGGCACGAAGAGCTGCCTGTGCGTGTCCTGTCGCAGGGCCAGAAGAGACGGGTGACACTGGCCAGGCTGTTGCTCAGTAAATCACCTTTATGGCTGCTGGATGAGCCCTTTACCTCACTGGATAAGGCGGCTGTCGATTTCCTGCAAACGGTCATTGCCGGACACATCAAACAGGGCGGTATGGTTATGCTGACGACTCACCAGGATGTGTCCCTGACCACGGGTAAAGTCAAACAATTGCGCCTCGGCTGGAAGAAGGACGGCGATGTTTAAGGCATTTTATACCGTTGTTATGCGTGATCTGCTGCTGGCGATGCGCAATCGCTCGGATATTTTAACGACGTTGTTTTTCTTTATTATCGCGATAAGTTTGTTCCCGCTGGGCATTGGGCCGGAACTGGATACCTTGCGCGAAATTGCCCCTGGCGTGTTCTGGGTTGCTGCGCTACTGGCGTCAATGCTGGCCCTGGAGCGTTTATTTGCCATCGATTTTGCCGATGGCACATTGGAGCAATTATTGCTTACCCCACAGCCGACAACAGTCCTGGTGCTGGCCAAAGTACTGGCCCATTGGCTGATAACTGGTGTGCCATTGGTATTACTGTCACCGCTGCTTGGGCTACAATACGACCTCTCATCGGAGGCGATACAGGCATTGATGCTGACATTATTGCTCGGGACGCCCTCATTGAGCCTGATCGGGGCCATCGGTGCCGCCTTAACGCTTGGTTTGCGTGGGGGTGGCGTGCTGGTTTCCTTACTGGTGCTACCGTTGTATATTCCAGTCCTCATTTTCGGTGCCGGTGCTGTGGAAGCTACGGTTTCAGGGCTTGGCGGAGGTGGGCATGTTTCCATGCTAGGGGCAATATTATTGTTGTCACTGGTGATGGCGCCACTGGCAACAGTCGCCGCCCTTCGGGTGTCCGCAGAATAGAAAAACCTGATTACTAAATAGAAGATTTATTTATAAATGAGCTCAAATACATTCAACTGGTTTAAGTTTTCTTCACCAGCAACCTTTTATCCGCTGGCAGGAAAACTGGTGCCCTGGTTTTCAGCGATTGCAGTGATTCTTATTGTGGTCGGTCTCTACATGGGCTTCTTCGTTGCACCAACGGATTACAAGCAGGGTGAGGGCTACCGGATAATTTTTGTCCATGTGCCGGCATCCTGGATGTCGATGTTCATTTATCTGGTGATGGCATTCTGGGCCATTTTGGGACTGGTTTTTAATACGCGTGTTTCAGGCATGATGGTACAGGCGCTGGCACCTACCGGTGCTATGTTTACCTTTCTTGCGTTGTGGACCGGTGCTTTCTGGGGCAAGCCCATGTGGGGAACCTGGTGGGTCTGGGATGCACGGCTGACCTCGGAACTGATCCTGTTCTTCCTGTATATCGGCTATATCGCACTCCATTCATCGATTGATGATAACCGGCGGGCAGATCGGGCCAGCGCCATCCTGGTTCTGGTCGGGACTGTTAATATTCCCATAATCTATTATTCGGTAAAATGGTGGAACACCCTGCATCAGGGTGCTTCAGTCAGCGTGAAATCCGGCTCCAGCATGGCGTCTACCATGCTGATTGCAATGTTGATTATGGCGCTGGGTTTCTGGGCATATAGCATAGCCGTGTCGCTGGCAAGAGTGCGCTCAATCATCCTCGAACGTGAGCGGGATACCCATTGGGTCAGTGAATTAGCNGAGATAAAACGATGAAAGAATTTTTTAACATGGGTGGTTATGCCCTGTATGTATGGGGTTCATTTGGTATGACGGCATTNCTGATGCTGGCAGAGCCACTTCTTGTTCGTGGNCGGCGNAAAGCCACACTGCGACGTGTTTCAACCCTGGTTCGCAGCAAGACGGTGCAGCGGTCAACAAAACCATCAACAAATACTTCGGGCGAGCTCAAATGAAAGCCAGACAAAAAAGATTAATATTTATACTTGTAGGCCTGGCGATACTTGGCCTGGCTGCCTGGCTGGTTTTCAATGCCCTGGGAAGCAATATGTCCTATTTTTATTCCCCGACTGAGGTGGTACAGAAAAAAGCACCCGAAGATCATTTGTTCCGCCTGGGAGGCATGGTAGTCAATGGCAGCGTGCAGCGTGGTCAGGAGCTTACAGTGCGTTTTGCCGTCACCGATACCGCGAATGTTGTCAATGTCGAGTACACAGGAATTCTGCCAGATCTGTTTGAAGAAGGGCAGGGTGTCATCGCGCAGGGGAAACTCAATGCCACGGGCATTTTTGTTGCCTCTGAGGTGCTTGCCAAGCATGATGAGAATTACATGCCGCCTGAAGTCGCCGATGCACTGGAAAAGGCCGAAAAAATGAAGGTAGGCACGCCTGCAAGCGGAGCTGCAAAATGATTCCTGAAATTGGGCAGTTTGCACTCATCCTGGGACTGGTGTTTGCACTGGTACAGACTGTTTTACCACTCGCCGGTGCTCATTTTGGTATCGCCAACTGGGTGGCCGTGGCCAAACCGGCAGCCCGCGTGCAGCTATTATTTGTCGCCATTTCTTTTGCCTGCCTGACCTGGAGTTTTCTGACGCATGACTTCTCGGTCAAATATGTCGCAATGAATTCCAATACAGCATTGCCGACCATGTACCTGTTTTCAGCCGTATGGGGAGCACACGAAGGTTCGTTATTACTCTGGGCGCTGGTGCTTTCCATCTGGACCGCCTGCGTCAGTGTGTTCAGTCGCAGCATTCCGCCCGTTATGCTGGCCCGGGTGCTGGGGGTATTGGGCTTTGTCAGCGTCGGCTTTATTCTTTTCATTCTGATGACCTCAAGTCCGTTTGAAAGACTGGTGCCGGCTGCCATAGAAGGGCGTGATCTGAACCCGCTGCTGCAGGATTTTGGGCTGATTATTCATCCTCCTATGCTGTACATGGGCTATGTCGGCTTTGCCGTACCGTTTGCCTTTGCCATTGCAGCGATGCTGGGCGGCAAGCTTGATGCGGCGTGGGCCAGATGGTCACGACCCTGGACACACGCAGCCTGGATTTTTCTTACTCTGGGCATCGCTCTTGGCTCATGGTGGGCCTACTACGAACTGGGCTGGGGAGGCTGGTGGTTCTGGGATCCTGTGGAGAACGCCTCCTTCATGCCGTGGCTGGTGGGTACGGCACTGATGCATTCTCTGGCGGTGACGGAAAAACGCGGAGCCTTCAAGGCCTGGACAGTGTTGC
>JGI24024J18818_10001365_pt1 | contig 9972 bp, 7 predicted proteins | sample Cruoilmetagenom2_FD_18818 | JGI IMG/M metagenome (IMG submission 18818) | reverse complement strand
GTATGTTAGAACTGCTACCATAAAGAATAGGGCAAAACCTAATCTATAAAAATCCGGAGCACTACTTTTAATAGCCTCTTTTTGCATCTTTTTCACTGTCTGTATTTCCATGTTTTCTTAAATCCTTTTAATTTGGTTGTATAACTATTATACTCCTCTTTGACTTAGTACAATAATAAAAAGGCAAATAAAAATGTATATTATATTCAGTTGTTTTTATTGTGTAAAAATAGAAGTATAAATGGGGTGTAAATAGGATATTTAGGCTAAAAACAAATATATGTAGGGGTCGGGGGTTAAATTATGATAAAAAGAGTTTTAAGCGTTAAGCTCATCCAATATCTTTTTACCCTTTTTTATTTGTAAAGTGATGATAGAGAGTTCCTCATTTAACTCTTTCTTTTCTTTTTTATTCAGTTTTTTCTTTGGTACTTTGTCGAGTATCTCTTTTCTTGATCTTAATTTTTCCAAAAGACGTTTTATAGATTTCTTTTTTCCTGTTTTTTCAAACTCATCTAAGTTCAAAGACTCTTTCACACTTTCAATAAATTTTTTTATACCCATTAATTATCCTTTTTTTTCTAACATGATATTTACATCCTCATCATTAATAGCCATATCTTCGTGTAGTTTTTTCAAGTCACTGTTAATATCGATGAAAAGTATTTCAGCCATAGCAATGAGATCTTTACTAATGCTATAGGCATAATCACTGTCATTCATCAAGGAGGTGGCCATTTGATTGGTGATGAGACCTTTTCTAATCAGTTTATCAAGTATACCGTTACTTATTATATCATATCTCTGGGCATGTACTTTCGCTTTGGAGAGTAATAAGATGATCACATCCTCTTCTTCTGTTGTTGCAATGGTATTGATATTTCTGAGTAGTTCAGCCAAGCCTTTTCTGATGTCATTATATTGTTCTGTGATATGTTCATTTCTGCCGGATGTATATTTGAGTAGATTTTTTTGTAAATGCTTGGTACCTTTAACCGCTTCTACAATGTCTCTGTTCGCAAGTTTGAGTTTATATAACTCTTCTATGTACTCAGGAGACATATTTGCCTGTGCCTTGGTAGAAAAATCAATGATCTCCCCATAAAGACCTTTGATCCAGCGGTTATAAAAGAGGTCAATATCAATAGATTTATGCGTGTGCAGGTCTTTTACTACATCTTCGAGCTCCATAGATGAAAGAAGATTGCTCTTTTTAAGATTTAATCCATGTGTGATGATGTCAAAAGCATTTTCATACAGGTGTTTTGTCTCCATAACAATAGCTGAGAGTGCAGTTGAAGGAAGTTCCAATACGGCATCATCCAGGTATTTCTGTTTACCTTTATTTGCACCTTTGGTTACAAACAGGGTATTTAAATATTTAACTAAAATAGTGATGAATGGGGAGACTGCCAAAACACCTATAATGTTAAAGATGGTGTGGAACAGAGCCAGTTTCATCGTATAGTTTTCAATACCGATACCAACTATTGCAGCCAGATAGTCCACAAGTTCAGCCAGTTGATAGATAAAGGCAATAGCAATGAATCCGGTTGTAATATTGAAAATAAAATGGGCAACAGCAAGCCGTTTTCCATTTTCATTGGATTTTAAAGCACCAAGCACTGCAGTGACTGTGGTACCGACATTGGCACCAATCGCTAAAGCAAGTGCATTGGCATAATCGATCTGTCCCGTGGCCAAAGCAGTGATGATGATCGCCATCGTAGCAGAGCTTGACTGTATAGCTACAGTAGCCACTGAACCGACAAGTACATAGACAAAAATACCTGCATATCCAGCCATAGCATACTGTGCAAGGTCAAGACCCTCTTTGAGTGTCTCAAACCCTTCTTTCATATACCCAATACCAAGAAAAATAATGCCTAAACCTATTAAAATAGCAGCAATACCTTTCCAGGAGTTTGACTTTAAAAAGAGAGGGATGAATATGCCCATAACGATCATTGGCATAGCATAGACAGAAATTTTTATTTTTAGACCAAAAGTAGAGACTAGCCAGGCTGTTGCTGTTGTCCCAATATTTGATCCAAATATCACTCCCACTGCTGAAGTGAGAGTGATGAGCTCTGCAGATAAGAATGATATAACAATAATAGAGATCAAACTGGAACTTTGAACTATGGCTGTAGCAAGAAAACCGGTGGTGATAGCTTTGGGAGTATTATTGGTGAATTTTTCCAATACACTTTCAAGCAGACCGCCAGTAAAAGCTTTAAATCCGCCTTCCATGTACTCCATACCGATAAGAAAGAGAGCAATACCTCCTAAGATCATACTGACATCGGGGTAGAGTCCTAAAAGAAACAGCGCACCCAATAATAATAGTACAATTATCGGAGCAAATAAACTTTTATACACATTGTGTATTAACATGTTTTTTCTACTTTTTTTGGTTTGTTGGTTACCTCAAGTTAATATTATACTTATAATTTCATGAAAGTACTTTGACTACTTTTTCACAGAATCGTGCAAGATCAGGTAAATCCAAATCAGCTTCTCTCTGTTTAGTACCCCACATAGGCTCAGGAAAATAGGAGTCTTCCTCAAAGCGTGCCATGATATGCCAATGGACGTGTGGCATATAGTTGCCAAAACTGGCGATGTTTATTTTCTTAGGATTGTAGTAGGCTATCATCTCTTTTTCGAGGATATCCAAGAGGTCATAGATTTCAAACTTTATTTCAGAAGGAACTTCACTCATCTCTTTGTAGGGATATTGTGTAAAAATTTTGAACCAGGGGATCTCACTCTCTTCGATCTCTATTTTAATATTTTTGTTTTCATAAATGGGTGACATCAGCGTATCCTTTTTAGAGTGATTTTACCTAACTGATAGATGTTTGAAGCAGAATGCTTTTGTTTTAATGGGGTGATGACAACATCTGCATTTTCTTTGGCAAATTTTTCATTGTAATCTTCAGAGCTAAGATTGGCAGATGTTGTGTATGCCCATCCCAGACGATTTAAGAGTAGAAGGTGATGCCTGTCTTGTACAACACGGTAAGAGTGTCCATTTGGCATAATGAATGTTGTTTTGGTTGAACGTCTTACTCTATTTTTATGAGAAGAGGGCACACGAGTAAATGTTTTAAGTGTTTGTAGAGAATTTACAGCTTTTATGTAAAATTTGTGGGGTGGACGTTGTTTGATTTGTGTGAGTTTTTCTGCATTTTGTGAGACAAAACCGATAGTAGTATCGGTTTGTGTAAGAAAGACAAGGTTTGCGAGTTGCTCACTGCTCACTGTTCACTGCTCACTTAACTTAGATAGTCTTGTAGTGCTTTTGGTTCCAACTCACCACCTATTTCTTTAAGCTCTTTAATAGCAAGAGCTGTAGCTCTTGCTGCAGCGATAGTTGTAAAGTAGGCAACATTATTAGCAAGTACAGATTGTCTGATGGTTCTTGCATCTGTTTTACTTCCTGCATTATCTGAAGTATTGATAGCAATAGCTATCTCTTCATTTCTGATAATATCATCAATATTTGGACGACCTTCACTTATTTTAAGTACTTTTGTTGAGGCAACTCCTGCTTCTTGTAATGCAGTATGTGTCCCAGATGTTGCTACTATCTCAAAACCAAGATCCGTAAACATTTTACCTACTTCTCCTGCCTGAGCTTTGTCATTTTCAGTCAATGAGATAAAAAGTTTACCCTCAAGAGGAATATTGTTCTTAGAGGCAAACTGACTTTTGGCAAAAGACATACCAAAGTTGTCAGAGATCCCCATTACTTCACCGGTTGATTTCATTTCAGGACCTAAGATAAGGTCAGAACCAGGCAGTTTGTTGAATGGGAATACAGCTTCTTTAACGGCTACATGGTTTTTAAGGGTTGGCTCCATGATCTTCTTGTCAAAGTTGACTACATTAAAAGTATCATAGAATTTAAGTGCTTCTTTCAGATCACCCTGTATCATCACTCTGGTTGCTACTTTTGCCAAAGGAACACCGGTTGCTTTAGATACAAACGGTACTGTTCTGGAAGCTCTAGGGTTTACCTCGATAAGGTAAATTTCACCTTTATGGATAGCATACTGGATATTCATGAGTCCGACTACACCAAGGCCAAGAGCGATCTTTGCTGTTTGTTCTTTCACCTCTTCCTGAAGTGCATCAGAAATGGAAACTGGAGGCAGTGAACACGCAGAGTCTCCAGAGTGGATACCTGCTTCTTCTATATGTTGCATCACTGAACCGATGTAGACATCTTTTCCGTCACAAATCGCATCAACATCAAGCTCAATGGCATTATCTAAGAACTTGTCTATGAGAACTGGAGCATCATGAGAAACAGAGACTGCTTCATCCATATACTGGTTAAGTTCATCATCACTATAAACTGTTTTCATACCACGTCCACCAAGTACAAAAGAGGGACGAACGAGTACCGGGTAACCGATACGATTTGCTATTACAAGCGCTTTGTCTTTAGCAAATACTGTACCGTTGTCCGGTTGTTTAAGCCCAAGATCATTGATAAATGTAGAGAAAAGCTCTCTGTCTTCTGCAAGGTCGATGACTTTTGCAGTAGTACCAGAAATATTTGCTCCAATCGCAGTAAGTTTCTTAGCTAACTTAAGTGGTGTTTGACCACCAAAGTGAACAATGACACCATCTGGTTTTTCAACGTCTATAACATTTCTTACATGCTCAAAGTCAATAGGCTCAAAGTAAAGGATATCAGACGTATCATAATCTGTAGAAACTGTTTCAGGGTTACAGTTATACATAATAGATTTTACACCCATGTCGTCTAGTGCAAAGGCTGCATGCACACAACAGTAGTCAAACTCAATACCCTGACCGATACGGTTAGGCCCACCACCAATAACAAGTACTTTTTTCTCTGAAGATTCAGCTTTTTCTTCTTGAGGTAACTTTGTAATGTTTGTTGTTGAATAAAGGTATGGAGTAAGTGCTTTAAACTCAGCTGCACAAGTATCTACTTCATTGTATTCAAGTTGTACAGCCATTTTCTCTCTGGCATTGTAGATATCATTTTCTGTAAGAGAAAGACCCTCTTTGGCATTGATCACTGCTGCGATCATCTCATCTGAGAAACCTTCAGATTTTACTTCACGCAGTCTAGTGGCATCTGAGAGCAGGGCAATGTCCATCTCTTTTTCACGAAGTGCTAACTCTTCTAATTGGTATAAGAACCATCTGTCAATTTTACAAAGATCAAAGATAGCATCAACACTCATACCGCGTCTAAGACCTTCAAACACATAAAGCATACGATCTGAATGTGAACGACGAATTTCACGTACGAGCTCTTCACCGTCACATTTAATAGGATTAAATCCAATCAGATCAGTCTCGAGTGAACATAGAGCCTTTTGGAATGACTCTTTAAAAGTACGTCCCATACTCATAACTTCACCAACAGACTTCATTGCTGTTGTGAGTGTAGAATTAGCCATTGGGAATTTTTCAAATGTAAATCGTGGAAGCTTTGTAACGATGTAATCGATAACAGGTTCAAATGATGCAGGTGTACCTGTAATGTCATTAGTGATCTCATCAAGGGTAAATCCAACCGCTAAAAGTGTTGCTACTTTAGCAATAGGGTAACCTGTAGCCTTAGATGCAAGTGCAGATGAACGTGAAACTCTTGGGTTCATTTCGATAACGATCATACGACCGGTATCAGGGTTGATAGAGAACTGTACGTTTGACCCACCAGTATCTACGCCAACTTCACGTAAGATCTTGAAAGAAGCATCTCTCATATTTTGGTACTCTTTGTCTGTAAGTGTCAGTGCAGGAGCAATAGTGATACTGTCTCCTGTATGTACACCCATAGGGTCAAAGTTTTCAATAGAACATACGATGATACAGTTATCCGCTTTGTCACGGATCACTTCCATTTCGTACTCTTTCCAACCAAGCAGTGACTCCATGATCTCAATCTCATTGATAGGTGAAGCGTCTAATCCTTCTTCAGCAAGTTTTTTAAATTCGTCTATGTTGTACGCAACACCGGAACCACCACCGGCCATAGTAAATGAAGCTCTTGAAATAACAGGAAATCCAATCTCTTTGGCAACTTTTAGTGCCTCTTCAAGGTTGTATGCATTGGCACTTTTTGGTAAGTCCATACCAATTTTTATCATGGCTTTGTTAAAGAGGTGTCTGTCTTCCCCTTTTTTAATTGCTTCAGGTGTAGCACCTAGAAAGTCGATACCTTCAAGCATACCTGCCTCATTCATATCCATAGCAACGTTAAGTGCGGTTTGCCCACCCATAGTAGGTAAAATAGCATCAACATTTTCTTTTTTAATAATTCTGTTGATCACTTCAGCTGTGATAGGTTCAATGTAAGTACGGTCAGCAAACTCAGGGTCTGTCATGATCGTAGCAGGATTGGAATTGATAAGAACAACTCTATAACCTAACTCTTTAAGTGTTTTGGCTGCTTGGGTTCCAGAGTAGTCAAATTCACAAGCTTGACCAATAACAATTGGGCCTGAACCGATAAGTAAAATAGTTTTGATGTCTTCGCGTTTTGGCATGGAGAAATACCCTTAATTTTTAGTTTAAGATTATACTGTAAAAGGGTAAAATATGCCCTTAAAAAAGGGCAAATTACAGAGGCATATTTAGAAGAGATCCAAAGATCTTGATACTTCTTTTTTCTTTTTATACGTTTTTTTCTTTTTTTCTTTTTCTATTGCTTCAACATGTTCAATCGGAGCAACAGCTTCAATGACTTCTGTCTGTGTTTGGTCAATACGGCTAGGTATACTCGATATGATCGGTATTGTCAAATTCAGATCAGGTATAGAGATATTAGATTCATTAGACCCATTAGTCTCATTATTATCTAGTATGTCATCTTTGGGACAATTAATAGCAAAATGTGTAGAATTACTGTCAAAATCTTCTGCAAGTGTTGCTTTTGAATTATTCACCAGGAAAAAAGTTTTTGGATGATATATGTCACTATAGGTTTTAATATGTGCTACAGTATATGCACTTTGTATTTCTACCTTTGTAACGATCCCGACTGGTACTTTTGCAAAGAAAATATTATCCAGACCCGAAGTGACAACTCTATCACCTACTTTTACATTATGCCATTTAGGAATAAATTTTATCAACATTTCATGTCTGTTGACACCTATTGCTATGCCGGGTGCTTTTTTATCACCTATGAAGACTGAAAATCTACATTTGTCATCTGAAGTGAGGTAACCATAGAGTTGATTATTGCGTATTTCAGCAGTACCTGCAACTACAGTACCTTGTATGAGACCATAAAGTTTTTTCTCAGAAAGTCCTGTAGGTTTAGTAAGGATGATTCTTGAAAAACTGTTGAGTTTTACATAAGAGATGGTTTCAGCTATTGAAATATTATGGACAGGTAATCTAGATAGTTTTGGAAGTACTTCATAAATATTTGTTACTTGTTCAAGATAATGCATCTGTTCAAGAAGTCGCTTTCTTAAAATACGGTTTTCTCTGCTTAATTTTTCAATAGACTCTTTTTGGAAGATATAGCTATGGCTTTTATCTTCTATGTCTTGTGTGAAATTCTTATAATTTTGTTTTACAGGGTTGATGATGCTCAAAAGTGTATTTGCAATACGATCATCATTCCTTGTTAACAATACTGTTAAGATCAATAACAGTATAAAGATAACAATTAATCTAGTCTTCATAAGCCATTTGTTGAAGAATATCTATTTCATTTAGTGCAATACCTGTACCTTTTGCAACAGCAAGAAGTGGGTCCTCTGCAATATAAACCGGGAGTTTTACTGCATCTGAAAGGTATTTATCTAAGCCTCGAATAAGAGCACCACCACCAGTAAGAACAATACCATTTTCTACAATGTCACCTGCAAGTTCAGGAGGTGTTTGCTCAAGTACCAGTTTAAGTGCTTCTGCAATTTCTTCAAGTGAATCTTTCATTGCTTCGCGTATATGTTCAGAAGTGATCTCAATAGAAGTAAGACTACCTTCAACCTGATCTCTACCACGTACAGTAGTTGTAAGTTCTTCATCCAAAGGTATAGCTGTACCAATTTTAATTTTTATCTCTTCTGCTACACGGTCTCCAATAAGAAGGTTGAAATTCTTTTTAATATAATCTACAACGGCTTGGTCAATGTGATCGCCGGCAACACGAATAGATTTACTTATGACCAGCCCACCTAGAGAAATTACACCAATCTCAGTTGTCCCCCCACCAATATCAAGAACAAGATTTCCGTTAGGGTCTTTAACCGGAATACCTGCACCAATTGCTGCTGCCATAGGTTCTTCAATAAGATAAACATAACGTGCACCCGCATTTTCAGCAGAATCTTTTACTGCACGTCTCTCTACCTGTGTCAATCCGTAAGGTACACAGATAATAATACGAGGAGAGAAAAAACCTTTTCGTTTATGTGCTTTTTCGATAAAATAACGGATCATCATTTCTGTGACTTCAAAGTCGGCAATAACACCATCTTTCATAGGACGGATAGCTCTGATGTTACCGGGTGTTTTACCTACCATGTCTTTTGCTTCTTGCCCTACAGCCAAGATACGCTGTTGTCCATGTTTATCATACTGAATAGCAACAACAGAAGGTTCATTGATACAGATACCTTGACCTTTTACAAGTACAAGTGTATTTGCTGTTCCCAAATCGATCGCCAGATCGTTAGAAAACATTCCTAATAATTTTTTAAACATCTATTTATCCTTTTTACTCATTTCTATGTTTATGCAGTTTTTTTATCTTTTATATACAAAGGTTTTGCGCCAGTTTCAACAACGTCTTTAGTTATTATCACTTCATATCCCATTAATTCCGGTAACTCATACATAATGTCAAGCAGTATCTCTTCAAGTATTGATCTAAGTCCGCGTGCACCCGTTTTTCTCTCTATGGCTTTTTGTGCTATGAGAGAAAGAGCATCTTCTTCAAAACTTAGTTTTACCTCATCTATTTCGAAAAGTTTTTGATACTGTTTTACTAAAGAGTTTTTAGGCTCAACTAAAATGCGTACCATATCTTCTTGAGATATTTCACCCAGTGTTGCAAGTACATGAAGACGACCTATAAGTTCTGGAATAAGTCCAAATTGTACAAGATCATCAGACTCAACAAGGTGAAGAAGGTTCTCTTCGTCTTTTTTTGAACGTTTTGTTTGTCCAAAACCTAAAGTATTTGAACCAAGTCTTCTTTTGAGTATATCATTAAGTCCATCAAATGCCCCACCGCAGATAAATAGAATATTGGATGTATCTATTTGAATGAAATCCTGGTTTGGATGTTTACGTCCACCTTTTGGCGGAATATTGACTACTGAGCCTTCAATGAGTTTTAGAAGGGCCTGCTGTACTCCTTCACCGGATACATCACGTGTAATTGAACGATTTTCACCCATTCTGGCGATCTTGTCTACCTCATCGATAAATACGATCCCCTGTTCCGCAAGTTTAGGGTCACCATCTGCAGCCATGAGTAATTTTGTAAGAATGTTTTCTACATCTTCACCTACGTATCCTGCTTCAGTAAGGTTTGTTGCATCTGCTATAGCAATAGGTACATTTAAAAATCTGGCAATGGTTTGTGCAAGAAGTGTTTTTCCTGAACCTGTAGGACCAATAAGAAGTACATTTGATTTTGCAATTTGCGTATCATCTTCTACTGTATCTCTAAAAATACGTTTATAGTGATTATAAACAGCAACAGAAAGAGTTTTTTTTGCATTTTCCTGACCAATAATATACTCATTTAAAAGTGTATTTATCTCTTTAGGTGTATAGAGTGTATGTGCACCCAGATCTGCTGTATTTTCTTCCTGTTCTTCTTCTCCAAAGAGAATCTTGTATGCAGAGATCACACAATTTGAACAGATGTATGCACTTTCTCCGGCAATGAGAGGATTTTCTTCGCTCTCCTGTGCTTCACAAAAGCTACATGCTTTAATTGACATTTTCTTT
>JGI24024J18818_10001362_pt1 | contig 9982 bp, 16 predicted proteins | sample Cruoilmetagenom2_FD_18818 | JGI IMG/M metagenome (IMG submission 18818) | reverse complement strand
AAGCCCAAGAGGTGATTTCTCTTGGGCTTATTCTTATTACTATTGAAACCGTGAGTAATTTCTTTTTCTATTTATAGTACAACTATGTTATCTACATCTTCCCAAAAAAAGAACCCTTAAAAATATCAAGGGTTCTTTGCTTTTATACCGGTAGCCGGGGTAAATCTGTTAAAGAAAGATTTATGGGATGTTAACTCAACATTATTGAAAGAAGAAGTATTATCCATTGGACAATCCGTTCAAACTGTAAATTTATCTAATTTAACACCTTTTGAATGGGATGTAGCCTACTCCTTTGACCCATATGCATCAAAAGATACGATATATCAAACAGTTGGTTATAAATGGGATGCTATTGTAGAAACAGTAAATGAAGGAATGAATCAGGTAGTTTTTTTAAAGGATGGTAAAGTAGTTTGTTATTTGTATGGATACCCTGAAGATAATGAATACGGAATATCTTTCACAAGTGAAAATAATACGGAAGAGACCTCAGCTTCTGTACTTAGTGTCGAGAATGATTTAACTTTTGAAGTAATAAGAAGTGATAAAGTCATATATTTAAGTAATAATTAAGTAGATAAATCTTCAACTAATAATTTGAGTAAAACTTCCCTCTCAACTTTAGATGGCCACACAGTTAAGGTTGATACAAGATCAGCCCATTGGAATACCAACAAGTATGACAAGTATGATTATGTTATTATAACAATGTATCCATATTTTTAATTGACCTAAATATTGAAGACGAGAGGAAGAAATCCCAATGTCACTAACTCCAATTGAAAAAGCTAAAAAGGTATTACAAGGTATTGAAGAAGGCGACTTTCATTTTGATTTTAACGGTCGATGGGAACCTGATTATCATGACGAGTACTTTAAATATTTTAATCATCCTGATCCCGAATTACGTAAGCGTTCTCTTTTTATCTTTATGTCTGGTCTTGGAAATACGTGGATGGGTTCGACTTCTCTTTTTGAACCACTTAAAGAAAGAGAGAAATCTGAATATCCTATTTGGACTAAAATTTATCTTTTCGGAGATTACATTAAATCATTCTTAGAAAATAGAGAAAGTATTAAAAAAGATTATCCGTTACTATATGAGAACCTGATAAGGTTTTTAATAAAGTTAGATAATCTAAAACGATTTGAGGATTCATTTGTTGAAATTGATAAGGAACTTTTTGTGAAACTTAGAAAAGTCCTAGATGAATATAAAGATCTAGATGAATTTGGTAATTACAATGAAATATTAAAAGAGTGTGGATTTCCAAGATATCAACATTTCTAAATTTCCCTGAAAGTTATAACAAAGGATCTCATTTTAGTGGGATCTTTTAATTTACATTTATTTACTTTATTACCAATTAAATTTCAACTCCAAAATTCGTTTTGGGACGTTAGGTGTAAACAGTTCTTCACATGTTATTATAGAAGTTTTTGTGTTTTTTTCTGTAGGGATAGGCGGTATCATTTTTCAAAATAGAATCTATCTATAATAATGCAAAAAAAAATGAGCTCACCAACATTCAATACCATATTAGTATCGTTTGCTAGTGAGCTCATCTGTTAGTAAAACTTTCGAATAAATCCATAGGAAACATTATCAACGTCTAGGCCATGCAGTTTTAGATTAACTTGATTCAAAATCGACATTCGATTTCTCTTAATCCCTCGCACTTTCAACCGATCAGTATAATATTTTGTGATGATTGTTGCTGCATTTATTCTGAATGCCTCTTCTCCGATATCTATTCTAACTTCTTTAAGATGTTTCATCTTCTCTCGCATATTATATATACTCACCTTCTATTGTGTAATTAAATGAATAAAGCTTTATTTTCGGTCTAGAGATTATTGGACGATTATCTTATTTTATTATTAAAAAGAGCCGATTATCTCGACTCCTTCATTTGAATCTATTAAACGATTGATAGTTTAGAAATTGCTTGGTTGTTGTAAACTTGTCCATCAAGATACGCATCAAAGACAAATCCTGTAGCACCTTTTAGAGCGTTATCAGTATCAACGATCATTTGAAGTGTGGGTCCTTGTTTCACCATTACGGCATAAGATTGTTCGATATTTCCGAAAATCACCGGAACTTGTCCAACAACATTACCTTGGTCTAAACTTTGAGAAACCAATACTTCAGCGCCAAAAAGTGTTTTTGTAGGACGACCATTTGATACGCCATTCAATAAGTAAAATTGACCGTTCTTATCCTTCAATTTTGAAACCTCATTGAAATATGAACGGCTCATTATATAAACTGCATCCGCTTGGTATTCTGGATGAATTGACAAATAAAGGTCTAAGAGTGTATCTAATCGTTCATCAGTTGTTGGTGTTGCACCAATAGTAAAGTTTGGAACTGTTTCATCATAAATCATGCCTCGGAATGATTCGGCAGTATTACCAGTCAACATAGATTTCTCAACGGCTGTCACTGTTCTTTTTCCTAACAATTCTTGAACATACACAACTGTATTAATTGCGGCATCATTAATCAATTGATTGCTGACACGAATAGATGCACCTACACGTTTTTGTCCAAGTACGATCTCTTCTAATCCAAATGATAATTCTTCTACCGATTGTCCTTCTCCCACGAAGCCGACTGAATCAGAAAAAGCTGTTTCACGAGGAATTTTTAATGTTCCTGATACTGATGGGAATTTTTTCGCCATTGCAAAGATTGGAGAAACTTCTGCCATTTTACGAACGATTCCGTCATGAACGGCTTCGCCAATCGTAGCTGTTCCATTAGTAGTTCCTTGCATATCTCTTTCTTCTAAGAAACTTCGGAACTGTTCTACCTCGTTATCACGTTCTTCAATTTTTGGATCCTTGCTGCCATATCGATGTTCTGTTTTTTCCATAATTTTTTTCTCCTCTTTTTGTGCAATATTTGTAGGAATTTCAACTTCTGTTACAAGGTCGATTCCTCGAGCTGAAATTGTTGATTGAGAATAAGCTGGGTCTCTTACAACCGAAACTTCAAAAAGTTCTAATTCTTCGATTGTTCTTTCGAAAATTCCTGATGCTGTAGACTTCCAAGAATCTCGGATTGTCGTAAATCCGAACGACATATTTTGAAGAATTCCAGAATCAATGAGTTTGAAATAGTCCGCACCGTATGTGGTGTTGACTATGGTCGCTTCCATAAATAAACCGTTTTGATCTTCCGTCAGTTTTAATGAACCATTCCGAGTGGAAGATAAAATATGTTTGGAATTGTGCTCAGCTAAAAAGTGAATATCAGATTTAGCATTTTTTATAGCTCTAGAAAAAGCGCCTTTTGAAATTTTTTCTACGAATCTTTTGGATTGACCTAAGACCTCTGAAAATTTTTCTGTCATGTTGACATATCCGCTAACCGTCAGCGAATTGTCTTCATTCGAACGCATCTCAATTTTGTGAACTCGAAGCTCGATATTTTTCATTTTTCTAATCGCCCTTTCATTTCTTATTTGCTGAATATCAGCGATCTATTTTTTAGTAAGTTTTTTTAGATTTTTAGATAAAAAAAGACACCTCCGAAGAGGTATCTGTCAGTTGGGTGTAAGTCTGATACATCATTAGAACTTCGCGGGAACAAATGATTAACAAATTTACAGATATGGTTGTTTTTATTCTAAAAGCGCTGATTCTTTTGGAACAAAGATGTCGAAGAAGGAACAGCAAGTGTTTATGAAGGAAGAGACACAATCATTTCCAAAGGGCTATCCCTAGCCGAAGAAAAGAGGACTTGCACCATCCATTCGTTATATAGTCGATGAAATTAAATCCATCGCCAAATTTTAAATTTTATAGTTTGGTTTTTGCTTAAGTAAGCAAATGTAGAAAAAATAAAAAAACGACCTCAAATGAATGAGATCGCCTTAGAATTTAAGAGAAGAGCCGCCAAGACTCTCTCACAAAGAAAAAGATTAGGAGGAACTTTTTCTATGAAATTAAATTATTGCTCAACACTCAAATTATTGAAGAAATGGTGCTAGATGAGTTGCTAAAAGCATGACAAGTTATAGAACACATTAACAAAAAGTTCATCGGAGGTTAAACGATTCTAAATGATATCCAAAATTTGAATTGCTTAGGTAAGCAACTCTTCTTATTATATTAATAACCTTAGTACCGGACATTTCTCTTAAATAAGCCTATTTTAGAAAAATATTTTTTATTTTTTCATAAATTCATCATATTGTTCGACTGGAACAAAATAAAACTGACCTTTATATAATTTTTCGGAAGTAAAATATCTGTATGCCGTTTTATCTGTAACAGACTTACCAAATTGTTTATATATCCATGCTCTAACAAGATATTTCGCTTCTAATCTAGCAACAATATTTTTAGCTGAATCCAATACATAACAAGGACTTGCGTGAGGTTGTGGAGCGATAGTTCTATTTACTCCATTAAAAGCGCAAAACCATTTTTCATTTGAATAATATTGACTCCGATCTCTTTTAATTCTACCTTCTTCAATTGCTTGAACTTGTGCTAAAATTTCAGCGCTTATTGGGTGTGCATTCGGAGTCTGTTTGTAAGCTTCTAAATTTTTTTTTAACCGTTTAGCTTTTTGTTCTTTGAAAGTTAACTTTTGTTCCATGAAATTTCCTCCTATTTTCTATCTTTATCAAGTAATGAATTCATATCAATCAGACCTTTTTCTTTATCTCTTTTTTCTTTTGCCTCTTTATAATCCTTCTTTCTCTGTTTTACAAAATCATCATCTTCATATTTTAGTGGTGGAATAATCATTACTTCTTTTGGTTGAGCTCTTATATCAAATCCGAATCCATGAGGTTGCTGTTTGTCATTTTTTCTGTAGCCAATCATTTTAATTTCTCCTTTTTAATTTATTTGGTTGATGATTACAAGTTCCTTCTCGTAATTTGAATATTGTTTTATAAGGAATTCTAATATCTTTATATCTATTGAATTAAAAACGTAAATGAGATTTGAAATATTTTTTTAAATCTATTGAGATTATTAATGATTAAATAAAGCTCCATAGTATCTTTTAACAAATTGATAATGATATACTCATCAAATTCATTAAGAGACCATACAGAGCATTCTAGACACAATTTGATATTCTTTTAATGAAAATCTGGAAGGTCATATTTTTTATCTTCTTGAATCTTCTCATATTCTGATTTTAGCCATACATCTAAAGGAGTTACATAAATAGGAGTACTGACTCCATTTTTTTTAATAGCTTGTTTTTCGTAATTTATCAATCCGAGTTCTTTCAGCATTTTCTTCAATTCAAAGAATGTCTTTTTACTAATACCTAATTTATCTTTAGCGTTTCTTTCTGTAAAAAGAATAAATACTTCGCCATTTTTGTCTGTGTATTTTTTTACATTTTCAGGTCTCTTAGAAAGTCCGACTTGATTGGCCATCATCGAATACAAAACAATTCCATTTGATCTTAGCGCCTTAGTTTTTTCATTATTAAACATTTCATAATACACTTCAAAATAACTTTTTTTCATAATAATTTCCTCCGATAAGATTTAGTAGTCATCTGACTCACAACATCTTTATATCTAGAGGTGTGTAAAACGTAAACTCCTTAAAAAATTTTTAACGCTGAAGGTTTCCTTCGGCGTAATATCAAGTTAATTATTTAAGTTAATTTAATAAAGATAATTAGAGGATAGGTTTTATACAGCTTAAAAACAAAAAGTATACTACCCTTGTATAGAAAGTATCCTGCTATTCGCTTTTGAGCAAAATAAAACTCATATGAGACTTTAACAATCTGATAGTGAAATACTCATCAAATATATTTAAGGTCTCATATGAGTGCGTTTTGTCACAATAGAGAAACATATAGAACATTAGAAAAAGTTATGTTAAAAGTCTGGCATATTATCATTATTAGGAATTTCAGTAGTTGATTGAACAGGGGCTCCTAGTCCAAATCCAGTATTAGCTTTTATAGCACTGTTCTTATTCAGGACTTCCGATAATTTAAGAGCTCTCACTTGTTTAGCACTTTCTATTTCTACAGGAGTATATCCTTTTGTATTTGAGAATGGTTTATCTCCCCCAATAATTTCGATGCTGCTTGCATATTTCGTGCTAGGTTTGAAAGTATCTTCAATATCAACAGAAGTTCCAAATCCAGCTTCTGCCACAACTTCTTCTTCTCCAACCTCTGCAAAACTCGAAAGTTTGAAAGATAAACGTCCAGTTGAGCCTGGTTGATATTAGTTCATAAAAGGTTGAGACAATTTTGAACCAACAAAAGCACCTTTTAATTCAATTACTTCATTTGCCCAACCTACAGTGAATCCATTTAGAAGAAATTCTCCAGTTGGTGATTGATCTTCGTTCAATTTCTCAGCAAATCCATCGACAACAGTTTCAATTGATGCGAGAGCTTTATCTTTTTGAAGATCATTTTTATCAAGGCGACTAAAAATCATTCCTCGAACTTCATTATATTGAATTAAATTATCTTGACTACTGCAATATTCTTTTAGTTTTAGTGTTCCATTAACTTTAATTCTGTCTGCATTTTCTAATCCATCTGCATCAATCGTTTTGTATTCATCTTTAACAGTTTCAAGCCCTTTGAATAGCTTAGAAGATTGCATCGTAAATATTTCAATAACGTGCTCATTAATTTTATTGTCCGCCATAGATTGAACTACCATTCGACCAGACATGAAGTTTTTACCATTCTTTTACTTATTTTAACTTCAAGGTCCTTAGATTTAAGAGTTCCGATAATTTCCACATTGTTTTGTAATTGACGTAATTGAGTTTGATTCATTTTATATTCCTCCTAATTTCTTTCTACAGTTGTTCTATCTGCCAATCAGAAGATGTAAACCAATTTAAAAATTATTTTTTTAGAAACAAAAAGAAAGCTCCATACAAGTCATATAATATTTTAATAGAAAACACTCTAACAAATATTATTACGACTCATACAGAGCTTGTTTTGTCACAATCATCCTAGTATTATTCTATCTCGCCATCTTCGTTCTCAAATCCAATTAATTTATATTCCGGAAAGTCTTCGCTTTTATCACCTGAAAAATATTCCATAATGAAGTCGGTTAGCTCAAACCATTTTTCACTGTCATCATTTAATTTAAAGAATGCTCGACCCGCACGTTTTCCTTCATCACAACTGAAGACAGGATAAAGTTTTATTACATCTGATACTGAATTAATAGTAGTTGAGTAGACGTGTCCTAAGGGCATAAATCTGTATTCACTTTCTTTGATTAAAATTTCCATTTGTAATTCCTCCAATTTTTTTCTTCAGAGGTATTATAGAAAATTTGAGAGGAATGTAAATCAAATAAAAAATTATTTTTCAATTACATGACGGACCCCTCCGCCGCCAGCGTAATATTCCTCAAACAGTAAATCTAAAAACTTCTGTTTTTCTTCATTATTCATATCCTCAATCATTTTTAACATATCTTCAGCTGTAATTTGTTCCATTTGAATAATCTCCTTTAAGTGCTCTGTATCTTACTTTACTCTCATGATTTATATTACTATAGAAAACTCTGCAAAAGTCCATATGAATCATTTTCGTCTCATTTAGGATAGGTATATATCATTTCTCCAATGATAAAAGAATAACAAAATTTCGAATATTTTTTTCGAGTGAAGCATACTTTTTTTCTATCGAGTCCATTTTTGTTTCCATTGCTAAAAGTCTTCTGTTCGACTGTTGATTAATCTTTTGTAACTCTTCATTAATTTCAATATTCATTCTTTTAAAGGCGTTTAATATTTTTTCATGTCCACATGATTATTATTTTCCAATATAGTTTCCCCTTTATCAAAAGTATCTTTACAGTAAATTGAATATATTACAATAGAAATATATAATAATGATTTAAACTCGTTTTAACTCACGTTAACCAATTTCTTGATTAACTTTACATAATTTATTATCTAGCACTAAAACCCATTCTAGAGCCATCTGTTACTATTTAATTCTATTTTCAGTCGTTCTCTTTCCTCTTTAATAAACTCTTCTTCAAATTCATCTGGTACTGAATCTTTCTTGAACCATTCTGGCACAACTTCCTCTCTTTTATATTTCTTCTTAGTAGGTTTATAATTTGATAATCTGTATTCAAGTATTGAACGATATTGCTTTTCAGTTTTGATGATTAAAGTTTCATCTGACAGAATCTGCTTTTTAATTTCTTCGAAGTTTGCATTTGGATATTTTTTTCTTAATTCTTCTTCAATATTTTCATACGTACTACTACTAATTTTATTTTTAGTTATTTTATTTTTATCTTTTAGTTTTACTAGCTCATTTTGACCTAGCCCCTGGTTCACTTTGACCTGCCTACCTAGTTCATTTTGAGCTAGCTCATTTTGACCAACCTCATTTAAGACTGGATTAATTTGTTCTTCTTTCTCTAGACCAAGCTCATTTTGAACTACCGCATGATAATCGTTAAGAATATAAATAGATGTAAAACCTGGTCGACTTTTTACTTCCAGCAATCCTAGTTCTTGTAACTCTCTTAGTGTTCTTTTTACAGATGATACAGAGCAACAAATAGCTTCTGCTATTTTCTCTTGAGATGGAAATACTGCTGTACAATTATTTAATGAGTAAAGATAGAAATAACAAAGTTTTTGATTGCTATTTTTGAAAATTGTTTTACTCTGAAGAATGTCGTTCGTAATTACAGTAAACGGTTGACTCGTTTTGTTTATAAAGTTTTCCAACTTAAATCTTCTCCTTTGATACGAGAAGAATAATCTTGTATAATGTTCATAGAAGAGTTATTCTTCAGATTTTTTATTAGAGATGGTTGGGGTCCAATCCAATAGCCATCTCTTTTATTATTATATACAGCAAACACACGTTCGTAAAATGGAAGTTATAAATCAAGCTTGTTTATAGTGCAATATTGCCTTGCCTTGACCTCCAAATCATTTCCCCATAGATTTACATACCTACGAGTAACAGTTAGATCCTGATGACCTAAAAGAGCAGCTAAACTAAATGCATCCATGCCAGCTAGAATATTTCTTTTTGCAAACGTATGTCGAAATACATGAGGAGATAGCTGTTTATTAATTTGAAGTTCCTTTTTGTATATTCTAAATCTTGATTGAATGCTTCTAATTTTCAACGGCTCATTATCTATATTAATGAATAGATATTCGTGATATTGCCTACCTCTGATTTTCAAATAAACAACAACTGCATCTTCAACTTTCTTTGATAAATATACAGTCCTCTGAATAAGATTTTTTGTATTACGAATGATTAAATTATTTCCTCTTATATCATCAATTTGAACTCCTGCCAATTCAGACAATCGTATCCCTGTATCTAGCATCACTAAAAATATTACATAATCTCTAACCCCTATAAAGCTCTTTTGATTTTTTATATGTGATGCAAGGAGTTCTAGCTCCTTATCATCTAAAGTTTCAATAATCCTTGTTCGATCACGTAACTGTTTAATATTTTTCATAGGATTAGGCATCACTAATTTATTCTTGTATAAGAAGTTATAAAATGATTTTAAAGCTCTTATCCTAGTGTTAATACTTACAATCTTAATTTTACTTTTCAGATGGAGAATTATATCTTCTATATCTTTCTGTGTAAGTTCTACAAGTTGCTTATCAATTTTCATTTCTTTTAAAGTGTTCTTAGTAGCTGCAAACTTGTCCTTGTAGTACCTCAATGTCTCAGCTCTTAAATTTCTTATCAAACAATCTCTCTCAAACTTCTGAAAAGCTTCTTCGTCCGTTGTTTTTAATTTAATCATGCTTAACTCTTTTGTTGATAAACTGTTACTTCTTCTAGCCATACTAAATTCCTCCTATGCATGGGATTCGAAGCACGGGATTTTAGCTTATTTCAGTCCTTTTATTTAGACAACAAAAAAGACCTCTAACAAGTAGTTAGAAGTCTTGATATGTATGACTTTAAGTCATGATTTTATACCGGTGG
>JGI24024J18818_10001361_pt1 | contig 9988 bp, 11 predicted proteins | sample Cruoilmetagenom2_FD_18818 | JGI IMG/M metagenome (IMG submission 18818) | reverse complement strand
GATAACGCTTGCGCAAAATTACCAGAGGAATGCGTTACGACACCTTTTCTTCGCTGTTCTTCTGTTAAATTTAAAATAGCATTTGTTGCTCCTCGCATTTTAAAGGCTCCCATTTTTTGAAAATTTTCACACTTAAAATACACTTTGCAATCACATATTTCATTAATCAACTCTGAAGTAAGTACAGGTGTTTTGTGAATATAAGGTTTCACTTTATTATGTACTTTTATCAAAGTTTCTTTATTCATCTATTTTCCTTTAAAGTTTGCTTTACGTTTTTCTATAAACGCTGTAACTCCCTCATTAAAATCATCAGTTTCAGCAGCTTCAATTTGATGTTTTGCTTCTAAATCGAGTTGCTCCTCTAATGTATTAACTAACGACTGATTAAAAGTTTTTTTAATTAATCCTAATGCTTTAGTTGGCATTTGCGCCATTTTTAAAGCTATTTTTTTAACAGTATCTTGGAACTCATCCGAAGCTACATATTTATAAATCATGCCTAATCGTTCAGCTTCCACAGCTCCAACTTTATCTCCTAACATTGCTAAAGCAGATGCTTTTTGAAATCCAATAAGTCTTGGTAAAAAGAATGTTCCTGCACTATCAGGTATTAATCCAATTTTACTAAATGCCTGTATAAAATTGGCATTTTCATCAGCTATAACTACATCGCAAGCCAAAGCTATATTTGCTCCTGCTCCAGCAGCAACACCATTAACAGCAGCTATTATTGGCTTCTCGATAGCTCTAATTCTTGAAATAATTGGATTGTAATGTTCTTCTAATATTTTTTTGAAACCAGGATTTAATTCTGGGGTCGTAATTTCTTTTAAATCTTGACCAGCACAAAAAGCTTTTCCGTTTCCACTTAAAACAATGGCTCTAACCTCATCATTAATTTCACAAGCATCAAAAGTATCTTGCAAACGTAAAGCCATTTCTCTATTAAAGCTGTTAAAAACTTCTGGTCTATTAAGCGTTATAAACGCAATATTATTCTCAATTTTTAATAGAATTGGACTCATAAATTATTCTGGTAATTTAAAATATGGATTAAAAATAATTCCAATTACATTTTGCCAGGGATCTAGAACACTTGCTGTCATTAATTCTCCACCAACATTCATTGGTTCTTCATGCGTTTCTGCTCCTAGCTTTAACAAATGATCAAATACTTCTTGAATGTTCTCAACTCCCCAATATGACAATGTATTATCTCCTCTTTTCTGGTTTTCTTCTTCTACAGGTAATAATCCAAGTTCGTATCCCAAAATATTAAAACCTACATAATAAGGTTCGTCAAAATATGGTTCTGTTTTGAAAGCTTTAGAATACCAATCTTTGGCTTCTGACAAGTTTGACACTTTATAAATAGTAGTTCGAAGACCTTTAAATAATTTGTTTTTACTCATACCTAATCTTAAAATTAAACTATTTCAGACATTTAAAATAATCGAATGGTTCTTGACAATCATCACATTTAAACAAAGCTTTACATGCTGTTGAACCAAACTGACTCACTAATCTTGTATTTGTAGAACCACAATTGGTGCATTTTACCAATTTTTTATTCTCTAATAATACTTCTTTATCTGCTTGTGCATCTAAAGGTGAAGCTATCCCATAATCTTCTAGTGCCTTTCTTCCATTATCTGTAATCCAATCAGTAGTCCAAGCTGGAGATAAAATTAATTCTACTTTTGCTTTATATCCTTCTTTTTTAAAAGCAGTTATTATATCGTCTCCAATAACGTCCATAGCTGGACAACCACTATATGTTGGTGTGATTTTTACAATAACTTCATCACCTTCAATAATAGCAGAGCGTACAACTCCCATATCCAGAATTGTTAATACTGGTATCTCTGGATCTGAAACTTGATTCAAAATTGGGATTAACTTTTTATCAATATGTTGCTCTAGTAATTCTGTCATTTTTCTACCATTGCATATTTGGATAGGTTCGTTGCATGTATTGCAAATCAGCTAACAAAAATCCTAAATGTTCCGTATGAATACCATCTTTCCCTCCTTTTTGAAAATACTTCGATTCAGGAACATTTAATGTAGCTTCTTGTAAAATTTCGTTCACTCTTTTATAATATTCTTCTTTCAATTTTAAAGTATCTACTCCAATTCCTTCATTAATCATGGTTTTATCTCCTTCAGTTTGATGAAATAGTTCATCTGTATAAGTCCATAAATCGTCGATTGCTTTTTGAATTCTTTGATGGCTTTCTTCTGTACCATCACCAAGACGTTTTATCCAATCGGAAGAAAATCGATAATGGTAACTCACTTCTTTTATAGATTTATTTGCAATAGCCGAAAGTGTTAAATCATTACTGTTTTTAAGGCTATTTAAAAACAATAGATGGTACACATCGAATAAAAATTGTCTTGTAATTATATATGCAAAATCTGTATTAGGTTGTTCAACCAAAAGGACATTTAAGTATTCATGTTCTTTTCTTAAAAAAGCTATATCATCTTCAGTATAATTTTTTCCTTTTAATTTTGCTGCATATTGAAAATAATTACGTGCTTGCCCTAACATATCTAACGAAATATTTGTACACGCAATATCTGTTTCAAGGCTTGGTCCATGACCACATAATTCTCCTAAGCGCTGTCCTAAAATAAGTGTATTGTCAGCTATACCAAGGATGTATTTATATAAATTGTTGTTATTCATAACTTCGTTTCATTTGATGATATCCTGAAACAAGTTCAGGATGACAACAAGTTGTCACATATGTTTTAATTCGTCTGGCAACTCATAAAAAGTAGGATGCCGATATGCTTTATCTTGAGCTGGTTCGAATAATTCGCCATTATTATCGGGATTTGATGCCGTAATATTTTTAGACTCAACAACCCAAATACTAACACCTTCATTTCGACGTGTATAAACATCTCTTGCATTTTCAAGTGCCATCTCAGCATCCGCTGCATGTAAACTTCCAAAATGACGATGCTCTAATCCATTTTTACTTCTTACGAATACTTCCCAAAGTGGCCAGTTTTTTTTCATAATTACATTTTTAAACTGCTTGTTTATCTTTTCTTTCTTGTTGTTTTTCAGCATGTGCCATAGCAGCATCTCTTACCCATCGACCATTTTCATGTGCTGCTACTCTAGCTTTCATACGTTCTTTATTACAAGGTCCATGACCTTTTACTACTTGCCAAAACTCATCCCAATTTATTTTTCCCCAATCATATTGTTGTTTCTCTTCATTCCATTTTAAATCTGGATCTGGTATTGTTAATCCCAAAATATCAGCTTGAGGTACTGTTTGGTCTATAAATTGTTGGCGTAATTCATCGTTTGTTTTTCGTTTTAATTTCCATTTCACAGATTGAGCTGTATTTGGTGAATCGGCATCATTAGGCCCAAACATCATAAGTGATGCCCACCAAAATCGATTTAAAGCATCTTGCGCCATATCTTTTTGCTCTTTTGTTCCTCTTGTAAGTGTCAATAAAATTTCATAGCCTTGGCGTTGGTGAAAACTTTCTTCTTTACAAATTCTAACCATTGCACGTGCATAAGGTCCAAATGATGCACCACATAAAGCAACTTGATTTATTATTGCTGCACCATCAACCAACCAACCTATAGCTCCCATATCTGCCCAAGAGGTTGCTGGATAATTAAAAATACTCGAATATTTGGCTTTACCTATATGTAATTGCTCATATAATTCTTCTCTAGAAATACCAAGCGTTTCGGTTGCACTATACAAGTATAATCCATGTCCGCCTTCGTCTTGTACTTTTGCCAAAAGCGCTACTTTACGACGTAACGATGGTGCTCTAGTAATCCAATTCCCTTCCGGAAGCATGCCAATAATTTCAGAATGAGCATGCTGAGACATTTGTCTTATGTGAGTTTGCCTGTATTTTTCTGGCATCCAATCTTTAGGTTCAATTTTTTCATCACGTGCTATACGAGCTTCAAATTGAGCTTCTAAATTTTTTATTTGTTCTTTACTCATAATCTATTTTTCAATAAATAAAGTTAAACATCAAAATCTACTTTTACTTTTTTACTTGTAGGCACTGCTTGACAACTTAACACAAAGTTATTTTTAACTTCATAATCTTCGAGGGCATAATTGACTTTCATTTCTACTGAGCCTTCAATTATTTTACATTTGCAGGTACTACAAACGCCTCCTTTACAGGCAAAAGGTAAGTCTGCTCCAGCTATAAGTGCTCCATCTAAAATAGTATCAGAATCATCATCCATAATAAAGTGAAACTCTGTTCCGCCATCAATAATAGTAACATCTGTACCATCAGCTTTATGCTCTAAAGCTTCAGCTATTTTTTCATCTACAGCTTCTGTATTTCCTGAGAAAAATAATTCGTAATGTATTTTTTCTTTAGATAATCCTGCTGAGTGTAATTCATCTCTTATTAAGAAAATCATTTCCTGTGGACCACAAATAAAACAATGGTCTGTGTCATCTATATCAATAAATGTTTTTATTAAAACTGCTAATTTTTCTTTATCAAATCTTCCATTTAAAAATGGAATATCGCGTTGTTCTTTTGTCAAAAAATAAAAAACTTGAAATCTATTAAAAAACTCATTTTTTAACTGTTCTATTTCTTCTTTAAATATAATAGATTTTACAGTTTGATTTAAATAAAATAACTTAAATGTACTCTTTGGTTCAAGGGTTAAATGTGTTTTTATAATGGACAGCAATGGTGTTATACCACTGCCTGCTGCAAATGCAATATAATTTTTAGAAGCTTCTGATTCGACATCAACATAAAAATTTCCTGTTGGCTCCATGATTTCTAAAGAATCACCAGGTTTTAATTCAGTATTTGCATAAGTAGAAAACACTCCTCTAGGAATTTGCTTAATAGCAACTTTCCATAGTTTATCTATTGGACTAGAACACAGAGAATAAGAACGCCTAACATCTTCACCGTTAATGTCTTTTTTTAAGGTAAGATGTTGTCCTTGAATAAATTTAAAATTGTTTTGTAAATTCTTTGGAATATCGAAAGTGACAACAGAAGTATCTTTTGTTTCTTTATAAATATTAGCAATCCTTATGTTATAAAACTCTGCCATAAATTTTTATAATTCTTAAAAAACATTCAACTAACACTTGTTAGTTTTGTTTACAAATTTACAAAAAATACATTAACTATTTAATTATTCCATTTAATAATACTTTACTTAAGTTGGTTGACAAACTAGCATGCTGTAAATCTTCTTTATTTGGTATCCAGATATAAAGGGAACGTAGTGTTGATAGAATAGAAAAAAGCATTAGATCTGCATCTGTATTAACTAATTCACTGTTTTCTATTCCTGATTCAATAATTTGCCTAATGTTGTTTTCGTAATTTTTACGCAATTGTAAGTAATAATCTAAAGTGTCTTCAAGATGCATCCAATCATTATTAAGCGATGCCATTCCAAATGTGTTATTGGTAGTTATTTTCACATGAAGATTAACAATATTCTTTAAATTATCAATACTATTATTATTAGAATTCATAATAATATCCATCCCTTTAGTAAACTCTTCGGCTAATGAAATAATTATATTGGCTAAAATTTCTTGTTTAGAATTAATATGGTTATACAAACTAGCTGCTTTTATACCCATAGCTTTTGCTATATCTCTCATGGTTACAGCACTATATCCTTTTTCTTTAAAAAGTTTAGCAGCTGTATATATTATTTCGTCTTTTCTAGTTTCTTGTTTCATAAAGTGATTGAATATACAGAAAATAAATAAGTTAATTATCCTCGTTTTTGAAAACTGTTTTGGTTAAAAAAAGGGTTTTGATAACTGATTTTAAAATCATAATTTAGTAGAAAATCAACATCTTATGGAATTTAATAGACGTCAGTGGCTTAAAACAGCAACATTAGCAGGTGGTTTTACTTTATTTAACGGACTAAGTGGAATTGAAACTTTGACTGCTGAAGAAAAAATTAAATTTAATCCTAGAGAGTTTAACAATCCTATTCGATTAAGCTCAAATGAAAATCCATATGGCCCTTCTGAAAGGGTTAGAAGTGCTGTAAAAAATGCATTTACTGATGGTTGTCGTTATCCTTATTCGTATGCTGATGAGCTTGCAAAAATACTTGCCAAAAAACATGGTGTTAATGCAGAAAGCATTATAATTACTGGAGGATCAACTGAAGGATTAAAAATAGCAGGAATCACTTTTGCTGCCAATGGAGGTGAAATTATTGCTGCCAAACCAACATTTTTAGCTATGATGCAATATGCCGAAATGTGGGGAGCAAATATTAATTGGGTGCCTGTGGATGAAAATTTAGGATATGACCTTCCTGAAATTGAAAAGCGAATTTCGGCAAAAACAAAGATGGTTTTTATATGTAATCCAAATAATCCAACTTCTACATTATTACCAGCTGACACACTAAAAGATTTTTGCTCAACAGTAAGTAAAAAAACAATTGTGTTTAGTGATGAAGCTTATTATGATTATATCGAAACACCTGATTATCCATCTATGATAGATCTTGTTAAAAAAGGAGAGAATATTGTAGTATCTAAAACCTTCTCGAAAGTATATGGCATGGCAGGAATGCGAATTGGTTATTTAATTGCAAAACCTGAACTGGCACAAATAATTAGAAAAAATATTGTTGCTATGAGTAATGTGTTTGCTATAGAAGGTGCTAAAGAAGCTTTACTTGACGATGAATTTTATAAATTCTCTATTAAAAAAAATGCTGAAGCTAAACAAATAATCTACAAGACATTAGATTATCTTAACCTAGAATATATTAAGTCTCATACTAATTTTATTTTCTTTAAATCTGGAAAAGGTGTTAATGAATTAGGTAAACAAATGCTAACAAAAGGTGTTAAAGTAGGAAGAGCATTTCCTCCTTTTTATGATTGGTGTCGTATAAGTACCGGAACAATTGAAGAAGTCCAATTATTTTCTAAATCATTGATTTCACTTTATTAAATAAAAAAATTGATTAATAGCGATATAAATTTTAACAAATAAAACGCTCAGAAAGTTAATTAACTCGTTCCTAAATTAAATTATTCCTTTTAGCCTTTTGCACCGCTTCAATCTTATTATGAACTTGAAGTTTTTTATAAATATTCTCAATATGTTTACGAACTGTTCCAGTAGAAAGAAAAAGATTTTTAGCAATTAAATTATAGCTTAGACCTTTACTTAATTGCTCTAACACTTCGGTTTCTCTATTAGTAAGTTTTATGTCTTCTTGATCTTCTTTATTTACTATATCAATTGGATTACGGAGTAATTTTAAAGTTTTTAATGCTATGGAAGGATTCATGGCTGCGCCTCCATTTAGAGTATCAATTATACCATCGTGTAAATCTTTTGCATTAATTTCTTTTAACAAATAACCATCTGCTCCTGCTTTTATGGCATTGAAAATATTCTCATCATTATCAAAAACAGTTAGCATAATTATTTTTATGTGAGGATACTTTTGTTTTACAATTTCGGTAGTTTCAATCCCATTTAATATTGGCATTTCAATATCCATTAAAATGAGATCTAGATTATGATTATTTTCCAATTTAGTCAATAACTCTGAACCATCATGTGCTGAAAATTTACAATCTAAAACTGAAAAAAAAGACAGCTTTTCCTTTACTGCTGTAATTAAAAACGTATTATCGTCTACTATGGCTATTTTTATACTCATTTTAATAATTTAATCTAAATTACAAATTTTAAATTATTAAATAAATACGGAGGTTTACGTATATATAGGCTTTAATAAAATAATCGAAGTCCCTTTATTGGGAGTTGAGTTTATTTCTATCTCTGCATTAAGCTCATAAGCTCTTTTCTTTATATTATTGATGCCATTACCCAATTCGGTTGATGAAACATCAAATCCTTTTCCTTCATCTTCTATTTTAATACTTAAGCTTTTATTTACTTCTGAAATATTTACACTTATAATTTTAGATTCGGCATATTTTATAGCATTATTAACTGATTCTTGAATTATTCTGTAAATATTCATCCCATCAACAGAAGTAAATGTTTTTTCTTTGTCAATATTATCGGCACATTTAAATTCAAATTCAGTATTAGTTTCTACTAAATTTGCCTTATCAATAAAATTTGTAATTCGTGTTTTAAGATCTTCAAACGAAATTTCGTTTTTATTCATTGCCCAAATGGTATCTCGCAGCTCGTAAATGGTTTCGGTTGTAAAACTACTTATACTTTCTAGCTTATTAGTAAGTTTTTGGTCTTCAATACTAAAACCATATTTTAGATTATCTAAAGAAGATATAATGAATGTAAGTTGAGCTCCAATATTATCATGTAAATCTCTAGATATCCTTAAGCGTTGCTCTTGCAATCTGTTTTGTGTCTCAATTTTTGCTAAAGCATCTTTAAGCTCATTTTCTTTTTGGAGTTGTTTGTTTTTAAGTTTTTGCTGATTGTAAAAAATATATCCAATAAGCCCAAGAATTAAAGCTAATCCCAGCAAACTAACTAATTGATAATTTCTTTTTTGGATAGTTAAACCTTGTTCGGCCAAATCGGCTCTTTGAATAAGAATTTGTTTTTCTTTTTTTTCGGTTTTATATTTTGTTTCTAGCTCAAAAACTACCTTAATTTTTTCCTTTTCAAACAAACTATCCTTTCCAATAGCATATGCTTTAAAATTATTAAAGGCTTTTTTGTAATTTCCAGTTGCAGCATCTATTTCAGCTAATTGTTTTAATGCTTTAACTTCGATCTCCTTAAAATCTTTTTCTCTAATAATTACAAGCGCTTCTTTAAGATGTTGATATGCTTTATTGAATAATCCATCATGCATATAGTTTTGTGATAAGCCTACTTTTGCATTCGTTAATTCATATAGATTTTGATCTTTTTTAAAGGCAGCAATACTAGCCAAATAATCCTGTCTTGCCTCCTGAAATTGTTTTAAACTATCTTTAGCAATAGCCATATTAACTTGCATGTAAGGCACATATCTTGTATATCCAAGTTCTGCATACATTTGTTTCGCTTCTAATGAGTGTTTTATGGAGCTTGTATAATCGCCTAAATTTAAGAGAACAGATCCAATATTTCCAGTAGTAATTACTTGCCCTACTTTATTGTTATTCTTTTTATAAATCTCAAGAGCCTCTTGATAATAATTGAGTACCTTTTTATATTCCTTTTGTTTTTTATAAACAATTCCAATATTTACCAATACCATTGGGATTTTACTTATATCTTTAGAATAATTCTCATAAATTTCTAGAGCAATAAAATAGTTTTCTAACGCTTTTGAATAATTTCCTCTAGTATCGAATATTATTCCAAGATTATTGTAGGAGTCAGCTATTCCAATTGTATCATTTATTTTTTTCTTAATACTTAAACTTCTCTGATGATATATTTCAGCACTATCTAATTCACCTGTTGCTTCATAGCTTGCAGCAATACTATTATACGATGACGCGATCTCTTTCTGATTCTTAATTAAGATTGAAATATCTAAGGCTTTAGTAGCATAATAAAGCGCCGAATCTGCATTTGAGTTTCTATACTCCCAAGAAATTTCATTCAATATTTGGACAAGAGAGTCACTTTTTTTATGCTTAGAGATATTAATTAAACTATCTAAGTTTTGAGAAAAACTAAATAAAATATTTAAAAGTAAAAGAAGAAGAAGATATACATTTTTCATATTAAGATATAAAAAAAGCATCAGTACTTTCCTGTAAAACAGGACAATAAATCTGATGCTTTTCTAAAAAAATTGATTAATAGCGTTACTAATATATAGCTTATGTGATTGAGTGTGAGATTTTTTCGACAAAAAGCATTAAAAAAAGATTAAGCGTAACAATGTTAATCATCACGCCTAATCAACAAATCTCAACAACAAGATTTTACTTATTTAATTTATAGGCATTGATTGTATTTCCTTGGGCTTTAAAGTATAAAATACCTTCAATAT
>JGI24024J18818_10001359_pt1 | contig 9989 bp, 10 predicted proteins | sample Cruoilmetagenom2_FD_18818 | JGI IMG/M metagenome (IMG submission 18818) | reverse complement strand
CCCCACCACACCTCCAGCAACCCTGAACAACGTAAGTCCTAATTAAATTACTCTAGTTCTACGGAGGCGCCTGCAGCTTCCAGCTTAGTCTTGGCGTCCTCAGCGGCGTCTTTGCTGACGCCTTCCATCACCTTACCGCCTGAAGTTTCCGCCAATTCTTTGGCTTCTTTGAGACCCAGGCTGGTCAACTGACGAATTGCCTTAATGGTCTCGATCTTCTTGGGACCGGCATCCTTGATGACCACATCAAATTCTGATTTCTCTTCGGCAGGCGCTGCAGCCTCAGCCGGTCCTGCAGCAGCAGCAACAGCAACCGGCGCTGCGGCGCTTACGCCCCAGGTCTCTTCGAGTTTATTTACCAGTTCAGCGGCTTCTAACACCGAAAGACCACCGAGTTCTTCTACTAATTTATCCAGATCAGCCATTTTGTACTCCTCTTGAGAATTTTCTTCTTCTCAGTTTAATTTCTTTGAAAGTTATTTTAAGGCGAAGATGGTCATTCTCGCCATCGTTGGTTCAGATTTATTCTTTCTACTACTGTGAATCTGTTTGAGCCGAGTCCTGATCAGCATAAGCGGCCAGGACGGCAGCCACCTGGCGTGCAGGTTCGGATAGTGCACGGACTAATTTTGTAGCGGGAGCCAGGATTGTGCCCATCAATTGGGCGCGTAATACCGGCAGCGGCGGCAGTTTTGCTAATGCTTCGATCTCTTCAGCGCTGATCATTTCATTTTCGAGATATCCGAACTTGATATTGACAAAGTCGGATTTGCTGGAAAGGTCCGCAATAATTTTCGCCATGCCAGGCGCATCTTCAAATGCTAAAGCGATGGCCGTACTTCCAGTGAACGTATTTTCCGGATACTCCAGATCTGCCTTTTCGAAAGCTAATTTACTGAGTGTATTTTTAACGATGTGGAACTCGCCGCCAACTTCGCGCGCTTTAGCGCGCAGCTCATCCAGATCCTTCACGGTCAATCCAACATATTCCGTGAGGATGAATGCCTGGCTGCTGTCCATCCACTCAGTGTACAAAGAGACGAGCTCTTCTTTCTTCTGTTTTGTGATTGCCAAGGTAACCTCCTTTCATAATAAAAGTCTATTTGTGGGCAATTCTATAAAATAAAAAAGCCTTTGCCTCGCTTATCTGTCTGGCAAAGACTCTCCATCTATTTTGGGGCAGTTACCTATCAGGAACTACCTCCTGGAGTGGTCTTCACCTGGGCAGGGGATTAAGCCCCGAATACAAGGGGCACCTGCTGTCTCTGGCGAAGCATGCGAAATAATTCGCTAATTATCGATCAGTCCCGATCCTCCATGTTTTGAGCCTGGATTGGGTCCACCTTAATTCCCGGTCCCATGGTGGTTGCCATGGTAATCTTACGGATGTATGTTCCTTTGGTGTTGGCGGGACGGGCTTTCTTAACTGCGTCCATGATTGCTGCCATGTTTACGTAGAGACTATTTTCTTCAAATGATACTTTACCGATTGGAATGTGTAAATTTGCTGTTTTGTCAAGCCGAAATTCGACACGCCCAGCTTTAGATTCATTGATGGCTCTCGGCAGGTCCTCGGCTGGAACGACTGTCCCGGCTTTAGGGTTGGGCATAAGACCTCGCGGTCCGAGTATGCGCCCTAACCGCCCGACTTTACCCATCATGTCTGGCGTCGCGATGGCCACATCGAAACCGGTCCATCCGTTTTGGATTTCGGTGATCACATCATCGTCTGCGATGGTATCTGCGCCTGCTTCGCGAGCGAGGGAAGCGCCTTCGGCATCAGCGAATACCAGTACATGGACACTCTTGCCCAGGCCGTTTGGTAGGACGACGACGTCACGCACCTGCTGGTCAGCGTGTCTCGGATCTACACCCAAGCGGATGTGAAGCTCTACGGTCGAATCGAAGTTTGTGGTTGATGTTTCCTTAGCCAGCGCAACAGCTTCGTCGGGGGTATAGTTTTTGTTCCTGTCGACCTTCTCCGCTGCGGCCAGATAATTTTTTCCGTGCTTAGTCATTTTTTCTCCTTCGTGGTGCTAACGGGCTAAACCAGCTGCCCTCCCACTACATGTACGGTTTAGTCAACGACTTCCAGACCCATATTAAAGGCGGTGCCTTCAATTTGACGCATTGCGCCTTCGATGTCTATCGCGTTTAGATCTTTCATTTTTATCTCGGCGATCTCTCTGACCTGATCCCTGGTGACCTGACCGACGATCTCGCGGGGCGGATTTGAAGACCCCTTCTCTACGCCGGCCGCTTTCTTCAAGAGGATTGAGGCAGGGGGTGTTTTGAGGATAAACGTAAAAGATCCATCCGCATAGATGGTAATTTCAGCTGGTACGATCTCACCCATACGGCTCGATGTACGAGCGTTGTATTCTTTGCAGAATGCCATCAGGTTGATGCCATGACCCGCGAGCGCCGGTCCGATGGGGGGTGCGGGATTAGCCTTCCCGGCTGGGATCTGCAAACGAACGATAGCCTTAAGTTTCTTCATTTTTTCTCCTTCGTGGTGTTAGCGGGTGACGTAATTACACCCTCCCACAATCTATGATTGCCTTGATCAGTTATGCCTTTTCAACCTGCAAAAAATCTAACTCTACCGGGGTCTCGCGACCAAAGAAGTTCACCATCACGCGTACTTTTGCGCGGTCCATATCGATTTCGTCAACCGTGCCGCGAAAGTCATTGAATGGACCGTCGACGATACGCACACGTTCACCAGACTTGAAAGTAACTTTAATGCGAGGAGCATCGGCTTCCATACGCTTGATGATTTGTGCGACTTCTTCCGGCCGCAGGGGTGTCGGATCGTTCCCCATGCCCACAAAACCGGTTACGCCTGGTGTATTCCTAACCACATACCAGGACTCTTCGGTCATGACCATATTTACCAGGATATAGCCTGGAAATACTCTGCGTTCGACCGTCCGCCGTTTTCCTTCTTTGACCTCGATCTCTTCTTCCGTGGGTACGACGACGTCGTATATTTTGTCCTTCATTCCCATGGTTTCGATTCGCTGCTCGAGATTGTGGCGAACCTTATTTTCGTAACCTGAGTAACAATGTACTACATACCAGGCTCGCCCATCATCTTGATCCAGTTCTTCTGAAGGAGCTTCCTCAGCAGCCAGTTCGGAATCCGATTCTTCCAATGATGGTGTATCCATCACTGGCTCAGTTTCCGGAATGGTCTCCTCAATATCCTCTACGGATTGGTTGTTTTGTTCTAGTATGTCCATACTACTCATGTAATGGTTATCTGGTGTATTGTGCGTAAAAAAATTTACTCTGGCAATGCACCTAGAATAAGATCAGTTCGAAAAACTTTCCAAAAATAAAGTCTAAAGAACCAAGAAAGATGGCCATGGTGATAACCACGATGACGACGACGATGGTTAGATTCACGGCCTCCTTCCTTGTAGGCCATGAAACCTTCCTTAGTTCGCCGATAGTTTCGCTAAAATATCGCCGGATGGCATTTGGTTGTCGTCCCTTACGGGCAGTTTTTTTATCGCCCTTGGCCACAGAACACTCCTTGATAAGTGAGGCAGAATTTATTGATTCTGCCCTTTAAATGATTTCTGAGACGGTCAAAACGCCGCCCATATAGACGGCGTTGACCCATTGTCAGGCAGGCCAGGCAGGAATCGAACCCACAACCCCCGGTTTTGGAGACCGGTGCTCTGCCAAATTGAGCTACTGGCCTATGTCTGCGTGTCGATTGCCATTGTATCATGTGTCACGCGTTTGTGTAAATTAAAAGCGAGACACATGGCATTCATGCAGATGACATTCAGACAGATGACAGTTTATTTAGTCTCGCGGTGCAGGCAATGCGTGCGACAGCGGCGACAAAATTTATTCAATTCCAACCGCCCCGGGTCATTCCGGCGGTTCTTCTCGGTTGTGTAGTTTCGCTCCTTGCACTCTGTACATGCCAGGGTGACCACGGGGCGAACGCCTTTCTTTGATGCCATATTGATCTATCCGCGACAATCTCTCTGCTGCGGAACTCCTTATGTAAACTCTGGTTACTCCAGGATTTCGGTGATCACACCAGCGCCGACGGTGAGACCGCCTTCACGGATGGCGAACTGCGAGCCCTGCTCCAGGGCAACCGGAACGATCAATTCGACTTCCAGGTTGACGCTGTCACCAGGCATCACCATCTCCACGCCCTCGGGCAGTGTGATGTTGCCGGTCACGTCCATGGTGCGGATGTAGAACTGCGGGCGGTAGCCGGTGAAGAATGCCTTGTGGCGTCCACCTTCGTCCTTGCGCAGCACGTACACTTCGCTCATGAAGCGGGTGTGGGGCGTGATGCTGCCGGGTTTGGCGATCACCATGCCGCGCTCTACATCTTCTCGGTCGATGCCGCGCAGCAGCAGGCCGGCGTTGTCTCCAGCCATGCCTTCGTCCAACGTCTTGTGGAACATCTCCACACCGGTCACGACCGACCCCTCGACCTTGTCTCGCAGACCGACGATGTCTACCGCGTCGCCAGTGTGGGTCACGCCGCGCTCGATACGTCCGGTCACCACGGTGCCGCGACCCTTGATCGAGAACACGTCTTCCACCGGCATCATGAACGGCTTGTCCACGTCTCGTACCGGCTCGGGGATGTACTCATCAACCACCCGCAGCAGCTCTTTGATGCTCTCATACTCCGGCGCATTGCGATCGGTGCTGGTGCTCTCCAGCGCCGCCAGGGCACAGCCGCGCACGATTGGCGTCTCGTCTCCGGGGAACTTGTACTCGTCCAACAGCTCCCTCAGCTCCAGCTCCACCAGTTCCAACAGCTCCGGATCGTCCATCATGTCGATCTTGTTCAGGTACACCACGATCGCCGGTACTTCCACCTGCCGCGCCAGCAGCACGTGCTCCCGGGTCTGCGGCATTGCGCCATCAGGCGCCGCTACCACCAGGATCGCTCCGTCTACCTGCGCCGCTCCCGTGATCATGTTCTTGATGTAGTCACGGTGTCCCGGCATGTCCACGTGTGCGTAGTGGCGGTTCTCCGTCTCGTACTCCACGTGCGCAATGTTGATCGTGATCCCGCGCTCTTTTTCCTCGGGTGCGTTATCGATCGAATCGAACTCTCTGTATACTGCATCTCCACCGAAGCTGCAGTATTTCGTAATCGCCGCCGTCAGGGTCGTCTTGCCGTGGTCGATGTGTCCCATCGTCCCTACGTTCATGTGCGGCTTCGTGCGTTCGAACTTTTCCTTTCCCATACTAAGTCTCTCCTTCTATCACTTAATCGATCAACCAATTGGGCAACGAGAGCCCTCAATGAGACTTGAACTCATGACCTCGTTCTTACCAAGAACGCGCTCTTCCACCTGAGCTATGAGGGCGGGTCGTTACATAACAACGCGCTGACGGGTGCCACGCAGCACCGGTCAGGCGCAGTAATAAAGGTGGGCGGTGAAGGATTCGAACCTCCGAAGGCGTATGCCAACTGATTTACAGTCAGTCCCCGTTGGCCACTTGGGTAACCGCCCGCTTGTATCTCACTATACCGTTGCCGGCTCGAGATCAAGGCTAAAGTGGCTCAGCCCTGATCGCCAACCATCAACAGAATCCGACTTTGTTTGGTAAGCCGACGACGGGGATCGAACCCGTTACCTACCACTTACAAGGCGGTTGCTCTACCATTTGAGCTACGTCGGCGCGTTCTGATAAAGTACCGATTAAAAGCGAGGCGAATTATACCAGAGGCCTGATGCCGCGACAAGGTTTCTACTCACAGGTTAACAGAACTCTGATATAGATAATCGGATTGAGTGACGAATGGTAGTTCTACCCAATCGACTTGCGCACTTCTATGACGTATTCAACCCGTCTTTGGTTGTGAACGCCGGAGTCTATCAGGAATCTACACGATAGTCAATAAGATTGTAAAGAGAATTGTGTTTGAGTATCAAATTAGAAAAAGTAAAATGCCTACTGGAAACCCCTCGCATCCCAGGCCAGGTATAAGGCCACCGAGCCGGCGACCGCTGCATTCAAAGATTCGATCTTGCCTCGCATCGGTAATCGCATCAGGAAGTCGCACGAACTTCGCACCAGTGAACGCATGCCACCTTCTTCGCCCCCGACGACCAGAGCGATGGGTCCGCCCAGGTCTATTTCACCGGGCGGCTGGGCCTCCGGGCTTCCCTCCAGACCGACGAACCAGATATTCTCTTCTTTGAGGGCTTGAATTGCTTTTGCCAGGTTGGTCTGAGTGATGAGCAGATGTTCGCTCGCTCCCGAGGAGGCTTTCACGACGGCAGGTGTGACGGTCACTGTACGTCGTAATGGGAGCAGGACACCGTGCACCCCCACGATCTCTGCCGTGCGCAGCAGTGAGGCGAGATTCTGTGGGTCTTGCAGTGTATCCAGAACCAGTATAAAAGGAGGCTCTCCCCGCTGACTGGCCAGATCAAGGATCGCATCCAGGTTTGAGTAAGGATAGCCGCTGGTTTCGATTGCAACGCCCTGGTGGTTCTGGAATCGCGCATCCAGTTCCTGGGATGGCGCCCATTTTATCGCCACGTCCTTGGTTCTGCAGAACTGGACGATATCACCAAGCCGGCCCTTTACGTTCGCCCCCTCTTTTACGTGCAGATTAAACAGCTGTCGTTTCTCCGCGGCGATAACTTCGTAAACAGGGTTTCGACCAACGATCCATTCTTTCATCGGGTAGGCGGCGCTTCATTTCCAACGCCAGGTAGTGCCTTCTTTCTCGTCTTCGATCAATACACCCAATTCGGCCAGGCGATTCCGGATATTGTCTGCCAGTGCCCATTGTTTATCCTCACGCAGGTCGGTACGCAGCTCCACCAGAAAATCGATAAACTGGCCGGCGTTTCCGCCGTCTACGCTGGCTTGTTCTAAACGCAGGCCGAAGACACCTGTCAATTCACGGAAGGTATCCTGAGCAGGCTCCAGATCATCTTCAGTAGCGCCTGAATCGCGTGTTTGGTTTATGGCACGTACAAGATCAAAGATATGGCCCAATGCGCCGGCGCTGTTGAAGTCGTCATCCATTGTTTTCAGAAAGCCCTGGCGAGTGTTTGATATCTGAGCTGTGAGCGCTTCCATCACCTCTGGGGAAGCACCTCTCGCATTCGAGAGCGCTGGCCGCATAGCTGAGCGCAGGCGTTCGAACCCCTTGGTTGCACCCGAAATGACCTCATCGTTAAAGGTCAACGGGCTGCGGTAGCTCGAGTTGAGGATCATCAACCGGAACACATCACTATCGTGCTCATCGAGAAATTCCTGAATGGTTACCATATTCCCCAACGATTTCGACATTTTTACACTTGAGAGCTGGAGCATACCATTATGCACCCAGTATTTAGCAAAAGATTTGCCGCTGAAGCTCTCCGTCTGGGCGATCTCGTTCTCGTGATGTGGGAAAATCAGATCATTTCCACCACCATGGATATCGATCTGTTCACCAAGATGGTGCATGCTCATTGCGGAGCACTCGATGTGCCATCCGGGTCTACCTGGACCCCAGGGACTGTCCCAGGAAGGTTCACCTGGCTTGGCAGCCTTCCACAGCGTAAAGTCCATGGCGTCTTCTTTGCGTTGATCGACTTCGATGCGAGCTCCAGCCTGCATGTCTTCAAGCTGCCGGCGGGACAATTTTCCATAATCATCATCGCTCTGCACGCGGAAATATACATCGCCCTGCGCTTCGTATGCGTAGCCACGGTCAATTAAACCCCTCACCATATCGATTATCTGATCCATTTCGTTGGTCGCGCGCGGGTTTATGGTGGCCTGCAATATGTTGAGATCGTCAAGGTGATGTCGATATTGCTGGATGTAACGCTCAGCGAGATCAAGAGCGGGTACGGCTTCTAGTTGGGACCGTTGAATTATTTTGTCGTCCACGTCTGTGTAGTTCATAACGTGAACAACCTGGTATTCGCGATACTCGAGGTAGCGGCGGATAATGTCAAACACCATCGAAGACATCGCGTGACCAACATGCGCATCCGCATATACAGTCGGACCGCAGACATACATCTTGACCACCCTGTCTTCTAAAGGTTCGAAGGGTTCTTTTCGACGTGATAAGGTATTATAGATTTGAATTGCCATGCTAGTATCCTGAAATTTATCTTTTTAGTACCTACGCAGTTCAGGGTTGCTGGGGGTGTTGTGGGGCGGCTTTGCCGCCCCACAACACCCCCGATCCCTACCCAACTGCGTAACTTCTACTTTTAATAACGTGTGCAATCATGACCATTTTGAATGGAAGTATGCCCTTAAAGGACGTTCATGTATGCAGCCAAACTTTATCCCGATTTATTCGGACGCACCACCATCAAGGCGGGAGAAAATCATACGGCCAGCAGCAGTCTGCAGCACTTTGGTCACTGTTACCGTTGCCTGGGTGTTTATATGACCTTTTCCATCTTCAACGACAATCATCGTGCCATCGTCCAGGTAGGCAATCCCCTGGCCGGCTTCACGACCTTCCTGGATGATGTCTACCGTAAGCCGTTCGCCCGGGAGTAAGACCGATTTAACAGCGTTCGCCAGTTCGTTCACATTGAGCACGGTCACTCCTTGAAGTTCAGCAACCCGGTTTAAATTATAATCATTCGTCAAGATCGGACAGTGCAACTGGCGAGCCAGTACGACCAGCTTTTCATCAACCTCACGGATCCCCTCCACATCGATATCGCTGATATTTACGGGTACGGTTTCATCTTTTTGGAGTTGAGACAGCACTTCCATGCCGCGCCGCCCTCTTTGCCTGCGCAGGTTATCGGCCGAGTCAGCAATATACTGCAGTTCATTGAGCACAAAACGCGGGATCAGCAAGGTGCCGTTCATAAAGCCCGTTTCGGCTATTTCAGCGATACGCCCATCAATGATAACGCTTGTATCGAGAAGGATCGTTCTACCTTCGTCAGCTTCTTCAGATACCGGGGCGGATTCAGAATCTTTATCTTTTCCGGTTGAGCGTCCTGGAAACAACCTCAGCACTGTGAGAATATCATCCTGGCGCATCACAAAAACCATGATCCCGAGATACCCGAAAATTAACAGACCGAGAAAGGGCAGGATATCGCCAAACGGCGATGGCAGCAGCGAGAGGGGATAAGCGATCAACGCGGCAATAAACAAACCCACCAAAAGACCGATCAACCCGGCTGCGAGCGTTTGAGCCGAGATCCTGCTGAGACTATTACGGATCTTAATTGCAGGTCTTGTCGTAACGTAAGGTGTTAATACGAAACCGGTAACCGCCCCAACGACTCCGAGGACTACCGTAGCCAACCAGATTGAGACTTCGAAAATGCCCGCTAATCTGATGCCCCAATAGGCGCCGATGCCGGCTAACACGAGCATGCCGATAATTCGAAAAATAAGTTCAACATTCACGATAAATACTCCATATAACAAAAAAAGCGCAATTAGTTTGCGCTCACCCGAATTGATTTTCGCAAATCGTTATCGTGATGTTTATACGGAATGTGATCTTGAATGCGTCCGTATATCCCAGGACTATGGTCTTTCGCCGCACTATTGTGGGCATTGGACCGAATGAATAAGTCAACGATGATTGCGGCTCGGACTCGATCTCGAACATTATTCGAGTGAGCGGATAATAAAATAAAAGATAAGTGCTCTAACTGCTGTTACACAGCAACTGACCCCTATTATGCCACAAAACTGTTCAATTTGCGAAAATTTCGGTGGAATCAATTTGCCTTGGTTTAGTTTGTCGATTTGATCGACCGAAACTTACACTATAATTAGGTGTTTCCGGATATGGTTGAACATCGGTTTGGGATCGCCTACAACGAGTAGAGGAGAAAATGATGTCATCTGTAGAGATCAGCAGCTACAAAGGTGTCGGGGAAGAAGAATACCAACGCCGTATCAGGGCATGGACAATGTATGATTGGGCAAACTCGGCCTTTGCCACAACCATACTGGCTGCCGTCCTGCCCGTCTATTACAGCCAGGTG
>JGI24024J18818_10001358_pt1 | contig 9990 bp, 6 predicted proteins | sample Cruoilmetagenom2_FD_18818 | JGI IMG/M metagenome (IMG submission 18818) | reverse complement strand
ATATTTTTAGACATGGACGGAACCATCTTAAACCATCATAACAAGGTAAGCATTCACACGAAAGAAATCATAGACGAGCTGCGAAACAAAGGGATCTTCGTTTTTATTGCGACTGGAAGAAACGCTGCTGAATTAAGAGAGATGCTGCCTGAAGGATTTGAGGTAGACGCAATCATCACAGCTAACGGCATGGCTGGCTATATCGGAGAAGAAGTAGTATTCGAACATTCCCTATCACGTGAACTAGTGGAAACCATCATCGACAAAGCACGGGAAAATAAAGTATATTATGAACTTTTCCCATATGGTCATTCTCGAATGGTATTACAGCAAGATAAAGAATATTTATTAAATGAAATAAGAGAGCCTAAACCCGAAAGCGTAGAAATCAATGAGTGGATTTCACGTAAAAAAGCGATCGAAGAAGAAATCGAATGGACAGAAGAGATCACAGGAACTCATTTTTCAAAGTTTTATTTCTTCGCAAGAACCAAAGATGCAATCAATAGCTGGAAGATGGAACTAGCGCACCTACAGAAAGAAATTCCATTCACAATGACGCCTTCTTCTCCTCACAATGCGGAAGTCATGGTTGCAAACGTCAGCAAAGCATCAGGCATCGAACAAATGTTGGAGCGGTTTAACTTAGCTGGTTGTGAAACGTTAGCCATTGGCGACAGTGACAACGATTTGAAAATGTTCGAGTTTGTCAATCACGCAGTAGCAATGAAAAATGCACCGGATCATATTAAAGCAGTAGTGGATGACATTACGGAATTTACTTGTGATGAAGATGGGGTTTATCATTATCTTAAATCTAATGTGATGGCTTTAAAAAATTAGTAGTTATATCTTCAATTTGTAATGGATAAGATGCATTCTAAAGCTGCCCATATATGAAGAAATTAATGATTAGTAAGTGTGTTGTAATCAATCCTTCACTATGCATTTTTATTTATCTTTTATGCATTTTTAAAAGCTAAAAGAGTACCACATTTGGTATCAGTCCATGAATTGTGTAATAATTAAGCATTATTTCTTGATATGCTATTTGAATTTTTTTAATAAAATAAATGATTATAAATGAAAGAAGGTAGTTTGTTATGGAGAGTGTTCATATTCGGAAAGAATTGAAGCGGAAGATTGTTAATGTTGAACCATCAAATAATATATTTGAAGAACTTGGTAATAATAATTATAATTTTGTCGAACTATTATCTGAGCTAATAGATAATTCTTTAGCTGCAAGAATGAATGATAAGTTATTAGATGTTCAAATCATAATTGGCCACTCTGAATCAATTCCAACCGATTCCTATCTTATTGTTCGTGATAATGCAAAAGGAATCAGTTTTAATGATCTTGGTAGTGCTATTTCTCCTGCAGCAAATTCTGGAGGAGGGGGGATAAATGAACATGGTTTAGGTATGAAGCAAGCAGTAGCATCATTAGGTACTTTAAGACACCTGGCGACTAAACATTATCTTTCAGATGAAACTTTACATATTAATAAATTTTCTTATGGAGAATTAGAAGCAAAAGTTTTTGATAAAGAATGGGATCATGGTACAGAACTTTGTGTTGAAAACATCAAATCCATAGTCCCTATTGCACAACAAAAATATACGATGAGTGTATTACCATACTTAGGGGCTAAATATAGAAGATACCTTAAGGAAGACAATCCAAAACTGAAAATGTCAATATCCTTAATAGATATTGATAATATTGGTGATAATGGTGAACCTACTATTATATTTAATAAATTGGTATCACCTGTAAAGCCTTTTTATTTCCATCCGAGTACAAGAACAAACAAACCTATTTATGTGAATCATAAGTTTAATGGTATTGGCTGGGAAGCTAATTTTACATTTGGTTATGCACCAACTGATGAAGAATATGAAGAATTGGGAATTTCGAAACCTGAAAAGTATATGCCATATGATGTTTCAATTAACAAACAAGGTTTTGATTTAATAGAATTTGACAGAGTCATTAATTTTGCCCAATTGTCTTCTGTTGGCATAGTCAGCAATATCCACAACGACTACAATTATATTCGAGGCGAAATTGATTTAATCAGAGGTTTTGAAACTTCTACAACTAAAAATTTCTTCATCAGAAATGAACATTTTATGCAACTTATTAACGAAATAAGACAATTTTTGAAGGAAAAAAAGTTACTTGAGAGAAAAAATGATCCAGATGAATTACCTGAATCATTGCTTAGAAATCGATTAGCAGAATATTTATTAACCAATCCTTTATATCCGAAAAATATTGTGAGGAAGGAATATTCTGTCGGAAAACTAAACGGCTATATTGATGTATTTGCTGATGATTCTGAAGCTTGGGAGATAAAGAAAGGCCAATGCTCAGGAACTGACATATATCAATTATTTGCTTATATGGACATGGATGATATTAAAACCGGTTTTTTATTAGCTAATGATTTTACAACCGGTGCAGAAGAAGCTAGGCAATTTATAAACGATAAACACAAAATTAACATAACATTTGTTAGGCTAGAACAATTACCTATTCTCCATCCAGCAACTTCCGACGAGAGGAAAATTCATTATCGAAAGTAAAGTTTCTGTGTTATGTTCCCACAGATTAGCATTTTGAAGCTAAAAGGTGGGAAGATGGAATTGAAACATTAAGATAATTGTGTAGTCCCTGAATCTATTATAGATTCAGGGACTACTTTTGTATTTTAAAAATTAATAAAATTCGAAAAATTCATTGTTATAAAATAAAAATATAACAATCGACAAAAGTAGAGTATCTTATGGGTAAATATGTTATTTTAATAGTAAGATTTAATCTGTTATTTTGAAATTAAAATGATTTTTTCACGATTCCTAAAAGGATATATTTCTAATTTTTAAAAATAGTAATGTTTTTATTAATAACTTTAAGAAGGAGGTCTAAATGATAACTGGAAAAGATAAATTTGGTCTGTTAGCAAATTTTAAGTCTATTCTTGAGCCAAAGGGATTTATGATAAAAGACGTAAAAGAAATCAATTATGGACTTCAGTTTCATATAAATTTAGGTATTAACAGTGGAATCGTGAGAATATATGAAGGAAAAAAAGGTGTTCGTTTCGACTTTTCGCAAGTTAAAAATTCAGATTTACTCAGTAACCTACAAAATATAATTTCACCAAGTAATAAAAAAGAAAAAGAATTAACAAAAATCATTGATAAAAAAACATTGGAAGTGATCCAAAAAGATTTTCCTCAAGAAATGATTGGAACAGATGAGTCTGGAAAAGGTGATTTCTTTGGACCTTTAGTAATTGCAGGTGTTTATGTAAATAAAAATAATTCAAATCTCCTAAGGGAGATAGGAGTCATAGATAGTAAAAAATTAAATGATAAACAAATAGCAGATTTGGCAACTAAAATAAAAGGTATATGTCCTTATAGTATCGTTACGGTTGGAAATACAAAATATAATGAATTATACGATGATATAAAGAATCTAAATAAGCTTCTAGCCTGGGGGCATGCTAGAGTAATTGAAAATATGTTAGAAAAAACTGATTGCAACTTTGTTCTTTCTGATCAATTTGGTGATAAAGGTTTAATAAATGCAGCTTTATTGAAAAAAGGGAAAACAATCACCTTATTTCAACGCCATAAAGCGGAAGAAATTATTTCAGTTGCCGCTGCAAGTATTATTGCAAGAAATGAATATGTTAGTCGAATGAATCAGCTATCTACAAAATATAAATTAGAACTGCCTAAAGGTGCTTCCACAAAAACAATAAATGCAGCAAAACATTTTGTATCACAGTATGGCAAGCAGGAATTGAAGACCGTTGCAAAACTTCACTTTAAAACAACGGAACAATTATAAAGGGGTTTAGACTTATTAAATGATAAATTCATTCCAGCAAAAGGAACAGGCAAACACTTTCAGAAAACAAGGTCTATTGAAAGAGGCATTGCCTATTTACAAAAAACTTTGGACTAGCCCAACGAAGGATAAGTTTGATGCGGCTGGTTATTTACATTGCCTTCGTAAGTTAAAAATCTCTGAAGAAGCAATGGAGTTAGCAATAGAATGTGAAAAACTCTACACAAATTTTACTTGGTGCCGCATTGAGATTATTTGGACTTATATAGGGATTTTAAAACAGCAAAAAGAAAATGCATCACTTGCTAGTGTCCTACCTTTAGCAACTAAAATAATGAATTTAAGTCCGGACGATTTGCAAAAAAATATTACGGTCTTGTTCGTTTTGAAAAAAGCAAAGCAATTTAACAAATTAGACATAGCTTGTCAATGGATTGATAGAATAAATCCAGACACACTAGATAAAGTACCAGTAACCCTTGAGAAGGGATCTACCCCGTGGAGTAACTACTTAATCTGGCATCATCATAAAGTTAGATGTTTAATTTATCAAAAGGAATACCAAAAAGCTATTGATATAGTGGGAAATATTATAGTTGAGGCAAATCAAGTGAGTAAATACTTCAGGTGTTTAGAAGCTCATGCATTTGAAAAGTCCGGGCAAATTAATATGGCGAGTCAAATTTTAAAGAATCTCTGTCAAAATAAGAATCTTGACTGGTGGATATTGCACCAATATGCGAATTTATTAAAAAGTTCAGATGAGAAAGAACTTGCTCTGGATAAAATGTATCATGCAGCCTCAATTTCTTATAAGATTGAAAGTATTGTTACATTACTTCATGATATCTCTTTACTATGCAAAGAACTAAATAGAATGGAAGAATCGTATTATCATATTATTCTTCATAAACTCATTCGCGAAAAAAAGGGATGGCTAGTAAAAGAAGATGTGAATCAACTAATTAATGAAGTAGGTTCAACTTTAAATATTACAGTTAATTTGGAATATGGAGAAGTACTTAGGAAATGTAAATTATTTTGGGGAAAGAGTGTACAGGATAAAATGCAACTTATTAAAGAAAATGATAAAAGAAAACGAAAAAACTTGTTGAAGGGACATCTTACACAAGTAAAAGAAAATAATCCTTTTTGTTTTATTAAGACATCAGAAACTTCGTATTTTTGTTACAAATCCGAAATTACTGGTGAAGCAAATGATGGACAAAAAGTTCAGTTTGATGCTATTCCATCCTTTGATAAGAAGAAAAATAAAGAATCCTGGAAAGCTATTAATATTGTTTTGATTTAAAAAACAACCTATTATTATTAAGATTGAGGTGACTTAAAATGAGCAAAAAAAATAAATTTAATGGTTTACATGTAGATAAAGACCAGCTACCAGTTTGGATTGAAGAATTTTCTGTTCAATATTTTTCTAATAGTGAGGTCACTGCTATTTCTAAAATAAAGGATACTCAACATCGATGTAGGATAATCGGAGATGGTAGCGAAGTTATGCTTGATTTCTTTTTTAGTAAAGATGGGAAAACGAGTATGCTGCCAATTGGTAAAAATAGAGAAGCAAGTATAGAACTGGCGGAATATATATATGGAAAAATACCTTACAAAAATGAGGATGTTAAATCTAGAAACTATTCAATTGAAGGCTTAGAAAAAACCATTCTAATTGATCTTATTGAATACCTAAATCAATTGACTGGTGTAAACCAGATAAAGTATCACAGAAATGACCAAAACACTAGTGATCTTTGGCAATTTACTAGCCAAATTGGAGACAAAATTACACTGATTTATTATGATAAAAAGAAATTACATATACAAGGTAAACCATTGTACCTCTATAATGAAGTAACAGTTTTTCTTTCAGCATTTATTGAATTTGATGAAGTTATTAAAAATCAAAACGAATTTTTAGAAGTGGAAGTGAATCCTACAACAGTCAAAGAAGAAATGAGAGATTCTTTACCTTTTGCCTATCAAGTTTTAGGTGAAAACTTAAAAAAAATATTGGCTGGTTCATTTGCATTGCAAAAATTTGATTATCCATTCGAAGATTATTCTCCAATTGCCTTTCCCGCTTTAAAAACATTAGAGGGTTATTTAAAATCGGTTCTTATTCCATTTGATATTTTGGTTAAGAAGAATTTTGGCGGTTTCTTTCAACCGATGGGTATTAAACATGTATTGATTAAGAAATTAAAGGATAAAATTAATAATGATGTTATTATACAAGTAATTGAGAAATTATATGCATACTTACACATGCATCGCCACACTTTATTCCATACAGGTACACTTGATGCAGACACAAGAATAATTGAGACCAGACAAGAAGCCGATTTAATTGTAACAGAAGTTTTAGCATTGATAGAGAATAGTGAACGAAATATACAATCTATTGAAAATTAATTTTCCTTTCCTTATAAAGGGTTGTGATATTTATGAAGAATTATGAAATAAAAAAAATTGAAAATATAGGTGAGTATCTATTTGTCATTTTTTCTACATCTTATGTAAGCCCAGTAGAGAAAATAATGGATATTGAACATGAATTAAAATCCCATTGTAAGGGGATGGTTCTTTTTGATCTTCTTCTTTCAAATGGGATTTCTTCAAACAGGTTTATGGAAGCTTACTTTGATGGAAAGCACTTTAACTTATCTTCATTTAAGACTTTAAAACAGGTAGATATCTGTATAAAAGAAAAAACAATTGAATACTACCGAGCTAATACACTATTGCTTGAGAACAGTATCTTACCTAATGCTTATCAGTATTTAATAATTAATGGGAAGATGATGTGAGTAAATACAGTAAATGTGGTTTAGCAAGCTGAGTATTCCCTTTTTAAGCATAATATAGTTTAAAAATGAAGGATGTATAGGTAATACATAAGTGACTGGAGGTATTGAACTGTCTTCTATAAAACGAGTGAAATAATAAAGTCCATTAATGAAATATTATGCTCCAAATAGATGACTCCGGAATTTTTCCAGAGTCATTTTTTTAGATTCCATTGATATCGATATACACTATAACAGTACATATTCGTCAATCAGGTCTTTCAATTATTGAAATGTGTCCCAACTTCTAAATTCCAGCACATTTTTAGGTGACCAAAGATTGATTCTATGGTGCATTATCACAACAGTCTCCTCTATAGGACATAGATATTTTCAGTTACAGCTCTCTTACTCTTTTGGTATTTTGGAGGGAGATCAATCCTAACTTGTTCAGAAATACGATTAATTTTTTAAAAGTTTATGACCCATGGAAGATAATGGTCCGGAAAAAACTGTTTATAAAACCGTTAATTCTATATTCTTCTCTCTAGAGTCAAATATTAAGTAAGGTTTAAATAATCATTGGGATAACCAGAGGGGAATGTCTTGTTTCATAGACTACTGGTTTATTGTCTACTTCACCAATCTCAACAAAATATTCAACTTTTAAATTCTACTATGTTTTTTTATTTTCTGTAGATACTTCTCATGATGAGCATTTAATTGACTCACTTTAAAGTTTTTATATAATTCATTTTCTCTATCTGACACTTTATATTCGGCTCCCAAATAGTAAGCAACTGACATAACAACTAATATGAGGCTAGATAATATTTGGAAAAACTGAGGTATTGCCCAAAACGAACTTGGTGTAATATCAGGCAGTGTTATAGCGATAGAAAATGAATATAAAAAATATTTAAAAATTCCTGTATTTCCTATGTCTACTAAATTCTCAGGAGAAATATTTAATTCGGAGAATACAAAGTATAAGCAACCAAAAATAATAGTTAACTCTAGCAAACTATGTAATGCAAGAGAAGTTCTTGCTGAAGGTAATAATAATGAATTTTTCCAAGGATATATATAAAATGCATTTTTACTCTCAATATAGGTTTCTATTATCTCTTTATCTTTAAACAAAAATCCCTTTGTAAAATCACTATTAACAACAGAGAAAATAGAATCATCATTATTCTTTTTATCATTTACCCTGTAAAAAAAAATTTTATCTCTTTTACTAACAATATCATTATAGAAAGCAATAATAATTTCAAGTACACGAGACAAAATTCTATAACATATAAAAAATAAAACAAACCACTGCATATTAGTGTGATAATAATTGTGAATGTAAAGAGTTTGATTCGATGAATTCATAACATTTAGAATTATTACGAAAATACCTAATATTGAAAATATTAGATTAATCCAATTTGATCTCTCTATGTAAAATTTTTTAAAACATTTTATTCTGTTTTGTTCACGCAAAGTTAAAATACTTTCTCTGCTTACCATTAATCCTAAGTTTCTTTTGTACAATTCTGCCCAAAAATAATCCGGTGTAAATAAGACTAACACTAATGTCTTAAATGAAAACCACTGAATAAACCTATATTGAACATCTTTAGACTTATCATAACCCTTACCTGGTTTTTTTTTAGGATTAGCCAATTTATATTTTATATATTTAATTTCATGACACAAAAATTCTCGCATAATTAAATGTGAGATGGATAGCTTATTAAAATTATGGTATTTTTTTATAATAGATAAAAAAATACCTCGATGTAAAAACCAAGAAAAAATATGAACTAGTATAAAAGAACAAAACACAAATAAAATTACGGTACTCATTTCTAAAAATTTAATTGTTTCTATATGCAACATTGGATAGGATTGATTAAACAAACATATTAGCGACAAAAATATTATAAATAAGGCGATAGAGAGGATTTTTAAATTACTAAGAAATGTATTTCCCTTATTTAAACTGTAAAATACATCATGATCCAATTTTTCCCATGTAAAACCATTAAGCACTTTATCGGCAGTGGTTTCACTTTTTTCTACTTCACTCATCTATTAACTCCTCCTTTGAAATATAAAAATACTTCACTTTAATATTCTTTCTAAAATGAGAATACTAACTTCTGTTTTATCAACTTTTGAGCATTAAAATTGCAAGAATTTTGAATCAATAAAAGGGATAATGTAAATTGAAAGTACATAATTAGAGGTTTAAATGACATGAAATTTTATTAAACATGTTACTCGTCTTTCTATTTACAGCTTCAAGAGTGACTACAGTTAAAGTTGCCAAATAATATAAAAGTGCCTGTTACTACCCGAAGTATGAATTCTTTCAATATAATTCGGTGGTGACAGACACAAAGAACGGAGCAATATTAATAGTTTTTATATAAATCAAGTACCACAATAAGTTCGATAAGTCTGATCTATTTCTGCCGGCACTGTACAGAAATCCGTCTGTTCTTGTGAATGAGCAAAAGGTTTCGAAAGAACTTCAAGTAGCTTCTCCATCACGCTATAATCTCCACGTTCCACTGCGGCTTCTAGTGCTTCTTCTATCCGGTGATTGCGTGGAATTATTGAAGGGTTGCTATTTCGCATTAACTGCTGAGAGTCATCTTTTGATTCCTGCTGTCTACTTAGTCTTGTCTGCCACAGTTCATTCCACAGCTTAAATTCCTCGCTGTTAAACAGAGCCGTGTCTTCCAACTTATCTAAAGTAAGTGCACGGAAGGTATTGGTATAATCTGCACTATACTTCTGCATCATATTTAAGAGGTCCTTAATAAGTTTTTCATCCGCTTCTTCTTCGTTGAAAATACCGAGTTTTGCTCTCATACCAGCATACCAGTTCTCGTGATAGAACTTATTAAATTCTCCGATTGCTTCTGTGGCCATTTTAATCGCCTCATTCTGATCATCATCCAGGAACGGCAATAGTGTTTCTGCAAATCGTGCGAGATTCCATCCTCCAATATACGGTTGATTGCCATAGGCATAGCGGCCTTGACGGTCAATGGAACTGAATACAGTTGCTGGATCATAGGTATCCATGAAGGCACAAGGTCCATAATCAATCGTTTCTCCGCTAATGGTCATGTTATCGGTGTTCATCACTCCGTGGATAAAGCCAACCAATTGCCATTTTGCAATGAGCGAAGCTTGGCGTTTAATTACTTCCTGAAGGAATGATAAATATCGATTGTCATCAGCTTCAACTTCAGGATAATGGCGTTGTATTGTATAGTCAGCCAGTTCCCGAACTTCATCGATTGAGCCA
>JGI24024J18818_10001357_pt1 | contig 9993 bp, 12 predicted proteins | sample Cruoilmetagenom2_FD_18818 | JGI IMG/M metagenome (IMG submission 18818) | reverse complement strand
TTAAAATACTTGGACGTGAGAATGCTATCCACCATTTCCATGCAAAGGATACAATTTTCGATCAGCAAAACATGAACCGAAATGGACTTACAGATATGACCGACTACTCCAATATGCGTGACCGCGCATGGTATTTTAGATCCGTTGGTTTTGGACACGATCAAAAAACATGGGCAGACATTATTAGTACTCTACGATTATTTGGGTATGATTATGTAGTAAGCGTCGAACATGAGGATGGATTAATGTCGATCGAAGAAGGATTTACGAAAGCAGTCGAAAACTTAAAACCTATTATTGTGAAAGATTCTAATACTCAGATGTGGTGGACATAATAGTCATAAACGGAAACCAGGTTCTAACATAATTCTATATACAATAAGAACCTGGCAACCTTAATAACACTAATGTGCCAATTGTTTTAGGGAGGAATTTTCTCTAATCAAAAAACGATTTCCTACTCGGAATCGTTTTTTGATGTTTTGTCTGCTTTAATTCCTCTTGCCAAATATATGATTAACATTACTGTTCCTGAAATTGCAACGATCATGCTAACTAAGAAGCCTGTAATCCACAGACCAAAATCCATTGTTAAATCTGCAAACATAAAAATACCAAGCAACACTGCTCCTATGAACATCAGCACTGTACCAGTTCTTTTCACTGTTGAACCTCCTCTAGCTGTAGCAAACATAACTTGTCCTTCTTCTCATCTTACCGAACTTGTGCTAGGATTCGCAAGCAATTAACAGTTTTCATTTCACCCAAAAAGCGAAGGAGGTGATAAAGTCACTCCCCTTCGCTTTAGACTCCAATCTGCAATAAGTTAAACCTTATACCTTTGCTACTTTTTTATAGAATTCCTCGGGAATAGCACCAAAATTTCGTTTGTGATAAAGCAAAGGGTTTTTATCATCATTGGAGATGTGAATAACTTCTCCAATGAAGATAATATGATCACCAGCATCAACTTTTTTGTATACTTCACATTCAAGTTGGGAAAGCGCACCTGGGAATACCGGTAATTGTCGTTCGGATAAATCCCACTCACATTGACCGAAGCGATCCGCTACTTTTGAAGCAAACAGACTACATAAGTTTTCTTGATCCTCCGCTAAAATATTTATAGCAAATTTACTAGTTTGTATAAATGCATTGTATAAGCTCGATTTTTTATCAAGCGACCATAAAATAAGTAAAGGATCAATCGAAACAGATGCAAAGGAATTTGCGGTTAACCCTACCGGCTTATTATTTTCATCCAGAGTAGTGATTACTGTAACGCCCGTTGGATAATTACCTAATGCTCTTTTAAATTCTACTTGTGAAATTGTCTCCACTTCCTATTCTTTTAGATTTGAGTATTTGAAGATTGCATATCGTATCTGAAACACTTTACAACAAAATTCAGTTTGTTAAACTCCTTGGAGGTATCCCGTTTGAATCCTAACCATTCATATAACCTAATTGCATCTGCCATTAGATCCGTCGAATGTAAATAAATATGATCCGCTCCTTTTTCACGAGCATAGCTGATACTTTCTCTTAACAATGCTTGGGCAACGCCTTTTCCTCTCGCTGAAGGACTTACACCAAGCATCCTAATAATGGGAGAGAAAATCGCTAAGTTTGGCAGATTATATGCAGTTTCAGAATTGGTGAATAGCTGTAAGCTCCCTAAAATTTCTTCTCCATCTCTAGCTACTAAAATACGGTCAACGAATGGATTATGCACCGAATCCCTTAAGCTTTCTGCATACTCTAGCCAGTCTTCTTTACGGTTATATGACGCCTCATACTGCGAATAGCTTTCTACAAGCTTTTCACTAACCTGCTCAAATTCCCCTACTCGAATATCTTCAATTGTAATTACACTTCGCATAGATCAAAACCTCCTTGGGCTTTAAGTAACTCCGCCCTTACTATATTCCTTCACTCTTTTTTCGATGAGATGAGAGATTCCTTCAATAATGATCGATAACCCCCAATAGATTATTCCAGCAGCGATAAAAGCTTCTAAGAACTTCAAGTTTGAGGATGCCACGATATTAGCGGTTCCAGTTAGTTCTTTTTGCGAAACAAGAAAAGCAATAGACGTTAAATGTAAAAATCCTACCGAAATATTTGTTAAATTAGGAATCGATTTTGCCAAGGCTTGTGGAAAGAGAATTCGTTTCATCGCTTGGTAAGTACTCATCCCAATAGAGTGCGCTGCCTCCATCTGTCCTTTCGTAACACTAGAAATACCTGACCGTATAATTTCAGATAAATACGCTCCCGCTGTAAGTGATAATGCAAATAGCACAAAAACGATAATAGGAATCGAGCTCGTTTGAAATGGTATATGAAGCGAAGCAAAGATACTGTCTAGTAATAAAGGAATACCAAAATAAATTAACATTATATGCATAATTGCTGGGGTTCCTCTAAAAAAGGAAACATAGCCATTTGCTATGACATACAAACCCTTCACTTTGTACTCTCTTATTAACGTAACTGCTAATCCAATAAAAAAACCAATGATAATGGGAACAATAGCTAATACTAATGTTAAGGGGATTGCTTTTGCGATCTCTTTAAAAGCCACCCATATAAATCCAATATCAATACCCATAGCTGTTAACTCCCTTACGATCAAGCAACCGACGTATCTATTCCTTGATAACGATTTGTGTATTTCTCAAAAACTCTAAACCCTTTTTCTAGGATAAGGACTACGACGTAATAGATTACCGACAAAGCAATATATACTTCTAATGCATGTGCTGAGGATGCTATTAACGTTTCTCCCCTACCCATCATATCCATAATCCCAATCGTAAAAGCTAATGAAGTATCCTTCAATGATCCTATAACCGTGTTTGCGATATTTGGGAATGCCACACGAATAGCCTGTGGGAATACAATTCGCGTAAAGTTATAAAAAGGAGTCATCCCGATCGAATAAGCTGCCTCTGTTTGCCCAAACTCTACAGCATTAATAGCTCCACGGAAGATTTCTGCGAATATAGCTCCATTGCTTATAGAATATGTGATAATTACAAAGAAAAAGGCATCCATTCTTGTAATATCAATATAGATTAGTGACAATAAAGCAGGTAGCCCGTAATACACGAGGAACAGCTGAATGATAATAGGTGTTCCTCTTATAAAAGATATATAAACAGTAACTATCTGCTTTAAAATTGGAATATTAAACAGCTTGGGGATGGCTGCACTTATACCGATGAGAACGCCAAACAAAATAGATACCGCTAATATCTCAAGCGTCACACCAAGATATTTTATTAATGTCGGGATAAATTCCAATATTAAAGAAGGGTCAAATACCTTTCCCATACCTTTTGCCCTCCTTGTTTAAAATTCAACTGAGTAGTCTGCTCCTAACCATTCTTTACTTAGTGCACTCACTACCCCTTCTTCTTTTAGTTCGACCAACACTTCATCTATTCGATTAGAAAGAGCTTTATTGTCCTTTTGTAGTAAAAAGAATACTTCTGAATTTAAAAGCGATTCCCCAACAACCTTTTGCTGTGCATCCGCATATTTATTGTTGAAATCTACCGCAAAAGGAGTGGAAATGGTTGCATCTACCCGACCAGTACGAAGCTGGTTATTAAGATCTGTTGTACTATATAGAATTTCTGCTCCTAGTTTATGCTCTTTGTTATAATTCTCCATAAATAATGCAGGGTTACTAGTAGCCGAGACAGCTACCTTTTTACTAGCTAAATCATCAATTGATTTAACATTATTGTTATTTTCATTCACTACAATATGTAATGGGAAAATATTATAGGGTTCTTCGTTAAACAAGAACTTCTCTTTGCGTTCTTCATTTACCGCCATTTGATGTGCAATAAAATCGATTTTGTTTGTCTCTAAACTTAATAAAAGGTTCGTAAAGTCCATCGTTTTAAATTCAAATTCATATTCCTCTAGCTTTTCATCAATTGCGCGTACTAATTCCACATCGTATCCAGTTAACTTTCCGTTGTCATCTATGAAACAGATACTAGGAAATTGCGTTCCTGTGCCTACAATTATTTTTTGAACAGCGGTATTGTCATTGGATTTGGATTGCACTGCGTTAGAGGAACACGCTCCTAGTAAGCCCATTGCTGAGACTAATGCAACTAGTATTATTTTTTTCAACTTGTTCCCTCCTTTTTCATTAAATTTAAAGCTAGGATTGAATCTTGCGCATGCTCACCTTCTAAAAATGCCTGAAAATGTACGACTCCTAATAACCCTTCTTTAGAATCCTACTGTGTAGTCTGCTCCAAGCCATTCTTCACTTAGTGTACTTATTACTCCCTCTTCTTTTAGCTCTATCAAGGCTTCATCTATATGATCTGAAAGAGTTGTATTATCCTTTTGTAGTAAGAAAAATACATTTGAATTTAATAATGGTTCACCAACAACCTTTTGTTGAGCATCTGCATATTTATTATTGAAGTCCGTCGCAAATGGTGTGGAAATGGTTGCATCTACTCGACCAGTACGCAGTTGGTTATTAATATCTGCTGTACTATAAAGAATTTCTGCTCCTAAATTATGCTCTTTGTTGTACTTCTCTATAAATACTGCTGAATTACTAGTAGCCGTTGTCGCTATCTTTTTACCAGCTAGATCATCAACCGATTTAATATCCTTATTATTTTCATTCACCACAATTTGTAATGGGAAAACATTATACGGCTCTTTGTTAAACAAGAATTTCTCCTGACGTTCTTCGTTGACTTCCATTTGGTGAGCGACAACATCGATTTTATTAGTCTCTAAGCTAAGTAAGAGGTTAGTAAAGTCCATCGTTTTAAACTCAAATTCATATTCCTCTAGCTTTTCATCAATTGCGCGCACTAATTCAACATCATACCCGGTTAGTTTTCCGTTTTCATCTATGAAACAAACATTAGGAAATTGAGTACCTGTGCCTACAATTATTTTTTGCACATCTGATTCACCTGCTGATTTAGATTGCGCTACGTTAGAAGAACACGCTCCTAATAAGGTTACCGCTGAGACTAATGTAACTAATAATGTTTTTTTCAAATTGCATTCTCCTTTTATTAAACCTATAGATTTAGTTGGTATTAAAGAGAAAAAATTTTATACTTGCACACTTCCCAATGAAGCCTGTAGATGTTCGATTCCTACCTCAGTTACCCCTTCGTATACATTATGCTTACCTATTTCCACAACTGGTACGTGACGCACTCCGTATTTAGTTTCTAAAATGTCGCGATACTCATCGTGATTCGTTACATCGATTGTTTTATATTCAATATTTTGTTCAGACAAGTATTCCTTCACTTCATTGCAATAGCTACATCCTTCTTTTGACCATACAATTACCGATAGATCTTGTGCCATGTCTTTTGCCTCCTGATTTATGAATAGATTGCTAATTGGTTTATATATTTAGGGCTTAATAATTTAAACGAGCGTAAACGTTCTTCAGGACTAGGTACTGGGGTATGCAAGATAAACTCATCTACTCCATATAATTCATGTAACTCATCCAAGCTAGACTTCACTTGTTCAGGAGTTCCAGAAATAATATCAGCGTCAAATTCTTTTACTTCATACGCTTCGCCAGATTCTTTGCCGAATTTTTCTGCTTGTTCAACATTCTGTAGCGTTAATCTGCGGCCACTTGCTAAAAAAACCTTTACGACCTTTTGCTTGCCGGCTAGCGTTTTTGCCTCTTCTTCCGTCGGTGCCGCAATGACTGCTACAGAAACGATAAAAGTTCCTCCTGGATAATTGTTGTGATACGTTTTAGCTGCTTCTATTAAAACGTTCTTATCGCTATTGAAGAATTGTGCGAATGCAAAGGAAATTCTAAGGTCTGCTGCTAGCTTTGCACTTTCTACACTCGCTCCCAACAAATACGTTTGTGGTTTTGTTGGGGGAGTTGGGGTTGCTTTTATACCCGCGAATTCATGTGCTTCTGGGACAGAGTTATTGAGTAGCTGCTGAAGAAATGTTAAACGATACTCAAAATCCTCCCCTGTATTTCCCTTACCGTATTGTAGTGCTTTTGTTGAAAGGGGTAATCCACCAGGACCTTTACCAATTCCTAAATCTACTCTTCCAGGCTCTAATGTAGATAGAACATGAAAGTTTTCCGCTACTTTATAAGGACTATAATGTTGGAGCATAACGCCACCAGAACCAATTCGAATGCTAGATGTTTTAGCAAGGAGGTAGGAAACCAATACTTCCGGAGATGAACCAGCGACTAAGTCTGCATTATGGTGTTCCGAAACCCAAAATCGTTCATATCCCCACTCTTCTGCTTTTTTGGCTAAGTCTACCGTCTTTTGTAATGTATCAAAGTTGGATACCCCTTCTATAACTGGACTTTGATCTAAAATCCCTAATTTATAACTCATCTACTTCCCTCCTATTTAGGCTACTTCTAGATGGAATACTCTAATGCTGGTGTCATTCTCTTTAAAAACTGTTTCGTACGTTCTTCTTTAGGAGTTGTGAATATATCTCGCGGATTCCCTTCTTCCACAATTACACCGCCGTCCATAAAGATAACTCGTTTAGAAACCTCTCGTGCAAAATTCATTTCATGGGTAACGATAATCATCGTAATCCCTTCATGGGAAATTTTACGAATAACATCTAGTACTTCCCCTACAAGCTCAGGGTCAAGTGCAGACGTTGGTTCATCAAACAGGATAACTTGTGGATTGAGTGCAAGTGCCCGGGCAATTCCTACACGTTGCTGCTGCCCCCCTGATAACTGAAGAGGAAAGCTATCAATTTTTTCTTCTAAACCAACCTTTTTCAACATCTCTAATGCAATTTCACGCGCTTCTTTTACACTCTTCTTTTGTACTATGACTAAACCTTCCATCACATTTTGTATAACCGTCTTATGCTGAAATAGGTTATAGCCTTGAAAGACCATTGCTGATTTTTTTCTTATATTATAGATATCCTTCTTATAAACTTTATGAGAATCGATGGTGACATTATCTATCGTTATAATACCTTCATCTGGACGTTCTAAATAATTGAGGCATCGCAGTAATGTCGTTTTCCCTGAGCCACTAGGTCCTAAAATAGAGATAATATCTCCTTTGTCCACCTGGATATTTATTCCTTTTAGTACTTCATTTTTTCCGAATTTCTTATGGAGATTAGAGATTTCAATCATCTTATCCCTCCTTCTTGTTTCATCATTAAGCATATAATCTCGAATCTAGACTAATTCCTTCACATAACGACTTTCTAAAAATGGAAGTCCAAGATTACCTCTTAATGTATCTGCCTCATACTCTTCACGATATAAGCCTCGCTGCTGTAATAATGGAATAACTTTTTCTACAAAAACATCAAGTGTATGAGGTGCCTGTGTCGCAATTATGAAGCCGTCTGCTCCGCGTTGCTCAAACCATTTTTGTACTAAGTCAGCAATTTTTTCAGGTGTGCCGATAAACTCTGATCGAGGAGTAGCTTCTCTTAAAGCAACTTGACGAAGCGTTAATCTTTGCTCCTTTGCTTGCTGTTTAATGCGATCTGTATGACTTTGGAAACTATTTTTACCTAATTCGCCAAGGTCAGGAAATGCTTCATCTAATGGGTACTGAGAGAAATCATGATGTTCAAAATAACGTCCTAAGTACGCTAATGCTTTATCGATAGATACTAAATTAGCAATCTCTTCATAGTTTCTTTCTGCTTCTTCCTCTGTATCTCCGATGATAGGTGATATCCCTGGAAAAATATTTAACTGATCTGGATTTCGTCCAAATTCTGTAGCCTGCTTTTTCACATCTGTATAAAATTGCTGAGCAGTTTCAAGTGTTGGATGCCCAGTAAATATAGCATCTGCCCCTTTTGCCGCAAACGTTTTCCCTGCTCCGGAAGATCCAGCTTGGAAAACAACAGGCTGCCCTTGTTTGGAACGGCCAATATTTAGCGGTCCCTGTACAGAAAAATATTTTCCTTTATGGTTTAACTGATGTAGCTTAGTAGGATCGAAGAAAATATCATTTTCTCTATTCCCTACGAATGCATCATCATCCCATGAATCCCAAAGACCTCTTGTTACTTCTAAATATTCTTCCGCAATTTTATACCTTGTTGCATGATCGGGATGTTGTTCAATTGTTTTATTGTAATTTAACGCTGTACTTTCTAAAGGAGTCGTTACTAAATTCCATCCAGCACGACCACTGCTTATATGATCGAGTGAGGCAAATTGACGAGCAATGGTAAATGGGTCACTATAAGAAGTGGATACGGTACCAACAAGCCCGATATGAGAAGTTACCGCTGCAAGTGCAGATAGAATAGTTAATGGTTCAAAACGATTTAAAAAGTGAGGATTAGATTTTTCATTTATATATAGTCCATCTGCGATAAAAACAAGATCAAACTTACCCTCCTCTGCTTTTTGTGCCTGCTGCTTATAAAAGTCTATCGATACACTAGCATTTGTTTGCACTTCTGGATGTCTCCAACCAGAAATATTACCTCCAACCCCATGAATAATAGCACCAAACTTAATCTGTCTTTTGTTCGTCATATGAATACCTCCCATTTAAAGCAGATTACCCAAATTTCAAATCCGAGTTAAACAATAAGAATAATCTGATATTTGTAATGAGTATTATCCTATCATCTTCTACTCAACTAAAGCAATAGTTTATCTGATAGAAAAATTTATAGTTTTGATAGGGAAATTCTATCAATTGGCTGGAACGCTTTTAAAGATGCTTCTATATCAAGCCAAATTGAAGACCTAACAATGTCATCTTGCATGCAAGCAAGTAATACATGTTGTTTTATTTGTATTAAATGCGATACATCCACCTCCATTAACTCGCCATTTTCTAGCTCTTTTTTTACACATAAGTATGGTAAAAAACCTATGGCGCACTGACTTTTTATAATAGACTTAGCAACCTCCAAATGATCTACTTGAAATTCAATCTTAGGCTCTACTTTCTCCACCTCAAATAATTTATGTACTCTATTCCAGTCAAATGCTCCACATTCGAAAAACACGAGTGGCTCCTCTACCAAGACACTAACTGTTATATTCTGCAGCAGTAAAAGTGGGTGACTAGGGTATACAATAAGCTTTACGGAATTATCCAATACTTCGCATGTTTGCAAATCATCGTGAGATAAGTTTCGAATAAACGCTATATCTACTTGTCTATTTAGTATTTTTTCTAGTAGCATATCATTTGTTCCTGATACAAACTTGAAATGGATATCTGGATTTCTCTTCTTCCAAAATGGTAAGGCAAACGGGATAAAATACTGCGCTGTTATCACATTAGCACCTATAATAATTTCTTCCTGTTCATTGCGCCCTTTCATTTGTTTCTTTCCTTCTTTATATGTTTGTATAATTTTTTCTGCATATGGAATGAATGCTTTACCTTGCTCTGTGAGTAGTAGCCCTCTCCCTTCTCTAGTAAATAATTCTGTACTCAGTTCTCTCTCTAACGTTTTTATCCTAGCAGTAACCGTTGGCTGGGATAAAAATAAGGCATTTGCTGCTTTATGAATACTTTTTAAATGCACTACATACATAAAAGCTTCCAGATGGTCAATATTCATAATCCTTACCTCTTTCTCATATTCTATATTTTTTAAAAATTTAAATATCATATTCATTATAATAATTCAACTATTCCAACTGGTAAAGTAGGTTTTATAAATATAAGGATGGAGAAATTCCAAAGTGACAAGCATTATGTAAGTATTGATCATCATTTTCAGACATCTCGCTAGGTTAAACAATTTTAATAGTAAATTTACCCCTATCTTGCACTAATCCTCACACAATAAAATGGTAACTAATTGGAAGTCCCTTTGCAAAACTAGGAAAATAGTGTTACCCTTAATAAAGGAAATATTTATATAAATGATTTTATTCTAAAAAACCAGACGATTTTCTCCCATCACTTTTCTATTCACACTCTACGTGAAACCATTCTATGCTGATCACAA
>JGI24024J18818_10001355_pt1 | contig 9999 bp, 9 predicted proteins | sample Cruoilmetagenom2_FD_18818 | JGI IMG/M metagenome (IMG submission 18818) | reverse complement strand
TGGTGACAGGCGACGGTCGCAGCGATGACGGCCACTACGATCATGACTGAGGTGTGGGGTTTCATGTCGTATCTCCATTTCGAGGTCCGGCGGCGACGCCATGCAGGATCAGGTCGCCGAAAAGCCCGGCAATGTCCATGTCGGTTGTTGGAAGATCTATGGCGATGCCGAGGTCGAGCGCGCGTTCCCGCAACGGGCGGATACCGGCGAAGAACAGTGCCGCGCCGACGATGGCGATATGGGTGAGGGCCGGGTCGGTGTCGCGGAGCTCGCCCGCCTCACGGCCCTCGGCAAGGAGCCGGGCCACGGTTTCGAGCAGTCCGAGCATGCGGCGCAGGACCTCCGGCGCGAGGTTGGCGCCGCCTGAGGCGATCTCACGAAGCATGATGCGGGGGTGGTCGGGGAAGGTGTGAAGGATGCCGATAATGGCCCCGATCACCGCCTGCAGCCGCGCGCTCGCCGGCCCCTCGATTGCCAAAGCCGCCGCCAACGCAGCCTCGACGCGCTCGAAGTTGCTGGTCAGAACGGCGGTGTAGAGAGTCTGCTTGTCACCGACGTGGTAGTAGAGCATTGCCTTGTTGACGCCCGCCCGGCGTGCGATTTCGTCCACCCTGGCGCCGGCAAAGCCCTTGTCGGCGAAGATCGCCGACGCGGCGTCGACGATGTGCTCCCTCGATTGAGATGGCGGCGCGTCCGTCTCGGCTCGACCCACTGATTCTCCGTTCAACCAAACGGTTTAACTAACTGGTTGGTAACTTACTCATCCGCACCCTCCTTGTCAATAAATCTTCGAGTTGCACCCACCGGGAATATATGGCAGGGTACGCGCCATTAGATTCAAGGATTGAATACGGGGGAATATCTGAAATGACCTATTTCCTGAACCGCAAGCTCGAGAGTTTCTTGATGCTAGTCTTGATTGTTGCGCTCGTTCTTGCGGCGAGCCCCGTACTCGCCGAGGATGGTGAGAAGAGCTGGCAGCCGCCGCCGCCCATGCCCGGTGAGTTTGACTGGGTCCAGATGACCTCAGATGAATGGCTCAAGGGCGAGATCATCGCCATGTACGAAGAGGAGCTCGAGTTCGACAGCGACGAGTTCGACATGCAGAACCTGGACTTGGGGGACATCAAGCAGATCCGGTCGGCGCAGACCGTGCAGGTGGCGTTCCTGGACGACACGATCGCGACCGGAAAGCTGTTCATCGATGGCGACACTGTTCGCGTCATGGGCGAGCAGGATTGGACGTATGAGCGCTCACAGGTGCTCTCCATCACCGCAGGCACGCCCAAGGAACGGAATTACTGGTCCGGCAGCGTGAGCGCAGGGCTCAACTACCGCACCGGCAACACCGAGCAAGCGGAGTTTAACACCAAGGCGAATCTCATGCGCCGGACCCCGAAGAACCGCATCAACTTCGACTACCTCGGCAGCTTCTCGGAGACCGATGGCACCACCATCGCCGACAACCAGCGCGCGGATGCAGGTTGGAACCGCTTCATCTTGCGACGTTTTTACATCACCCCGGTATACGGCGAGTACTACCGGGATCCCTTCCAGAATATCGCAAGCCGATGGACCCTCGGCGCCGGGCTCGGCTACCAGCTCATCGACACCTCAAAGATCGACTGGAGCGTCGATGGCGGCATCGCATACCAGCTCACCAACTTTGACGACGTGCTGCCTGAGGAGTCGGATTCGGAGAGTTCGCCCGCCCTCGTGATCGGCACCAAGTACGACAACGAGCTCACCGGCTGGCTCGACTTTTTTGTAGACTATCGTTTTTTCATCGTCAACGAGGAGTCCGGAACCTACACCCACCACCTGATAACCGGGTTCGAGTTCGATCTGATCGGCGATCTCGATTTTGACATCACCTGGGTGTGGGATCGAATCCAAGACCCGCGGCAGAACTCTGACCGAAGCATCCCGGAACAGGACGACTTCCGGACGATGTTCGCACTGGGTTTCAGTTTCTGATCGCTCACCCGGGTGCAGCGTTAAATGATGTCGTCCTTGAACTTCTTGATCTCTTTTAGCAGGACGTCGATTTCCTCGCGAACCTTGGGGTCCGAGGTGTCTTTCCGTAGGAGCTTGAGATCGCGCTCGACGCCGGCCACGGTCGACAGCGCGATCTCGGCCGCTGCGGTGGTGTCCATGCCGCTGATGCCGGCCTGGCGGCCCGCCTGACGGAACTCCTGCGCCGCGCGGTGAAAGTCGCCCTTGAGGCGGTTGACCTCGCGCGCCTCCTGGCTCATCGAGCTGCCGGGCAGGATCTTGAACTCACCGGTGCTGAAGTAGTTGAACGCCAACAGTCCGACGACTACAACCACGGCGATGGTGATGAGGTTCCTCATGTGCCCCCCTTGACCAGGTCTGCGAGCCACCGGTCCACCGGTTGCCCACTTCATTATCCCACAACGAGAGTCGCAACCCGGAATCTCACAATCGTGGTTGGAGGTTTCCGGTATGGTGCAGGTTGGAGATGCGTGCGGAACGAGCAGAATCGAGCGATCGGAGGAACGAGAGATGACAATCCACCGCGGAATTTTCGGAGCACTGTTGATTTCGAGTTTTGCCGCGGGAGTGGCGGTGAGCACCATCGCCTCATCACAGCAAACCGGACGCTCTGAGCCGGCCGTGCGGACGGTGGCGCCGCGGGCCGATCTCACCGCCGCCGAGAAGAGCGTCACCCAGCTCTTTGAGGAGGCCTCGCCGGCCGTTGTCTACATCACCTCGGTGGCCTTGCGCCGCGATTTTTTCCGCTTCAACGTGATGGAAATCCCTCAGGGCACCGGCTCAGGCTTCGTGTGGGATGACCACGGCAATATCGTGACGAATTTCCACGTGATTCGGGACGCCGACCGGGCCGAGGTAACCCTTGCCGACGGCAGCACCTGGCCGGCAAGCCTCGTCGGCTATGCGGAGGAGAAGGACCTTGCGGTGCTGCACATCGAAGCGCCGCGGAGCCAGCTCCATCCAGTCACGCTCGGGAACTCGTCGGAGCTCAAGGTCGGTCAAACCGTGCTCGCGATCGGCAACCCGTTCGGCTACGACCAGACCTTGACCACCGGCATCGTGTCGGCGCTGGGACGCGAGATCGAATCGCCCGACGGCGTGCCCATCCGCAACGTCATCCAGACGGATGCCGCCATCAACCCAGGAAACTCGGGCGGCCCGTTGCTCGACAGCGCCGGCCGCCTCATTGGGGTCAACACCGCCATCGTCAGCCCATCCGGCGGCTACGCCGGGGTCGGATTTGCGATTCCGGTCGACACGGTCAACTGGGTGGTGCCGCAGCTCATCGCCCATGGCAAGGTCCTGCGGCCGACCCTCGGTATCGAGTTCGCCTCGGACCACATCGTCCGCCGATCGGGGATCGACGGCGCGGTGGTGATCGCCGTGGTTGACGGCAGCGGGGCCGACAAGGCCGGCATCCGCCCGGTATATCGTGATCGTCGAGGACGGGTGACGGTGGGCGATGTGATCGTTGGAATCGACGACGCGCCGGTCCACTCGAGCGGCGAGCTCGGGCTGATCCTCGAAGGCTACCAGGAGGGCGACGCCGTCACCGTCACCATCAACCGCGACGGTCAGGAGAAAAAGGCACGCCTGAAACTCGGCGCCGCGAGATAACCGATTTTTTCGTCGGGGAGAGGAGAGCTGCGAAGCAGCAACATATTCATAGCCTGGGGCGTGAGCCCCAGGACCCGAACCGGATTTCAAATCCGGAGCCCCGAAGGGGCGACAGACACCGGCCGACCCAAGGTCTTTCTGTCGCCGCTTCGCGGCTGGTCTTTTTCTTTCCGAACCGTGTTCCTGGGGCTCACGCCCCAGGCTATGGGTCTTCCGCCCCTCCATACCTGACATACTCGTCAGCTTCATCAATCCACAAGATCTCGACTCCCCTCAACCTGAAAGAACCTGTTGATCACCGGCGCCACTCGTTCGGGGTGGGTGAGATGGACATGGTGGCCGCCTTCGACCTCAATCTGTTCGAGGTCCGGGATCAACGCCAGTCGCGCCTTGACGATGTCCTCGGGAAACGGCCAGCCCGCCAGCGCCCGCACCGCCAACACCGGGCACGAGATGGCGGAAAGAAACGCCCACACCTGATTTTCAGTGAAGCGTATTCGAGAGTGGGTCTTGAGCCGCGGGTCGTGGGTGAAACGGATGCCGCCGTCGACACGCTCGGTGCCGCGCTCGACCAGCAGCCGGCTCGATTCGAGATCGAGCTCGGTGTCGCGGGCTCGGGCGGAAACCGCGGTCTTCAGATCAGGAAACATTCGAGCGGTTGAGCCTTCGAGCTTTTTCTCGTCCGCAAGCGCCGATACCAGCAACTCGGGAGTCTTGTCGGCCGCTGCAGCCAGGGGGCCCGCGCCCTCCAACAGCACTACCCGTTGCACGCGTTCGGGGAAGATCGCCGGCATCAGTGATGAGATTCCGGCGCCCATGGAATGACCGAGGAGGGAGAACCGATCCCAACCGAGGGCATCGGCGGCGGCGGCGATCTCCGGCACCCAATCGACGAAGTGGAGGTTGACACCCGGAGGCCGGTGCTGCGATCGCCCGTGACCCGTCAGATCGAGGGCCACCACGTGGAGCTCCGGAAGCAGCGGCGCGAGACGGTCGAAGCTGGCAGCATTGTCGAGCCATCCGTGAAGCGCGAGCACCGGCCGGCCGTCAACCGGACCCCACTCGCGGGCGGCGAGGTGAAGATGCGGAATTTCGAGGTCGATCTCGCGACAGCTCACCGATGGTCCCTGTAGAGGCGCATGGCGAAGAGCCCGGCCGGAGTAGTCCGAAACTCCTCGATCTGGGCCAACATCTCCGACGGAACTTGCTCCAGCGAGGGCAGCGGCGAGCCGTAGTTCCTCGGCAGCAGCACCGGTGCGGCGAGGGCGGCAAAGGTCAGATCGGCGGCCGAAAAACGTTTGCCGACGAGGAATGTGCGACCGCTGCTGATCAACTCGTCCACGGTGTCGAAAATCGTCTGTACCCGCTCGAGTGAGCGATCTGCGGACTCCTGGTCGATCCGCATCCCGCGCCGCATGAGGCTGCAGATCGCCGGCCTCAAGAGGCGGAAGGCGAAGCTCTCGCCCCGTCCGACACCCGGTAGTACCGATTCCAAAAAAAGGTCCTTGTGTTGGAGAAGGTGAAAGTAGGCGATGCGCCTGGTGTGAGGCCCGAGGCGGGTGTCGAAGAGCTCCTCCATCTCCTCGGCTTCAACCCTGAGCTGCGAGTCCTGAGGGTAGGGCCGCCAGCCCTCGACATGGGTCGTGTCGAGGTATTGGAGGATGTCGGTGGAGTCTGGAAGCACCGTTTCTTCGGTTACCAGCACCGGCGTCGTGCGACGGCCGCCGGCTCTCGCGACCGCCCACCGGTGCAGGAGTGGGGCGTGGCTCTCCTCCCGATACGACACCCCGAGATAATCGAGCGCCCACCGCGCCTTCTCACAGTAGTGGCTGGGGGGAATGGTGATGAGGCGGTACGAGGAGTCCATGCCGAAGGCTACCTTGTTAATTCTCAATTCTCAATTGTTAATCTTAAATTTCCGCTCATCCTGTCGAAAAACCGGGGTTGGCGGCCGGCATTGAGAATTAAGAATTCAGAATTGAGAATTCCGATCATGAGGTGGGCGGAATTCCTAATTCCGAATTCCAACTTCAAAAAAAGTCCCCTTCCGCCGGGAGGTGGGTGGCGGAAGGGGGCGAGGGATCAGCCGAGCATCCGCCCGGCACTCCCGAATGTGGTTTCGCGTTCAATCCATCTGCTTGCGCAGTATTGCCGGAATCTCGTAATCATCTGTCTGGTTGATTCCGTACTCCGAGTTCGGCCCGCCAGGCACCAGGAATCGACTGCTGCGCGCGGGAACGCTCTCCTCGAACTGAGCCCCGGCTGAAGATCTGGCCTGCGTCGCCGGCAGCTGAGCGCCATCTGGGACGCGGTTGAAACCGGTCGCTATCACGGTCACGCTGATGTGGTCTCCAAGCTCCGGATCGACCACAGCACCGAAGAGGATCTGAGCCTCGGGATCCGCGCCCTCGGTGATGATCTCGGCAGCCTCGTTGATCTCGTTGAGGGTTACATCCTCGCTGCCGGTGATGTTGATCAGCAGACCACGGGCGCCTTCGATGGAGGTTTCCTCGAGCAGCGGGGAGGCGATCGCCTGCTGTGCGGCTTCGACCGCTCGGTGCTCACCCGAAGCAGTGCCGACACCCATGATGGCGTGTCCCATGCCCTTCATCACCGTGCGGACGTCCGCGAAATCCCGGTTGATGAGCCCCGGTACGGTGATAATGTCGGCAATACCCTGAACCGCCTGGCGCAGGACATCGTCGGCGATACTCATGGCTTCGGTGAAGTTGGCGTTGCGCTCGACGAACTTGAGCAACCGGTCGTTTGGGATCGTGATCAGGGTGTCCACCTGTTCACCAAGCTGAGCGATGCCCTCTTCGGCCACGTTGCGGCGACGCGAGCCCTCGAACGAGAAGGGCTTGGTGACAACCGCCACCGTCAGCGCACCTACATCCTGCGCCATCTGCGCGATGATCGGCGTTGCACCGGTCCCGGTGCCGCCCCCCATCCCACAGGTGATGAAGATCATGTCGGACCCATCGAGGAGGTCGAAGATCTTCTTGTCCGCCTCAAGAGCCGCGTTGCGCCCGACCTCAGGGTTGGCGCCGGCGCCGAGGCCCCGAGTCAGCTCCATCCCGAGCTGGAGCTTGACCGGCGCGCGGCAGTTGGCCAGCGCCTGAGCGTCGGTGTTGCCCGCGATGAACTCGACACCACCGAGCCCGGCCTCGATCATACGGTTGATCGAGTTGCTGCCGCCGCCGCCGACCCCGATCACCTTGATCCGCGCCGGCGTCGTCGTCTCGTCAAGGAGGATCGTCGGCTCCGGCGCCACCAGGTGGAGGCTCCTATTCGCGTCCTCCTCGTGCTCGTTTTTGCTCCGCTCGCCCACCACTCCATCGTCAAACTCGATCATAGCCACCTCCCATTTCAAAAAAATCTCCGAGGGCGTTACGGAGCCATCCCAAGATGCTGCCCCGGTTTGCGCTCGACGTCAATACCTGATTTCTACGACGATGCTGGAGTCGGATCAGCCCGCACGCGACCGCCCACTCCGGTCCGGACACCGGTTCGACAAGACCGGCAAGGGCTCGCGGGCAGCCCGGCCGCACCCGGTGGCCGAAGATCGTCTCCGCCACCTCCTCGAGGCCTTCGAGCTGCGAAGCGCCGCCGGTGAGCACCACGCCGGCTCGCGGCACTCGATCCAACCCCTGGCGGACCAATACTTTATGAACACCGATGAACAGATCACGCGCGCGTTCGTGCAAGATCTCCGCAACAAAGGCCGCCGCGTGAATCTGATTGCCGTCACCGCCGAGGGCCGGCACCTCCACCGCTGCGCCGTCGAGGTCTTCCCGTTCGAGAACGACGCCGACCTGCCGCTTGGTTCGCTCCGCGGCGGCGGTCGTCGTCTTGAGCACCGCCGCCAAATCCGCGGTGAAATGTCGTCCGCCAACCGGAACGGCGCCGCTCGACGCCACTGATCCGTCCGCAAACAGCACCCACTCGGTGGTTGCATAACCCAGATCGAGGAGCAAGCAGCCAAGCTCCTTTTCGTCCTGGGTCAGCACCGCTTCCGCCGCCGCAAGCGGTTCGAAGACGAGCTGTTTCACAATCACCGCGGCGTGGTTGATCGACTGTTCCACCGTTTCGGCATGTGTCCGGTTGGCATACAAGACGTAGGCGGTGGCGTCGAGACGGGTCCCTGGCATCCCCACGGGATGGTCCATTCCCGGCTGGCCGTCGAGAGCGAAGCCACACGAAATAATGTCGAGAACTCGATAATCGTCGGGAATCGAAACTTGTGCGCACGCGGCCAGCGACCGCTGGAGATCATCCTGGGTCACCGTGTGATCGCGACCGGTCACCGGTACCGACGCGGTCGACGGAACGCCCTGGATCGGAGTGCCCCCAATTCCGACCAAGGCGCCTTCGACCGGAATCGACGCCATCGCTTCGGCCTCTTCGGCCGCCAAATGTACCGCCTCGGCAACCTCCTCGAGGTTGGCGATAACGCCCTTGCGAGCACCGTCGTGGCGAGCCAGCCCGCAACCGCGTACGACCAGTCGCTCGTCCTCCATCTCACCGACCACCACCGACACCACGGAGGAGCCGAGATCGATTCCGACCAGCGGGTGTGCCTCGTTCATGGCCCACCCCCTTGCCCGAGTAACTCACCGGATCTCTGCTGCGCGAGCACCATCCTGTCCGGCCGCCGAACATCCGCCCAGGTCTGCGAGACTGATCCTGCAGCGAGCGCCGCACACCAGGTCGCCTCGGACGCCGATCCCTGCGGGCACACGTGAACATGGATCCCGTCATCGCCACCGACCGGGACGAGGAGAAGTCGGTAGTCGGCCGGTGTGATCCGCCGAATCCCGATCACCCGTCCGCCGGTGGCGCGTTCGACACGGTTCGCCACCATCAGTCCGCGACCCCGGTCCTTTTCGCCCACAAAGCCCTCGAGGAGCGGCGGGACGGGCGCTTCGACCACCCCGACGTATCGGCCGTCCGCATCGACACCATGCCAGTTGCGGCCGATCCGGACACAACCTCGGGGTTGCACATCCCCGGCCCGGACAACGATGGTGGCGGGCAGCTCGAGCTCGACCTGCACCTCGCCGACGCCCGGCCACACGTCGACTCGGTCGCGAACGGCCTCGAGATCGAGCCCGAACGCCGATCGGCCTACGAGCTCGCGCAAATAATCGACCGTCGCGGCCGGCAAATACGGGCAGTCGTCCACCCGCACCTCCTCGATGCGCCACCGGGGCAGGACCAGCAGCATTACGGGCACGATCGTCAGAAAAGCAAATCCGCGTCGGGATCGGCGTCCGACAGCCGGAGGCCGCAACCGTTCGGGGAGAAAGCGGGGGGCGTCCATGCTCATGATGCACCCCCGAGCCACGCAGCCGCCAGCCGATCCACGTCGCCGGCGCCGACGGTGAGAAGGACATCGCCAGCCCGCACGAACTCCTCGATCTGCGCCGGCGCCTGATCGAGCGGCGCGCCCGCGATCACCTGCGGATGCCCAAGACGTCTCGCCTCGTCAACCACGAGCTTGGAGCTGACGCCGGGGATCGGCTGCTCCCGTGCGGGATATATGGGGAGCACGACGGCGACCTCGGCGCCCATCAGGGCGGCCGCGAAACGACCGGCGAAATCGCGGGTGCGGCTGAAGAGATGGGGCTGGAAGACAACCACCAACCGGCGCCCCGGCATTGCCTGGCGGGCCGCCTCGAGGACCGCCTCGAGCTCGGTCGGATGGTGCGCGTAATCGTCGACCACCGTGACCGCGTCCCGTTCGCCAAGGACCTCGAAGCGGCGGGCGACGCCTCCGAAGCTCGCACAGGCCCCAGCGAGGTCCTCGAAGGCGAGATCGAGTTCGAGGCCGACCGTGATCGCGGCGAGGGCGTTGAGGGCGTTGAAGGCCCCTGGAAGAGGAAGATTGACCTCGCCGAGGCGGCGGCCGCCCCGAGAGACGGCAAAACGGGTACCGCCGACATCAGAGGCGGCAATCTCGAGACCCATCTCCGCCTCGGGCGAGGCGCCGTAACCCACGTACCGGCGTCGCAGACGATTGCGAAGCCCCCACGCGCCGGGATCGTCGGCGCACAGGATGACCGATCCGAAGACCGAGGCGCGGTTGGCGAAGGAGGCAAACGCCGCCTCCAGGTCGTCCTCACCGTCATAGCAGTCGAGATGCTCGGGCTCGAGGTTAGTGATCACCGCCAGATGGGGCGCCAGCTCGAGGAACGAGCGATCGAACTCGTCGGCCTCGCACACCAGGATCGGGCCCCCACCGACTCTGGCGTTGGCGCCGAAATCCTGTACGCGGCCGCCGACGATGACCGTTGGATCCACCCCCAGCGACGTCAAGATATGGCCGATCAGGGCTGTGGTCGTGGTTTTCCCGTGGGTCCCGGC
>JGI24024J18818_10001354_pt1 | contig 10001 bp, 12 predicted proteins | sample Cruoilmetagenom2_FD_18818 | JGI IMG/M metagenome (IMG submission 18818) | reverse complement strand
GTATCGGAGCCATCGCTTTTAAGGATGTCCGATTAATCGTTTCATATAATGTGGTAATTGCTGTAGGGTTTATATTAATTGGACTTGCAATTGGGACTGAAACTTCTTTTGCGGGATCTATTTACTATATAATTCATGACATGATTGCAAAAGCTATGTTATTTTTACTAGCTGGTACAATGATTTACTTAACTGGGAAGTCAAAAATAGATGAAATGAGTGGGTTAATAAGAAATTACCCACTATTTGGATGGATGTTCTTCGTTGTTACTTGCTCACTGGCAGGTATTCCGCCATTAAGTGGATTTGTGGGGAAAATATTAGTTGGACAAGGTGCTATTGAATCGGGTTCTTACATATTACTAGCATTGGCTTTCATTTCCAGTATTATTGTGCTATATTCGCTTCTTCGGATTTTCTTAAATACTATATTTGGGGAAACTATTATTAGTCTAGAAGATGAAAAACCAATGAAAATGGGAATGATTATTCCAATTGTGCTGTTTGGAATAGCGACGATTTCTTTAGGTCTAGGAGCAGAGTTTATATCCGGCTATGTTGCGGATGCAGCTCACACCTTATCTAATCCATCTGTGTATATTGATGCAGTAATTGGGGGGGATAAGTAATGGGAGAGGTGAGAAATATGCCTGCACAATTTTTACTGAACCTATTCATAGCATTTTTATGGACAACATTAAAAGATGAAGATGAACTAAAGTTGACGACGTTTTTTAGTGGTTTCATCGTAGGGATCTTCATCATTTTCTTAATGCATCGTTTTTTCGGGACTCAGTTTTATTTGAGAAGATTATTCTCCCTTATTAAGCTAATCTTCATATTTATATCCGAATTAGCTCAGTCGAGTGTATTGATAAGTAAGCAAATATTAAACCCTCGCTGGGATCTAAAACCAGGGATTTTTACTTATAAAACAGAGCTTAAAGGAGACTGGGAAATTACCACGCTAGCGATGTTATTAACGCTAACTCCTGGATCCGTTGTGATGGAAGTAAATCCAGATGGGGATATGTTTTATATTCATGCAATGGATATAGAGCAGTCTAAAGCGGACGTATTAAGATCGATTACTAAATTTGAAAAAGCAATTATGGAGGTGACCCGATAATGATAGAAAAAATACTGTTGGTTTCTTTAACCCTATTTGCAATTTCTATTGCAATTGCTCTTTTTCGAATCATTAAAGGTCCTTCTATGCCAGATCGTGCAGTAGCATTGGATATGATTGGTGTAAATCTCATATCAATGATCGCAATTATTTCGATTGTATTGAAGACTAAGGCATTTTTGGAGGCCATTCTTATATTAGGTATACTTGCGTTTATCAGTACAATTGCCATCTCCAAGTATATTGAAAGGGGGACTATTATTGAGCATAAGTCAGATAATTGAGTTCGTTGCTGTAGTAATCATTTTTTTAGGAAGTGTCATGAGTGTAATTAGTGCTTTCGGTATCATTCGCCTTCCAGACGTCTATACACGTTCACATGCGGCTACAAAAAGCTCAACGGTAGCAGTACTGTTGTCCCTATCTGGAGCATTTATATATTTTTGGGTCAGTGAGAATTTTATAAGCGTTCGTCTTATATTAGGTATCTTATTTGTATTTCTAACTGCTCCTGTCTCGGGTCATTTGCTAACACGTGCTGCGTATCGATCGAATGTGAAACTTACTGAAAATTCATCAGATGATGCTTTGAAGGAAGTATTATTCCCAGAAGATAAGTAATAGAAAAAAGCTATATAAACTGGAGTTTTCTCCAATTATATAGCTTTTTTTAGTTGAGGCAGTAAATATTGTGTGCAAATATTTGAAAAATAAAGGAGCTACATTTTTGTGAAAAATTCGGTAAATAATGTTAAAAAGATAAACATATTAACTTTAAGCTTAATTATATATTCTTGTGGTAACGGGCGCTTGAGAATAAAATTTTAGTTTAAAATAGGATAAATTTAGTAAATACATTTGTAAAAATAGAAGAAATGTTCAATTAATTTCGTCTAATATATTGCATTCTACTAAATTCCATAGTATTATCAAAATTGATATATTGCATACGGGCGTGGTTAGAATAAATCATTTGTATAGCATTCATAACAAAACATCTAGAAACAAAAGAAATGATTATTTCTTATCACAGGAGGAACTACAAAATGAAAACTAAATTGTCATTTTCTAATCATTTAGTGATTGGAGTTATGCTATTTGCATTATTTTTTGGAGCTGGGAATTTAATTTTTCCGGCAAGTTTGGGTCAAAATGCAGGAACGCAAGTTTGGATAGCAGTAATTGGATTTTTAATAACGGGTATTGGATTGCCGTTTTTAGGGACTTTAGCAATGGGATTCTCGGGAAGTAAAAATTTACAGGAGCTTTCAAGTAGGGTACATCCTGTTTTTGCGGTAATCTTCACTTCATTGCTTTACTTAACAATAGGGCCATTTTTCGCCTTACCAAGAACAGGTGCCGTTTCATTTGAAATTGGAATTCAGCCATTTATGGATCAAGATTATGCACAAATTGGGTTATTAGTATTTACGGTTATTTTCTTCGGACTCACATTATTACTGTCATTAAATCCATCTAAAATGGTAGATAATGTCGGGAAATATCTTTCTCCTGGAATAATAATAGGATTATTCTTCTTATTAATATTTGTAATTTTCAAGCCGATGGGGATCATTCAAGAACCACAAGGGAACTATGTAACTAATGCCTTTATGAATGGATTTACGGAAGGTTATAATACGATGGATGCACTGGCTTCCTTAGTATTTGGTATTATCGTAATTCAAGCGATTCGTTCTATGGGTGTCACATCTACTAAGGGGATTTTAGTTGCAACAGCAAAATCAGGTGGAATAGCAATTTTGTTTTTAGGTTTAATTTATGCTGGGATTGCCTACTTAGGGGCAACGAGTGTAAACCTCTATGGAATATTCGAAAATGGGGGACCTGTTTTAAGTGCTGCGTCGGAGCATTATTTTGGGTCATTTGGAGCTATACTTTTATCTGTTATTATTTTCTTAGCATGTTTAACGACAAGCATCGGCTTAACTACTGCATGTGGTGAATATTTCCACACATTAATGCCGAAGATTAGTTATAAAGCATTTGTTGTTTTCTTTAGTGTTTTTACTTGTATCATTGCAAACTTTGGCTTATCTAATATTATTACTTATTCCATCCCCGTATTAATGTTATTATATCCATTAGCGATTGTATTAATATTCTTGACCTTCTTATCACCATTATTTAATCATGCAAGAATTGTATATGTTAGTGTAATGTTCATAACGTTCTTGATAAGTATTGTAGATGGCTTAAAAGCGCTTTGTGATTCATTAGGTATTGAATATTATAGTTGGCTACAACCAATCGTAGATTTCTACCAGAACGTTTTACCATTTTATAGTGTAGGTTTAGGATGGTTAATACCTTTTATAATAGTAACGATTATAACAGGAATCATTTCGAGATTTGAAAAGACAGAAATTAAATCAGTTTAATGAATAAAAAAGGTGGTCAGGAAGGTTATAAATAACCTTCTTAGACTACCTTTTTGTTTTCGTGAAATGATGAGTGATGACTAAGTGTCACTTCGTCACTTCTCGCCATTCCCTCTTAGTCTAGTTTTCTTTTTTTCTAAAATTCTTCAATAGTATAAATCCAATTTGCGCGCATCACTTCTGCTAATTCTTGCGTATTTTTATCTCGAAATGCAGAAATTAGTTTTTCATGTTGTATAACAGAATATTCACGTAAAATAATTTTTTCATAATAAAACAATCTACGAACATGCGCTTGAAGCATTTCTACCATGGAATGTATGTATGGATTATTGGCTGTATCAACAATAATTTGATGAAATTCTTCATCTACTTTTAATGCTGTAGTAAATTCTTTTTCTTGTAGAGCCTCAGCAAATTCTCTGTTTTTTTCTTCTAATAGATTGAGAACTTCTTCATCCATATGAGGAGTTGCTAGCTCTGCTGAGAGCGCTTGCAATACTGCCAATGGGGGTAAGAGATTATTGATATCTTCTTTTTCAACTGGTGTGACTTGTGTTGCTCTTCCTGGTTGCATAGTGACAAAACCTTGAGACTCTAAAAGCTGTAAAGATTCTCGAATAGGTGTTCTACTAACTCCTAAGGCTTGTGCAAGTTCAATATCATTTAGCTTTTCATCTGGTTGTAATGTACCGTCGATAATCCATTGTTGTAACTGATTAAAAGCGTGTAACTTAGCAGTTGTCCGAACAGGTTTAGTATGATTAACTGGAATAGGCATGGAAATTCCCCCCTTTCAATTGTCTTAATAGTGCCACAACAGTATACAACAAATTATACAATATATCGCATAAAAATGGAAAAAATTATTCTACAAGTAATTGTACAGTAATGGATTTCACATCAATGACAGATTTTTCCTTCATAATATCTTGCATAATAACCTCTTTAAAATAATTTATACTAGTTTCTAGTGGGATATGGAGAATTTTTCTTAAGGCAGTTTCATACATATTCACAAATTCAATATCCGTGTTTCCACGTTGTAATTCTGCAAAAGCTTCATATACTTGGTCCAATTTGTCAGCTAATTCAAGTAAACGTCCCTCGATAGTATCGTCTTTACCTTCTTTCATTCGGTCAAAAAATATAGGTTGAAATTCTTTTGGTATCTCATCCAATATGAACTTCTCCATCATTTTTTCTTCTACATGCGATAACATTTGCTTGAGCTCTGGAGATGCGTGTTTCACAGGTGTTTTAATGTCTCCTATGAAAATCTCAGCAAAGTCATGATTGATCGTTTTTTCGTAAAGCGATTTCCAATTAATCGTTGCACCATTATTCTCTTCTAGTGTCGCGAAAAACATAGCATATTGTGAGACTTTCCATGAATGTGCAGCAACATTATGCTCTTCAAATTTAAAACGCCCAGGACATCGTATAATTCTTTCTAAATCATTCATGCTCATAAAAAATTTATGAATACCCATTAATAACCACTCCTTAATATTAATCATACTGGAAAAACAAAAAATACCATACCAAAACACTCTGAATTAATGGAGAAAAAATGTCTCATTCTTAAAGTACCCAATTATTAGGTCCTAGAGACAATAATCTAACTATTTGATTATATAGACGAAAAGTTGTTTTCTAAACGTCTAAATGAAAACATAATAGCTGTTTGGAATTCTGCATGTATTAAATAGAGAAGTGTGAGTTGTTTTATTTCATCGAATTTTGGGTAATCCTAAAATAACCCAAGGAGGAATTTAAATGACAAAATACGATAAATTAAAAGATACATTAGNGAAACGTTTTAAAGAGTTAGAACATCAAAAACAAAACGAAGAAGAGTTTGAGACGACTGAGCTATCCAATTATGATAATCACCCTGCGGATAATGCAACAGATTTAACTGATCAACATACTCGACTGGCGTTAAATAGGCACTTTGATGAGGAAATGGTAGATATTGAAAAAGCATTAGCTGCTATCGAGGAAGGCACCTACGGGAAATGTACAGAATGTGGAGAAGAGATTCCGCTTGCTCGTTTAGAAGCTGTCCCTACAGCTTTGACATGTGTAGAACATGCTCATCAACAGGTGAACGAAGATATTCGTCCAGTAGAAGAGTCGTTATTAAATTCTACTACTGATCAGCCGGTAGAGGATGAAGATGATAGACTTCGCGATTATTCTAACAGCTTCGAGGTACTAGAAGAGGTTGGTTCTTCTGATACACCACAAGACAAGCAATGAATAGAGGTGTCCTATTAGTTCCTGTTGGACTTTGGGACATCTTTTTTGTTTAAAGAGTTATTGGGTACTCATTTATACTGATATTTTAATGTTCCTTATTTTGGTAATTTATAAGCCGATTAAGCGCATTTAAGAACTGATTATAGTACACTAAGGGGAAGGAGGGAATCCTATGGCAGCTATCGTATTATTCGATGGAGAATGCAATTTTTGTAATGCGAGTGTGCAGTTTATTATTAAGCGAGATCCGAAGGGCTATTTTCAATTTGCGGCCCAGCAAAGTGATGTCGGAGAAAAGCTCAAACGTCAATATGGCGTATCTAATGNTATGNATAGTATTTTAGTTATTGACCAACATAAGGTGTATAACTCTTCGGACGCTGCACTCCATATTAGTAAACATTTAAATGGGTTCTGGACCTATTTATATATACTAAAGGTAATTCCTAAACCATTACGTGACTTAGTCTATAAATTTGTAGCGAAAAATCGGTATGCATGGTTTGGGAAAAAAGATAGCTGTATGATTCCATCTCCAGAGGTAAGAGATCGTTTTTTGTAACAATTATCCTTTATGTTATGCAACAGATAATTTATATAAATAGGTATGAGGTGAAATGAAATGGACGGCGAATTGTATGATGTAACGATTATTGGCGGAGGACCAACAGGATTGTTTGCTTCGTTTTACGGTGGAATGCGTGATTTAAAAGTGAAGATTATTGATAGCCTTCCACAACTTGGTGGACAATTGATGGAGCTCTATCCAGATAAATATATTTATGATATTGGTGGTCTTCCGAAAATTTTAGCAAAGGATTTAGTGGCCAATTTAGAAGAGCAGGCTGCCTATAGTAATCCAACCGTTTGCTTGGAGGAAACAGCGATAGCGCTAGAGAAATTACCCGATTATTTTGCGTTAACTACAGATAAAAATGTGCATTATTCTAAGACGATTCTACTAACTTCCGGGATTGGCTCATTCCAACCACGTAAGTTAAATGTTCCAGGTGCTGCTGAATATGAAGGGAAAAATCTTCACTATAAAGTAAGGAGTTTGGAGGATTTTAGAGATTCTGATGTACTTGTATTAGGTGGAGGAGATTCTGCACTCGACTGGTCATTAATGTTAGAAGATGTTGCTTCAAGCGTGACTATTTGTCATCGTAAAGAGCAATTTACTGCTCATGAAATGACTATACAGCAGCTACAAAAATCGACCGTCAACAAAAAAACACCTTACGGAATAAAAGAGGTAATTGGCGATGGAGAAAAGATTAAAGAAGTCGTGATTATCAGTAAAGACAAAAGCGAGGAAAGAATCCCAGTAGACCATGTTTTGGTGAACTACGGAAATGTTGCATCACTCGGTCCCTTAAAAGAGTGGGGTTTTGAGATGGAAAAGAATTCAGTAGTAGTCAATGAAAAAATGGAAACTAGTGTAGAAGGCATATATGCCGCTGGCGATGTATCCACACATGATGGAAAAGTAAAGCTGATTGCTGTAGGATTTGGCGAGGTGCCAATTGCTATCAGCCATATTAAAGCATTTATCGATCCGAAAGCACGTGTACAGCCAAAGCATAGTACTAGTGTTTTTGAAGAAGTAAAATAAAAAAGCGCTGGAGCTAGACAGATAAAAATCCCATGTCCTCCTTATTAGGAGAGCATGGGATTTCATCTTATTTAAAAAATGCTTTATCAATATTGTATTTAGCTTTTTGAGTATTGATTGCATATGTTTCGTAAATTTCACGATCCATTGCCTCTTCTACGATACATACACTAATTTTGTACACTTCATCACGATGTTTAATCATTGGCGAGACATTGTCTTCAAAATGTTTTTTAATACGCTGTCTAATTTTACGAGCTTTACCTACGAATAAAAGTTCATCATTTTTATTGTAGAAAAAGAAAATGCCACCTTTATCACGAGGGATTTGATGAAAGTCGATAAATCCATGAATTGCTGGGATTTCTATTTCGCCTTCTTTTTGTACTTGTTCACGTTGTGTGATGGTTACAGTTGGTTTCGGTAATTCAATTTTAATCATTCGCTCACGTCCTCTTATTGTCTATCCTTTAGTATATCAGAACTGAACTGCAATATCTATTCGAAAGGTATTTTACTCATTGCAGGATTATTTTATACTGGTGACGAAATAAATTACATCATACAATTACAATTTGGGGGAATGGTCATGATTAGAACTCTAGAAGATTTTTTAATTGATTGGCAGCATGAAAGTGATTCGACTCTGAAGATTTTTGAAGCATTGACAGATGAGTCATTACAACAAAGAGTGAGTGAAGAAGGTCGTACCCTTGGTAAGCTTGCATGGCATCTTGTTACAAGTATAGATGAAATGATCGGCAGAACGGGATTGCAATTTTCCGCAACCTCACATGAAGCTCCCCAACCGTTAACGATGAAAGAAATGGTGGACTCCTATAGAGAGTCTAGAGATTCTATTGTTAAGTCTATGCAAGTGCAGTGGACGAGCGAAAATCTTTTAGAGGAAAAAGATATGTATGGGGAACTATGGACAATTGCGACCGTATTGCAAACTTTGATCTATCACCAAATTCATCACCGTGGGCAGATGACGATTCTTATGCGCCAAGCTGGATTATCAATACCGGGAATGTACGGACCATCAAAGGACGAATGGCTAGCATTTGGTGAAGAAGCTCCAGAATGATAATAGAAGCTCGAGTTTTAGGAGGATTAGATGAAAGTTTATGATTTGCATTGTGATGTGCTATACAAGTTAGCTAAAGCAGAGGGCCCTATATCATTTGCAGACTCATCCATACTGCAAGCTAGTAAAAAAAATTTAGAAGCCGGTAAAATAGCACTTCAAGTGTTTGCTGTATTTGTGTCAGAAGGATTTCCTAAGGAACAGTCATTCTTGGAGGCGATTCGTCAAATTGAATTTTTCCACACGGAAATTGTGGGGAAGGACGATAATATTGTCCCTATATATGAATGGGAAGAACTAAAATCATTAAAGAACGGACAAATTGGCGCGGTGTTATCCCTAGAAGGATTAGATATGATAGATGGGGACATATATAAGTTGAAACTACTCTTATCTCATGGAGTTAAGTTAGTAGGACTTACCTGGAACAAGGCAAACAAAGTTGCAGATGGATCTTTCGGAGAATCGGGTACAGGGTTAACCCCATTTGGGGAAGAAGTCGTTTCTTTGTTGAACGAACAAAATATAATTATTGATGTCTCTCATTTAAGTGAACAATCATTTTGGGATGTGCTCCCTAAAGCAAAATGGTTGGTGGCAAGTCATTCTAATAGCAGAGCTCTATGTGACTCTCCTAGAAACTTAACGGACGATCAGGTAAAGGCTCTTATCGCCAAAAACAGTCCTATCCATATTGTGTATTATCCGCCGTTTATAAAGGACACAGGCAAGTCGGTAGGAATAGATGACTTGGTAAAACATATAGAACATATCGTTTCACTAGGGGGTAAGCATTTAATAGGATTAGGTTCCGACTTTGATGGGATTAGTGAATTTGTAGTAGGTTTAGAGGATGCATCCAAAACACAAAATATAGTTATGAAGTTATTAGAAACCTATACTGTAGAGGAAGTCGCAGGGTTCACATCACAAAATTTCGAACGATTCGTGATGGGTATTAGTTAGGAGGTATAAGTTTGGGGAGTTTACCAGATTGGTTTTTTGCAGTAGTAATTGCAGTAGTTATTTGTTTCGTTATTTTAGCGGAATGGTGGACGCGAAGAGGGTAAATAGTGTGCTATACTAGGTAAATGAAAAAACGTATAGAAAGAGGAATCGCATGTTAACATTTGAAGAAAAAGAATTAATTATTCAAGAATTTACGGAGCTAGTTCGTAAAGAAGTATCGATGAAGCGAGTAAATTATCATTACGAAAAGAGTTTATATGAAAAAACAACGGTTGTTTATCATCTCCATCCGAATGGAAATGGCTTTGTTTATGTAGGAGATCTTCCTCAATATGAAGCAGCGGACGACAAAGGATTGTTGAATATTCGTGAAGCTTCTGCTGATGAACTTAGAGTAATTATTAAAGATTCGATTGCATATCTTTCAACAGAGGAAGAAGAACTGCAAGATGAAGAAATAGAAGAAGTGTGGAAAAACAAAGAAGATTCTACACTAACATTATTACAAGAAGATACACTATGGAATATCTA
>JGI24024J18818_10001353_pt1 | contig 10005 bp, 9 predicted proteins | sample Cruoilmetagenom2_FD_18818 | JGI IMG/M metagenome (IMG submission 18818) | reverse complement strand
CTGGCGGTCCAGGTCGACGCAGACCTGCTGCTTATCTCCACGGCGGTGGAACAGGTCGCCCTCAACTTCGGTACGCCGGAGCAACGGTGGGTCGACCAGTTCACGCTCGCCGAGGTCAAGCAGTACCTCGAAGAGGGTGGACACTTCGCCGAGGGCTCGATGGCGCCGAAGATGCGTGCCGTCGTCCAGTTCATGGAGGCAGGAGGCAAGGAAGCACTCATCACGAACCCTGCGAACCTCGAGCGAGCCATGGCCGGGGAGACCGGTACCAGGATCGTTCAATGACCAACGTTGTCGGGCTCACATGTGTGATCTGCGACAAGACGTACCCGGCGGATTTCGCCGGGTACGTCTGTCCTGATCATGGCAACGAGGGAATCCTCGATGTCCGATACGACTACGACAGGATCGGTGAGACGTTCACCAAGGAGAGTCTCGCNGCAGATCCGGATCGCACCATGTGGCGGTACCGNCCACTGCTTCCGGTAGAGCCGGATGCTGCGGTTCCTCCGCTCACGGTTGGCGGNACACCGATGTACAACGCGNCACCGCTCGCCACNGAGCTCGGGCTTGGTGAGGTGTGGGTCAAGGACGAAGGGCGTGAGCCCACCGCATCGCTCAAGGACCGGGCGTCGGCGATGGCCGTCGTCAAGGCCCAGGAGAGGGGAGCAAAGGTCGTTACGACCGCATCGACAGGGAACGCTGCAGCAGCGCTCTCAGGTATCTCCGCCAGTGTCGGGCAAGGCAATGTGATCTTCGTGCCGGCATCGGCGCCGGAAGCCAAGATCGCCCAACTTCTCGCATACGGGTCAACGGTCGCTCTCGTCAACGGGACGTACGGGGACGCGTTCGATCTCTGCATGGAAGCGTCGGCCGAATACGGCTGGTACAACCGGAACACCGGATACAACCCGTTCATGACCGAAGGCAAGAAGACCGCGGGTCTCGAGATCCTCGAAGATCTCGGATGGGATGCGCCGGATGCCATCTTCGTAAGTGTTGGGGACGGCTCCATCATCGGCGGCGTCCATAAGGGGCTGAAGGATGCGCTCGCTCTCGGATGGATCGATCGGATGCCCCGTATCTACGGGATCCAGTCGGCAGGGAGCGACTACATGGTTCAGGCGTTCGAAAACGGCGAGGACGTGCTCACGAAGCCGCCGATCTCAGCGGACACCGTCGCTGATTCGATCAGCGCCGATCTGCCCAGGGACCGTATCAAGGCGATGGCGGCAGTCACCGAGACCGGGGGCGCCTACCTGCGTGTCTCCGACGAGGAGATCCTCGCCGCCATTCCAACTCTGGCCCGCGGCTCGGGTGTCTTCGCCGAACCGGCCGGTGCGGCTCCGTACGCCGGCCTCGCGACCGCTGTCGAACGCGGTCTGGTCGGAGCAGACGATCGGGTCGTTCTTCTGGCAACCGGCAGCGGATTGAAAGACGTTGCCTCCGCTCTGAAGGCCGTCGCCGCGGTCGGGACCACCCCGATGCGCATCGACCCCAACCTGGATTCGCTCCGGGAAGCACTCAACAACTGAAAGGACCACCGGTCATGATCGACCTCACTGTCAACGAAGCCGTCCTGGCATCCGCCGTTCAGCGGTCTCGGGAACGGAACTTCAAGATCCCAACCTTCAAGATGATGCGGGATCCAAGCCTCATCCCCGACGACGTCAAAGAGCGTCTCGCCGATGTCGGCCTCTGGGATCTCGACCCGATCAATCTCTACCGCATCACGTGGCACAACGAGGCGAAGGCCTCGGGCGGCGGATTCGGAGGGATCAACTACTTCGAGGTTCCCTCGGAGATCAGCGGCGTCGATGCGCGCATCGTGATGATGGAAGGGAAATGGTTCCCGACCGGCGCCCACAAAGTCGGAGCAGCCTTCGGCTGTCTCGTCCCGCGCCTCGTCACGGGACAGTTCGATCCGGCCACGCAGAAGGCCGTCTGGCCGTCGACCGGCAACTACTGCCGCGGGGGCGCGTACGACTCGAATCTGCTCGCCTGTGAATCGATCGCGATCCTGCCAGAGGGCATGAGCGCCGAGCGCTTCCACTGGCTCGAGAGTGTTGCAGGAGAGATCATCCGGACACCAGGAACCGAGTCGAATGTCAAGGAGATCTTCGATAAGTGCAACGAACTGCGCGTGAGCGGTGAGGATCTCGTGATCTTCAACCAGTTCGACGAGTTCGGGAACTACCTCTGGCACTACAGCATCACTGGACCGGCGATGGTCGAGGTGCTCAACGAAGTGATGGGTGAGGACGACGAATTCGCCGGTGTGACGCTGACGACGGGATCTGCAGGAACGATCGCTTCTGGCGACTATCTGAAGCAGATCTATCCGTACTCGAAGATCGCGGCCGGCGAGGCGACAGAGTGCCCGACGATGGTCTACAACGGTTTCGGCGAGCACCGGATCGAGGGAATCGGCGACAAGCACATCCCGTGGATCCACAACGTGCGCAACACCGACATGGCCATGGCGATCGACGACGAGTCGACGATCAGCTTGATCCGTCTCTTCAACGAGCCGGCCGGTCTCGAGTATCTCGCCAGCCAGGGTGTCCCCGCCGAGTTCATCGAGAAGCTCCCGCTCCTCGGCATCTCCGGCGTGGCGAACATGCTGATGGCGATCAAGTTCGCCAAGTGGTACGAACTTGCCGGCAACCAGGTCGTTATGACGCTCGGAACCGACTCGATGGAGATGTACGAGTCACGGTTGGCTGAGCTCAACGAAGAGCGCGGCGAATTCACGCTCCTCGACGCTGCCGGTGCGTATCACCAGCACCTGATGGGTCAGTCGCTGGCCAACGTTCAGGAGCTCGACTACTACGAGCGCAAGCGCATCCACAACCTGAAGTACTACACCTGGGTTGAGCAGCAGGGTAAGACCTACGAAGAGATCCAGGCCCAGTGGTACGACCCGGAGTACTGGACGAGCATCCAGGCGCTCGCCGATCCGATTGATGAGTTGATCGAGCAGTTCAACGCGAAGATCGACGAGGCGTAGACCAGCTACCAAGCTACCGGCTACCAGCTGCCAGCCGCCAGCAAGAACCAGGACTACCGCTTGAGCCGGTCCGGGGTCTGTGCTGGAAGCTGGTAGCTGGTGGCTGGCAGCTACCGATTTCTAGGCCAGTCCTTCGAGGAAGTCCGCGATCGCTGGCGTTACAACCTCCGGGTGTGTCATGTTGCTTGCGTGGGCAGCTCCAGGGACCGGGACCATGCCGCGGCAGTCGGAGAGGTCATCGCACAGCTGGCGGGCCGTCTCGATAGGGATCGCCAGATCCTCCTCACCGTGGACGATGAGCACCGGGCAGGTGATCTCGTTGACCCGTCCGCTGATGTCGTCGCGGCCGAGCAAACAATCACCCGGATACTTGACGGTCGAGCGGTCCCGTGATTCCCAGATACCGATCCACTTCTCCATCAGGTCGGGTTGTCCGATGATCAAGCCGGCGACCATCGTGCCGACCTCGCCGAGGGGCTCGTCGCTCAGCCAGTGTTGGATCATGCCTGCATAGCCCGCAAGTGCCTCCTCATCGTCGACGAAGACACCGGAGTCGATGCTCACGAGGCCACGCACACGGTCTGGATATGACATCGCCGCTCGCAGGGAGAGGTACCCGCCCTGGGACATGCCGATGAGGACGGCTTCGGCGGCGATCGATCTGAAGATGGCCTCGATGTCGTCCGCATCTTGCCGGAATCTGCGCGAGACGCCTATTCGTGTGCCACAATCCCTTGTACCAGAGAAGGGAGGTGGTCCACATTGACTGAATGTTTGTACAGGACCCTGGAGGTGGCCGAGCGCTAACGGCCGCACCGTACGAAAGGAGTGGCTGTTCCTCGCGAGAGGTAGGTAGCGACTCCGACTCGGACCACCGATACCCGGAGACCCGTGGGTTGGTCCTCCCACGGCGGCGAAGATCTCGTCGAAGTGTCTCCGGGTTTCACTATGCCCGGAGGGTGCATGAGCATGCAGTACCGGCTCGCGACGCACGGCGACTACGACCACGAAGCCATCGTACGCATCGGGCGTGCGATTCGGCCTGATGACCAGATATCTCCGGCGGATCTCCGCGACTGGGATGAGAACCAGCATCGAGCAGGACGGGTCAGCGCCCGTTGGGTAGCTTCTGTCTCCGGGATGGTCGTCGGATCGGGCTCCTTCAGCCAGACCCAGTGGCTTGAACCGACCACCTTCTACACCCACGTCATGGTGCAACCCGACTACCAGAGGCGCGGGTGTGGGCGGTCGCTCGCCGCTCTGATGGAGGACTCTGCCTCAGATCACGGTGCCCAGCATCTCCTCGGTCAAGTCGACGAGCGCGAGTCGCGCTCGCTGCACTTCATCGAGAGCGCAGGATTCCGTGAGATCGACCGCTGGCGGCGGTCCACGCTCGACCTCACCCAATTCGACCCACGATCATGGGCTCCGAGGCTCGAGAGAATCGATGAGACCGGCATCCACATCGTGTCGGTCGCGGAGATACGAGAGACGCGATCCGACTGGCAGCAGGATCTTCACCGGCTCTACGTCGAGGTTGAGACCGATGCCCCTTCGCATCTCGAGATTCTCGAGGTTCCGTTCTCCGACTTCGAAGCGAGGAGTTTGGGACGCCAACTGCTCGCCGATGGCTTCCTCCTCGCCATGGACGGCGATGACATGATCGGACTCACGGAGCCCAGACCTGTCGATGATGACCCAGCAGCGATTTCACAGGACCTGACCGGCGTTCGGGCCGACTACCGCGGTCGTGGCATTGCGATGGCGCTCAAAGCGGCGTCGGCAACCTGGGCCAAAGAGCAGGGGTACACCTCGATCCGCACCTACAACGCTCAATCGAACGCACCGATGCTCGCTGTGAACTATCGACTCGGGTTCGAACAGGAGCACGCCACCATCGAGTATCTCAAGGACCTGTAGGGTCGGCGCCATGGACTGGACGAACCTCTCAGAGCACTCCCTAGCCGACCCAGAAAAGGCCTCACAATGACCGCACCGCTCATCGGATCGGAGATAGGGCAACTCCGCACCGTCATGGTGCACCGGCCCGGGATCGAGATCGCTCGCATCACGCCGGAGAACAAGGAGGCACTGCTGTTCGATGACCTCCTCTGGCTCGAGCGAGCGCAGGAGGAGCACGACGTCTTCGCAGAGATGCTGCGGTCCAGCGGGGCCGAGGTCCTTCTCTTCGAGGATCTGTTGAGTGATGTGCTCGAGGACGAGGCCGTGCGTGGTTCACTCATCGACTCGGTGCTCAACCCGGCGCGGGTCGGTCCTCGCGTCGCCGACACGATGCGCCTGGCGCTGCGGGAGCGTCCCGTGGAAGAAGCCCGCGACATCCTGATCGGTGGGCTCCTCGAATCAGAACTCGAGGAGTGGGGTGTCGACCACCTCTTCGCCGATCTCGTCGCCGACCGGTTCCACTATGTCTTGCGGCCGTTGCCGAACCTGCTGTTCATGCGGGACAATGCCGCGTGGATCGGGAACGGTCTGGTCAAGAGCGTTCTCGCCACCCCGGCACGGCAGGCCGAGTCGACACTCGTACGAGCTGTCTACGACCACCACCCGGTGTTCTCGNAGATCGAAGCACCCGTGTGGTTCGGTGACGGGCCGGATGAACGCTTCCCTGCGAGTATCGAGGGCGGGGACGTCCTTGTGCTCTCGGAGACAACGGTGATGGTCGGTCTTGGCGAACGAACGGCTCCTCCTGCGGTCGAACTGTTGGCGACGAATCTCTTCGAGCACTCTCCCGTGGAACGCGTCATCGTTGTTCACCTTCGCAAGGAACGGGCGGTCATGCACCTCGACACGGTCTTCACGATGGTCGACCAGAACAAGTTCAACGTGTTTCCCGGCGTTCTGGAGAACGTTGATGTACACGTCATCCGGCCCGGTGTGGTCCGTCCCCTCGAGATCGAGACCTGCGACAACCTGGCATCTGCGCTCCGTGTTGCTCTCGATCGTGATGACCTCGAATTCATCCCCACGGGCGGCGACGCCATCGGAAGACTCCGTGAACAGTGGGACGATGGAAACAACACGTTCGCCGTTGCCCCCGGCGTGGTGATCGCCTATCGGCGAAACCAGGAGACGAACAGGCGTCTCCGTGATCACGGTATCGAAGTACTCGAACTCGATGCCTCCGAACTCGGTCGGGGCAGGGGAGGAAGTCGATGTATGACGCAGCCGATTCTGAGGGATGCCTTGTCATGAGTGATCTGGTAACTGTTGCCGTCTACTCGACCCGATCCGATGCTGAGATCGTCAGGGCACGCCTCGCGTCCGATGGGATCGAAGCCATCGTGGTCGCGGACGATGAGGGCGGGTTGAATCCGGGCTTCTACTCGAGCTACGGCGTTCGGGTCGTCGTGGCAGCAGAGGACCTGGCGAAGGCGCGCGAGTCCGTCGGCGTCGAAATCATCGAGATACCCGACGAAGCGATGCATCTGATGGTGGCTCACGCTAGGGCGTGGGCGCCGAACGAGGCATGTGGACTCATTGCCGGCATCGGTGACGTCGTAACGAAGGTCTACGAGTTGGTCAACGCCGATCCGGGACCCGATCGGTTCACTCTCGACCCCGATGAACAGTTCGCCGCATTGCAGGACGCCGAGGCGAACGGATCGGAGATCCTCGGAACATTCCACTCACATCCGGCCGCTCCTCCGGTCCCTTCGCCATCCGATATCGGCGGTGGCGGGGATCCAGCGTGGGTGAACGTCATCATCGGTGTCGAGGATGATCGCATCGCCGTGCGTGCATTCCGGTACGTGGATGGTGTTGCATCGCCCGTCGAGATCGAGCGTCGATGACCACACTCACCGTCCTCGGCTCCTCGGGTGGCACGCCCACGCGCACCAACCCGGCCTCGGGGTACCTGATCGAAGCCGAGGGGATGTCGTTCTGGGTGGACGCAGGTACGGGCACCTTCATGGAGCTCTCGAAACACGTCGATCCGGGGACGCTCGAAGGTGTCGTGCTGAGCCACACCCACTCGGATCACTGCACCGACATCTTCGGCCTCTACGGTTATCTCGCCTTCGGACCGTCCGGCTCGATTCCCGTCCCTGTGTTGGCACCGGCCGGGGCTTCAGAGCACTTCTCGGCTTTCGCCAGAGCCGCCGAGGAGCACGTCTTCCACACCGTGTTCGACTTCGTCGAAGTTGCAGGCGGATCGGAAGCGAAGATCGACGATGTATCGGTCCGTTTCGGTGAGGCAGTTCATCCGGTCCCGGCGGTTGTCACCCGCTTCGACACACCCGGAGGTTCCGTCGTCTACTCGGGCGATACCGGTCCCGGATCTGACCTCCTCGATCTGGCATATGGCGCCGACGTCCTTCTCTGCGAAGCGACCATCGCAGGCAAGAGGGATGAGCAGACCTACCCGTACCATCTCACCGCCTTCGAGGCCGGACGAATAGCGTCGGAGGCCGGGGTCCGGACATTGGTCGTCACCCATCTCGCCTATGGAGTTGATCCCGACCGGGCGCTCGAGGAAGCGGCAGAGGGATTCAGCGGGGACCTTCTTCTAGCTATGCCGGGGACAACGATCACGATCGGGGAGACATCATGAGAGAAGACCGAGCTATTGACGCGCTGAGACCGGTTCGTATCCGGCGCGGGTTCACCGAGATGACGCCGGGTTCGGTTCTCATCGAGATGGGGAAGACACAGGTGCTGTGCACAGCAGCGTTCGAGGAAGACGTCCCGCGGTGGATGCGGGACAGCGGCAAAGGATGGGTGACCGCGGAGTACGCCATGCTCCCAGGCTCCAGCCCGCAGCGTGTTCGCCGCAGCGCTATCGAGGGCGGTCGTACGAAAGAGATCCAGCGGCTCATTGGGCGGTCGCTTCGCGCCGTCGTCGACATGAAGGCGATGGGGCCGCTGACGGTTCGTGTCGACTGTGACGTCCTCCAGGCCGACGGTGGCACGAGAACGGCGTCCATCACCGGAGCATGGATCGCTCTTGCCGATGCGTTCGACGTTCGGATCGCTCAAGGGAAAATGGAATCCTCACCACTCACCGATCATGTGGCTGCGATCTCCGTCGGCATCGTCGGCACCGAAGCGCTGCTTGATCTCCAGTACACCGAGGACGTGAGCGCCGAAGTTGACGCCAACATCGTGATGACCGGCTCCGGCAAGATCATCGAAGTGCAGGGAACAGCGGAAGGCGACCCATTCGATCGCGATCAACTCGATCGAATGCTCGACCTCGCTGAGAAAGGGATCGGCGAGCTCGTCGACGAGCAGCGAAGCTCTAGGGCATGAGCGGCGTTCCACACCGGGTCGTCGTCGCATCGAAGAACCCGGACAAGATCCGTGAGGTCGAAGCGGTCCTCGCCCGGATGGATCATCCGTGGGAGATCGTTCGAGGGCTCGACTGGCCGGACGTTGACGAGACGGAACTCACGCTCGAAGGAAACGCCACGCTCAAAGCCGTCGCCGTCTCCGACGCCACGGGCCTTCCGGCACTCGCCGACGACACCGGTCTCGAAGTCGACGCGCTCAACGGTGCTCCAGGAGTGCGCAGTGCACGATTCGCCGGCCCGGAGGCGTCGTATGAAGCGAACGTCGACCGGCTACTCGCCGACATGGCCGGCGTTGAAGATCGAACGGCCCGATTCCGAACGGCGATCGCTTTCGTGGTCCCGGGGTCCGAGATCCTGCTGGTCGACGGTGTGGTGGAGGGGACGATCACGACCGAACGGCGCGGGGACCGTGGCTTCGGCTACGACCCTGTGTTCGCCGTGGGGGGTCGCACCTACGGTGAGATGACGGACGACGTGAAGAACGAGATCTCGCACCGGGCAAGAGCGCTTCGGGCTCTGGCAGTGGTCCTCGATCACTCCTAGGCCTGGCGCCGACACCGAACAGCGGCCGACCTACCACGCGTATCCGGAGTCGGCAGACATCGATCCCGCGTCCCTGCGCAATGCACTCATCTGAGGAACACACGGAAGCCAAGAGCGCTAGGATTTTCGCCGTGACTGAGGGATCCAAGAGCGACGACGCGAAGATCGTCAAGGTCGGATGGTGGGGACGCCACACATCCGTCGCAACGCGTCTGGCGCTCGCAATCCTCGTGGTGAGCATCGTGTCACTTCTCGGCTTCGTCATCGTTGCCGTCGACGGCTCCGGGCATGATGGGGAGGATCTCCTGCACGGACGCCTGGTCACGATTGCCGGGGATCGTTCGGCGGAGCTGAACGCCTACATCAATAGCGTCGAAGCAGAGCTGCAGGCTTTGAGTGTCAGCGGGATGATCGTCGACGGAGTCCAAGACTTCAGCGGTGCCTACGGCGAACTGGCTGGGATTGATCCGGATGATCTCGATGAGGAACGGGCCGACCTGAGTGCCTACTACCTGGACGAATTCGTACCGACGCTCCAGGAGATTCGCGGCGGCCCCGTGGATCTCGCGGAGATTTCGGAGGGTCTCAGCAGCGCTGCGGTCTATCTCCAGGCCACGTATATCGCTCGCAACCCTCTGGAGATCGGGGAGAAGCGGATGCTGAGCGACGGACAGGACGGGAGTGCCTGGACCGAGATCCACAAGGAGCTTCACCCGATCCTTCGTGCGGACGCCGACCGGCTCGGGTTTTCCGACCTCTATCTCATCGAGCCGGAGACGCGGTCCATCGTCTACTCGAGCAACAAGGAGATCGATTTCGCGACCAGCCTCGACAGCGGACCGCACAGCGGGACAGCGCTCGCAGGGCTTGTTGTGAACACGCTGACGTCGGGCCAGCCCGGGACGGTGATCGGCGTTGACTACACCTCATACGATCCGGCATTCGACGAACCAACGGCGTTCGCTGCGACACCTCTGTTTGATGGTGATCGCCTGGTGGGCGTGCTCGCTGTGAGTCTCTCGAATGAGATCATTGACGAGATCATGACGCGAGAGTGGAGGAGCGGGCAGTTTGGAGATACCGGCGACGTATATCTCGTCGGAACGGATGCTCGAATGCGCTCGAACGCCAGGGCATTCA
>JGI24024J18818_10001347_pt1 | contig 10019 bp, 9 predicted proteins | sample Cruoilmetagenom2_FD_18818 | JGI IMG/M metagenome (IMG submission 18818) | reverse complement strand
TTTCGCGGATCCTTGATGCGCAAGAGATCGGTGCAGATCGAGTAAAAAATCGCTCAATTTGGGTTTAATATATTTTTGTCAGATTCAAAACAATTATGTAGCCTTCAGAACGATCCACTGCATCAAACTCCCGCAACCCTTTGAGCGAAATTCCAAACTTCAAAGAAGGCAGAAAGGTGCTTACCTCCGGACCCATGGCCCAAACTCGATCATGGACGCTTTTGTCCCAACTGACGTCAGAGCCACTGTCATCGGTCACCTGCCACCGGCAGTAACCGGCCAGTCCGACATCCCAGGTTTTTGCCAGTGTTTTGCCGAGACCCCATTCAAAGTGAAAATCATTCCCGGGCCTGACATCGGAATCGTTTTTTTCACTGTGTATCTCATACCTGCTGAGTATTGACACGGACCAGGTCTTCCGAGTATCGCAGTAATAAGTTCCCCCGAGCGTAATCATGGCAGTCCAGAAATCTTTTCCCGGTGAAGCAGGGTCATCTTTATCGTATTGGCCGACCGGCACATAGGCGGCCAGTCCAAAAGCCGCATCATAACGAGCGCCATGCCAGGATAATGCAAACGGTTCAATACAGATATCGCCTAAACCGAACTTATTATCGCTGATTCCGGCGGAATCTATTTCGATGTCTGTGTAAATTAAGGGGATGGTGGTATCGACGGTGAAATCAGCCCCAAGGAATTTTATAGAGGTCACCCAAATAAATCGATGTGCACTGGCAAAAACGGTTACATCGAAACCGACATCCAGTTCATTGCCGTTATCGTTTGTGAGGCGATCAGCTTTGTACAACACGTTGTAGATTCTATAGTAGAAACCCGGACCAGGCACCGTTGCTGCTTTTATTCCCTCTACACCACTGACATAGTGTCCTGTTTCGCCTGCATTGCCGGTTCCCCAAAGCATGCCCAATAACGCAGCTCCGATCAACAGTCTTTTTAAAAAACGCATTATTAAATACCATCTTTTCCGCTCAGATTCAATATTTACTCGTGCCATTGCGGTCCGCGGGACGTATCGTGCTTTTATTTTCGTTTAAATCATCTCCAACAGCGATGACAGCTTTTCCTCTCCAGCCTGCGGATTTCGATTTTGTGCCTGTACCCATTGCACCAATTTCTCCAGGGACAGCCCGGAATCGATAAGGTCTCGGGCCTTTTCCACACCTTTGCCCAAATCATCAACTTCTTCCGTCACATAAAAAATCGGTGCGGCATTCAGACAGACCGTTTCATACAATGCACTTCCTGTGTTCCTTCCGGATAACACCCTCAGAAGTCTTAAAGCTTCTTCATTCCGATCATCACCCGCTGCAATGTCTTTCAATGTGATTCTATTCCTCAGACCCACAGAGTTGGGGTCGATTGTATAATGCAAGATGTTGCCGTCCGGTTCCAACTCTGCAACATAACTTTTTCCCACTGGAGACAGCTCGTCTATTCCTCCAACCCCATTTCCTGAGGTGCCATGAAACGCCAAGGCCCNCTTAAAGCCGATTTNCTTCATGGTTTGAATCACCGGACCAATCATTTCTTTTGCATANACACCTCTAACNCCGAACGTTGGATTTGCCGGGTTTGCAAGAGATGCCGCGATATTCAATATACTGCCAAAACTCATCTGGGATAGAATCCTGAACAATGCCTGGGGATGGGTATTGGAACTCATTCCGTTAAAGAGTCCGATCCCCGTCTTTTCAATACTTGCCTTAACCGTGTCGGATGGGCACTCGACATCGACACCAAGCGTTTCGCAGAGATCGACGGTTCCACAACGTGAAGTAATGGCTCTTGCGCCATGCCTGGCAAGACAGATGCCGCCGGCCGCAGCCACAATTGCTGCAGCCGTGCTGATGTTAAAAGTTTTGAAACTGTCCATCCCGGTGCCGCAATTGTCTACAAGGGGCTTTCCGGTATTCGGTGACACTTTTACAGTATCCAGTTCGTAAATGGCCTGCCATGCTCCGGCAATCTCGTCAGGACAGGGTCCTTTGGCAGTAATCGCTGCAAGAAATGCTCCCTGATGAATTTCCGGCTGCTCTCCTAAAAGAATTTCCGAAAACAATTTTCTTGTTTGTTCTCTGTTTAGATCTTTACCTGAAATTAAAGCGGTGATGGCATTCCCGAAATTTTTGAACTTGTCATTCATGTGAAACCTCCACGATGGTTTTTAATCCTTTTTGTAAAGCTGTATGTTCAATGCCTTGATGGATGGTATCAAGATTGACACGGTGAGTGATTAATTCTTGTACCGGTCCATGTTCTGATGAGATCAAATCCATGGCGTTGCGATTCTGATCGGCGGTACACCCATAAGCGCCGCTGATGAAAAATTCATTATAATGGATCTGATTGAAGTCGATGCTGCTTTGTGAGAATTGAGAAGCAATACCGCTGAAAATTGAAACCCTGCCCGCCGGAGCCAGTAATTTCATAAACATATCATTAAGCCCCGACTGGGAGCAGGCAAATATGAGTGCGTCCACCCCTTTGTTGTGTGTTGCTGCCATAACCTTTTCCGTTATATTATCGGTGCCGGGGTCGATGACCGTGTAGGCCCAGGTGTTAATCGCCATTTTTCGTCGATGAGTCTGCGGTTCACTAATTAAAATATGTTCGGCCCCTTTATGTTTGGCAACAAATGCATGTAAAAGACCCAGAGGACCTGCTCCGGTTATCAACACCGTATCATTTTTAGTAATATTGATTTTGTTCTGGGCATTGATACAACAGGCCAGGGGTTCAACCAGAGTCGCATGATTATAGCTTACCGCGTCAGGAATGATATTGAGGCTTCCTACAATGCCGTCCTCGATGGGAATTGCAATGTATTCGGCAAAGCCGCCGTTCTGCGTAAACCCTAAAATTTGTCGATTCGGGCACAGGTTGTCCATCCCCTTAAGGCAATAGGAGCACCTGCCGCATCGAAGCCCCGGGGCAATTTGAATTCGGCTACCTTCTTTAAACGCGTTTGTTCGGCTTTGTTCTATAACTCCTGCAATTTCATGCCCCGGTATTCTCGGATAATTCAGAGCTCGATGCCCTTGGGCCACCATTTTGGCATCTGCAGAACATATCCCGCAGGCTTTAACCTTTACCAGCACCCCACCGGCCGGGCAGTCCGGAGTTCGTATCTTGCTTATTTCCAATTTTCCGGGTTTTTTAAGTATTGCTGCCTTCATAACAAAAAAAATCCTCAAGCGGTAACCGCTTGAGGATTTACCTTTTCCCCAATGTCAAACAAAATGGCAGGTCTTCTGACTCCCCCTCTCTTTTAGCTGCCTTCCCATTCTGATTCTTCAGAACAGTGGCGTTAACATGCTAAAAGAGTTCTTTTTCCCCAAAGGGAAAAAGCGGGGTTACAGCGGCGGGTCCGTACCGGAATTTCACCGGTTTCCCTATTATGCCCAAAGGGCCACCATTAAGTTGTATAATATATTTTTGAGCCTATTTAAATAGATTACGGATCATTGTCAAGATATTTATTTGCCATAAAAAGCATAAAATTTATAACTAAGAAACTAAGACAAAGACATGATTATTTTTGACTTAACACCCTTATATCCACTGTATACATTGGGTTACCCGTACTCCTGCACCAATCATTTCACGAACAGCAGATTCAACAGCCGACAAACCACCATACATTGAAGAATACATGTAGTTGCTTGTACGCGCTCCGGACAAGCTTAAATCCACAATAATTTGAAGCTTACGGTTTTTGAAATATTTTTGTGTATCAATGGAAGATTTTCGGACACAGCTATTTAAAGTACATCCTCCTATCACTAATATTTTCTTGCCATCATTGATAACTTTTTCAACCCACTCGCGGAAACCATTTGTGGTTGGGAATAACACACTGTTCCCAGGCTTAATGAAATAAAGCTGACGGGTATCGATTATTCCGGTGAATGCATCGTTCCAATCATAGCTGCACGGTGGAAACGGACATCTTGTAAACATCGTCTCAACGAATCGGTGGTTTTTATTGAAAAATTGAGCGCAGTTCTCGAATGCCAATTGGATCGGTTTAACCTCAAGTTCTGCGTTAAACCCTATGGATTGCATCCAAACTCCCTTTGTAAAGGATCGTTGAGGGTCGATGATCAGCACGGCGGCATCATCCCTTGGAATTATAAGTTGATTGATACTCATATGTTTCAGAAAATTATGGTAGGTATTGGCAACGTCAAGATTGGCTATATGTTTTAGAAGTAAAATTAAATTGTTACATGTTTCTTCATTTGATTCTAACCCATGCCGTTTTTTATTCATTTTATGGACATGGCCTGGGTTTTGGGTTGAGCTTATCATTGGTTGTGAAATGGTTGAGGATAAAAAATGGGGTGCATTCAGAAGCACTTTACCAAAGGGGCCATGGGGGTCTTCAATAATTTGAGTCATATAAATTATGAAGTTATCCCTGGAGACGGGTTGTAGCACTGTAAGGAGGTCAAAAACTGCGAAAACAGGTGCTTCATTCCAATGCCATCCCAGTCGCCGTGCTGATTCATGAAGCTCTGACCTGGAAAGCTCTCCGTCTTTGTTGAGATCTAATATAGTAAAAAGTTCACTTAAAGTCACTGCACTCTTGTATTCCATCAGACTAACCGGAATCGACTTTTTTGCCAACCAACCCTATTTTAGGGATATTACTCAAAAATCTCCTGTCCTGTGTTTGTGATTTATAAGTCTTCTAAAACCAATCAACGGCCTTTAATTATAAATTAGTTCATAACTTACATCAGTGATTGAATCAGAGTTGTTTTTGATTAAGAGGTAAGCGTCTTTTTGCGCCAATCTTCTATCAGAAATATTGGTTTGGTTCATGATTTTGTCATGGGATCTCTCTGAACCTGTTTTAATAAACGCATTCATATTACTAAGTGAATCAAAAAAATACATGTCCACGGGACTCGATGATTGGATTTTAATATCTACAGGGTAAGATTCTTGAAAACCAAGAGATTCATCATTTAGGTTAACCTTGACGTAATAATGCGGTTTTAATGTCCATTTATTGCTGACTATAAAATCAGCACAATTAAATGTCACATAACAAGATAAGTTACCGCAAGTAACGCCAACTGCTCCATGTGTAAAAAATTTGTCCCTGTCAACAATCACCCATCTGTGGCCCGGACTATTCATCCAACCCTCCACAACAAAATCAGGTATATTTTCTGTGCTTGCTTTAAGCATAAAAAGATTTTCAGCAGCTACCAGGAAGAAAAGATCCTGGTTTTTTAAACGGTCTGTCACACTTGCTCCTTCAACATTATGATGTGAGAACGTTTTGTGTGTTCGGAGATCTATACTGTGAGCCTTTGCAGCCTGATAAATCCTTTCATCCCATTCCATAGGATTATTCCCCAGCTCAATCCTTTTTCGATTTATTTCATTGAATATTTCTCTTGCTAAAGAAGATTCATCAAGGGCTGAGGATTCATATGTCTTTATCAGAGCCGGGCTTTTAGATGTCTGTATTAGAGAAAATTTCATTATGACGGAACGTAATAAAAAAAGTGCTAACACAAAAACCAATATCAAAATAATCGAAAAAATGTATCTTGTTTTTTTTGACGGTTTTTCCATGTTTAAATTTCAATTGCCCCATTCATTAATTGCTCGACAAAGGCCCTGTCAGCAGCTGCAAAATCAAATTGGTCAAGCTCATGGGTAAATACCCATCTAATTTCTTCATGGTCAAGCAATTTAAAATCACCTTTTTCCCAGGAGGCTCTGAAGGCCATCAATTCTATTGTACCAAAATCATAAGTATGTATATTTGAACCGAGATATTCTCCAACACTCACATTTTGGTCTTTATTTGATGGATTAGCAATTTAATAATTCATTGATATTGTAATAAGAAAATATCATACTGCACCTCAAATGTCGAGAGTCAAGTAAATCCTGGTTTTAACAGTTGTTAAATCACCAGTTAACCGAGATTAAGGATCCTGATTAAAAAACGTTGTGTTCTCTTTGAGAGACTTGTATAAGATCCTTTCAGGCTCGATATCAAGATCCCCTTATACAGGGCAACGAGAAAATTGATTTCAAGAAAAGCTGTACTATCGTTAAAGAGAATATTAAAAAAAATTCTGACATCAAACCGTGACAGTTGAAAAAATTTGTAGAAGATATAGATGGAATGTGAACGATGTAAAGAGACTATCGGCAAAGGTGAAGAACGGGAGCATCACGGGCAGATCTTGTGTGAGGATTGATATCCCTTAACATTTTCATATTCGTTGGAATAACTCACAGAGGCTGTCTATTATGAAGAACCCGCCCGATGCCATGGAGTTTGCCAACATCCTCCATCACCTCAACTACCGATGGAGTGCAGAGGCCCTTGCCCTGTCCAAAGGAGACAGAGCCCCGTTTGAGCTCTATCAGATATACGAACCGTATGAAGATTTCATTAGTCTTGATACCCTGGCCCAAATCGATGGGCTGAGGGATGACGCTGTCAAAATCCGTCTGAAGCATTCTTTGATTGATCATTACCTTCGCCGACAACTTCTCCCCCATGAAACCGAAATGCAGGCCTGGATGAGGGGAGCGGCGGCAACTGTAAAAGGCAAAAAGGTCTATTTCAAAGAAATTATTCCCTGGTGTCAAAAGTCGAGCACCTATAAAAAGAGACAGATTCTTCATAAAGAGACTCGACCCCTCTGTAAGTTTTTAAAGCCCTTTGTCCTAAATTACTGGAACATGCTGCTGGAGATCCTCGAAAAGGATTTGGGGTTTGACAGCTACATCGAATACTGCCGCCATAAAAAAGGGATCGACTACTCATATTATTACCGATATTTTAAAAAGGTCCTACGGGAAACCGATGAGATTTATTTCTCCGCAATGAAACGATGGAGTCGGGAGCGTTACGGGTTGCCCATGAACGCACTGACCCGGTTTGACGCCATCAACCTCCTGGGTTTCGGGGAATTTGATAATATTTTCCCGGATATACCGATGAAAAACCTTACCCGTTTTTTTCACCACTGGAATATTGATCTCGATAAAACGCCGGGTCTGAACCTTGAATTGGGGAAAGAGTCCGGAAAAAGCGCCCAGGCCGCCTGTTTCATTCTTCAAGTTCCTGAGGAAGTTTATATTCTCATGAGACCCGAGGGAGGGTGGATTGATCTCGAAACACTCTGGCATGAATTGGGGCATGGATTGTCTGCGGTCTTTACATCCCCCGATCTTACCATGGTTGATCGGGACATGGCTACCAACTACAGCCTCTCTGAATCTTTTGCCTTTCTTCTCCAAAACCTAACCCTTTCCCGTCCCTTTCTAAATCAATACCTGGAACTTGAGCCCGAGGCTTCCAACATGTTAGTCTATCATAAGGTGCTTAAAGATCTTTCTGTGTTCAGACGGTATGCGGCCAAATTATTATCAGAGTTTGAGATGTTCTCAAAAGGAAACCTCTCCGGCGGAGATCAATATTCAAAGCTGATGACCCGATATACCGGTTTTTACTACCAAGCCGAAACACATCTTTTTGACCTGGTACCGGAATTCTATTGCCTGGACTATCTTTTGGGTTGGATGGGTGAATCCATGCTGGAAGACTATCTGCGAACAAATCTTGGAGACCGGTGGATGTTCGAACCCGAGACCGGCAATATTTTGAAAAATTGGTGGGCTCAGGGGAACCGGTACGATATTTTTCAGTTTTTTGATCAAAACGATCTCGGACACCTGAACGCGGACAGGTTGCTCATCCGCTGGAAAGAGAATTTACTTTAATGGATTCTCTATTTTTTACAAATCACATTTTTCTTGTTAACCCGTGCAGCCACAAAAAAACTTAGTTCCTTTAGTTGTAAATTTTGTGCGTTTTGTGGCAAAACTTTTTTCTTTGCAAATATTTCTTGTTTCNGGCTCGTCCGAGAATATCCGATTGAGAAACGTCTTGACNGAAACAAAAACTCCATGTTTCGCCTGGGCGCTTATGATCAATATTCCACTACTCTAACACTCCATCATTCCGGCCGGTTATACCAGAGTTTTTCCAGAAATGTTAATGAGTCCTTTAAGTGGGGGTATGAAAAAACTTCCAAAGATACAACCCCGTTAAACCGCTTTAAAATCTCCATAACAATCACTAATTTTTCTTTTGACAACCTATCTAATGATAAATGATCTTTATGGTTTTCAACGCCGTGAAGATGGATGATCGAGGTTCGGTGGCAATACCTGTTGAACACCGTTTCCATGTCGAACCCGTATACCATGAGATGACCAAGATCGATACAGACCGAAAAATTAAAATCGCTCAAGATTACTTCTACCCATTCCATAGGATATGTCAGGGTTTCAATTGAAATCATTTCAGGGTTTACCCCGGTAGCGATGAAACGCCTTGCGCTGCGGTAAAGACGGTCATGCCACTTTTTTATACGTTCGGAATCGAATCCCTTTTCATCATATGAAAGATGCAGGGTGTAGGTAGATGGACAGAGTAAAGCAGTAAGGTCGATGACTTTTTTCAGGGTTTCCACGGCGGCATGCCGGATTGACGGATCGGGATCACTCAAGGATATGTCGGTGGGCAAATGTACATTATATGTAAGATCAAACTCCTTTGACAACGACAAGAGTTTTTTTATCTCATGATTTGACGGCAGACTGTCCGGAGCACTTTCAAAGAGTAGAAGTTCGATTTCATCCACATATGGGGCAAGCATTTTTACGTTCTGCGTATAGCCGGCCGGATATATGTAAGATGTGGTGCCTAATTTGAATGGATATAAACCTTTGTATGACTTGGGCAGGGGAGGGTACATTGGCTAAACCTCTTAAAAAATGAACGTCCAAGATCGAACAGACTGAACATCGAACATCGAACGTCCAACGTTGAACATCGAATAATGATGTCGCTACGCTCCATAATTTAATTTCATTTATTTTCAAAAATCAGATTTTAAACCTTTAACTTATTAAAAATGAAAAAAATATAGTGTGATCACCAGCACGCACATCCATATCAGCGCCGAAAGCATCATCAGATCACATGCCTTTTTAATATGATTCCGGTTAATTTGTTTGAATGGTATTCCCAAATAAGGCTTGGACACAAGACGGCCGTGATAATAATTGGGGCCGCCGAGCCGAACTCCGAGGGCGCCTGCAAAAGCTGCTTCCGAATACCCGGCATTGGGGCTTGTATGGTTGACTCCTTCGGTCAGGGCGGTTTGAAATGTATGTGCGCCGTGACCGGTAAGGATTTTGGCTGCAACGGATATAACAAGGATTGAAATGCGAGCCGGAATAAAATTTGCGATATCGTCTATTCTGGCGGCAACTTTTCCGAAATCCCGGTATTTGTCATTTTTATACCCGATCATGGAATCGAGTGTGTTTATCATTTTATAAGCCATTGCTAACGGGGCGCCACCCATTGCAGCATAGAAAAGGGGGGATATGACGCCATCCACTAAATTCTCCCCCACAGTTTCCACGGTGGCACGGGAGATTCCATCCGAGGTAAGGTTTTCAACATCCCTGCCCACAATAAGGGAAACCTTTGCTTTCGCATCATCAAGTCGGGTTTGGCTAAGGGCTCTGAAAACCGCCATGGCCGAACTTTCCAAAGAACGAATTGAAATGCAATAATAGATTATCAGAATCTCAGCACCGGCCTTGACCAGGGGATGTATGCATTGAGCGGTTTTTATCAGGACAAAGGTCAGGGTCCACGTTCCTGCGATAAGGGATATGGCAAAAAGGGCGCCGGAAATAGAAAGCTTTACCCTCAGTTGCCTGAAAAACGGTTCACCGGCTGTTATGGCCCGGCCTAACCACCGAATGGGATGGGGTAAGATTATTGGATCACCTAAAACAAGATCAAGTATAAATGCAGCGAGTAAGATATATCCTGCAGTAGAAAGTTCCATATTAAGACGTTAAATTTTCCTATACGTTCTATTCTTCCTGAGAAATCCGTGCCAATAGTTTTTTCGCAAACATGCGGTTAATTT
>JGI24024J18818_10001343_pt1 | contig 10033 bp, 8 predicted proteins | sample Cruoilmetagenom2_FD_18818 | JGI IMG/M metagenome (IMG submission 18818) | reverse complement strand
GTGTGGTAGGTTTGGCACTGCCAAACGCCATAACGATTTACAAAAAGTAAAAAGAGGTGTGCAAAATTATCTAAAGCGTTTGGCAGTGCCAAACCTACGGCAAACACACCCTTTAAGCAATAAAAATATTAGGAGAATAAATGAATAACGAACAAGTATTAGATGCATTAAAAAATGTAACTTACCCGGGATTTACAAAAGATATCGTGACTTTCGGTTTTGTAAAAGATGTTGAGGCCGATGGAGATAAAGTTTCATTAAATGTTGATATTACATCGAGTGCCGATGAGGTTAAGCTTCAGTTGATCAAAGATATTGAGGTTGAATTGCAAAAGCTTGGATTTAAAGAGATCACAGCGAACATTATCCAGCCAAAGGCTCCCAGGGAGATGAGTAACTCGATGAGCGGTAAAAATATTGCGCCGCAGGTCAAAAGCTTTGTGATGGTCAGTTCAGGCAAGGGCGGGGTTGGCAAATCAACAACCGCTGTCAACCTGGCAGTTGCGATGGCAATGCAGGGTAAAAAAGTCGGTCTTCTTGACGCTGATATCTATGGGCCGAATATACCACGAATGATGGGTGTTGATGATCAAAAACCTGAGATTCAGGGGAACAAAGTGATGCCGATGAAAGCCTATGGCGTAGAGGTTATGTCAATGGGTTCATTGATGGAGCCTGGTCAGTCACTGATCTGGAGAGGTGCGATGATCATGAAAGCGATCGAACAGTTCCTGAGAGATATCCTCTGGTCCGAGCTGGATGTGCTTGTGATCGATATGCCTCCGGGAACAGGTGATGCGCAGTTGACCTTGGCTCAGTCTGTACCGGTTACCGCAGGTATTACAGTTACGACACCTCAGGAAGTCTCTCTGGATGACAGCAGAAGATCATTGGACATGTTCCAAAAACTTCATATTCCCACTGCCGGGATCATTGAAAATATGAGTGGATTTATCTGCCCTGAGTGTGATGCTGAGTCGGATATTTTCGGTATGGGAACGACAGCGCCGGTCGCGATCGAATATGATACCGAGCTTATCGCCCGTATCCCTATCGAGCCTGCGATCAGAATAGGTGGGGATACCGGTGCGCCAATCACTTATCATAAGCCCGATAGTGAAACAGCAAAGCGTTATCAGGAAGCTGCGAGTAAGCTCATTGCATTTATTGATAAAGTCAATGCAGAGGGCGGAGCAGACAATCAGGCGATCCAGCCAACGACAGCTCCCGGCGTAAGTGCCTGTAGTACGGCCGGAGCTGCTTCAGCTGCACCAGAGCAGAATTCAGGNGGATCCTGCGGTTGTAACTAGAGCGTTGAGGTCGTAGGGGTGTCCCTCGTGGGTGCCCTTTATTGCGGCTCCATATCAACTGACCAGAAAAAATCTATCCACTCTTCCGCATGGCGGACATGCCAGTCAGGTTTTATGACAGCTGTTGTTTTGTAAAACAGAGCTGCTGATCTAAAGCGGCACTGCGGATAATGCTCGGACAAGAGTTGTAAAACGAGTTTCATCGTATCACCGCTATCTACAATATCATCAACTACCAAAACATTTTTAGCNTGNTTGAGATCGGGAATATTGAAAACTTCTACACGATCAAGTTTTTCAGTATCATTATAGCCGATGGTATTGATCGTATAGACTTCTCGGATATCATAATGCTCACCCAACATATGCGCCAAAGTGATACCTCCTCTTGCAATAGCGACAATAGCATCGAACTCATCCTTGATTTGGGCTGTTAACTGTTTGCAGTCAGAGAGATATTTAGTATAGCTATAGTAGTAACGCATTTTGATTTTCTTTCGTGTAATTTTGATACAATCATAGCATTTTAGATGTCGATAAAGATTAGCGGGGTAGTCAGTTAACTCCTCCTGTGATTAAAACTACTGTGTATTCGTCGGAAAATTAAGAAAAAGACCCCATTTAATGCCAAATTTATCTTTTATATCCTGCTTTAATGACTAAAATCTGTATATTCCCTGTCAAAATGACAATAATGAATAACATTTTGAAGAAGAGGAGTTAACTGACTACCCCGCAAAGATTATTATACCATCAAAGGGATTTTCGATATAATACGATAAATTATTACAAGGCACCCTCTTNTAATGAACAATTCAAAAATAGCCATTATCGGCCTCGGTTATGTCGGTCTTCCTTTGGCGCACGCGTTTAGTGAAAAGTATGAAGTTGTCGGTTTTGATATTTCTCAATGGCGTATCGATGAACTGAATGCCGGCGTGGATCGTACTTTTGAACTGAGTGAGGCTCAGGTTAGGGAAGCTTTACAAAGAGGTATGAAGTTTACTGACGATCTCAGTGGGATTGCTGACTGTAACGTTTATATCGTGACGGTACCCACGCCTATCGATAGTTCCAATCGCCCTGATCTTACTCCGCTTATCAAATCATCTGAGGGTGTTGGTAAAGTACTGCAAAAAGATAATATTGTCATCTATGAGTCGACTGTTTATCCAGGTGTGACGGAAGAGATTTGTGTTCCTGTTCTTGAAGAGATCTCTGGATTGAAATTCAACGAAGACTTTTTCGCCGGCTACTCTCCTGAGCGGATCAATCCAGGCGATAAAGAACATACGGTGACGAAGATACTCAAAGTCACTGCCGGTTCTACGCCTGAGATCGCTGCGAAAGTGGATGACCTTTATGCTAGTATCATTTCGGCAGGAACACATCTTGCATCTTCTATCAAAGTAGCCGAAGCCTCCAAAGTCATAGAGAATACCCAGCGTGATGTCAATATTGCGCTAATGAATGAGCTTGCTTTGATCTTTGATACGATGGGTATCGATACCAGTGAGGTTATCGAAGCGGCAGCAACGAAGTGGAACTTTATCAAACTCACTCCAGGTCTAGTTGGCGGGCATTGTATTGGTGTAGATCCTTACTATTTGACCTACAAAGCTCAAGAACTTGGCTATAAACCAAATCTTATACTCGGTGCACGTCAGATCAATAACAGTATGAGTAAATACATCGCAGAACGCACGATCAAAGCGATGATCGCAAATGACAAAAAGATTAAAGATGCCAATGTGTTAGTGATGGGGCTGACTTTTAAAGAAGACTGTCCTGACATTCGCAATAGTAAAGTGTTTGATATTATTGATGAGATTGTTGATTATGGGTGTCGTACAGATGTCTATGATCCATGGGTGGACGCGAATGACATTGAGCAAAACAATTTTTCATTTATTATTGACCCTTTTGAGAATGATAAGAAATATGATGCTATTATTATTGCAGTTGGACATAAAGAGTTTAGAGAGCTTAATCAAAAACAATATGAAGATATTAGTACGAATGAACCAGTGCTGATGGATATCAAAGGGATAGTTGAAAGCCCTAGTTGGAGATTATAGTCTTGCAGAGAATATTGATTGTTTTGGAGCGCGTCAAATTACTTTGTGAGTGGGGGATAATCGACTTTCTTGGAAGTGATGTTCACCACAAGAAGCAGGTCAGCTTTCTAAAAAAAAGTTTTGTAAGTCAGAATTACCATACTCTCCTGCAAAACAGTCAGATTTTAAATGAAACATTTTAAAGCAAGGGAAAATGAATGTATTTAGAGGTAGGTTTGATTTTTCTAGTATCACTCCTCTACATCAAGCTTCTAGTGCTTTATGCTCCAAAATTAGGATTGGTCGATATCCCAAATGAACGCAGCTCTCACACCAAACAGACACCCAGAGGGGCCGGTATCGGTTTTTTTCTCGCTGTTGCGACAGTCGTACCATTTTTCCATTGGACACTGATTGAGAATTGGTCCTGGGTGATCCTGGCCATCACACTGGTTTTTGTCATCGGCGTACTCGATGACCATAGAGATGTGCCACCACGTGCAAAACTTATCGTGATGCTCGTCAGTACCCTGCTCATCTATGCAGATAAGCTGGTTATCACTGACATTGGAACCTATTTTGGTTTTGATATTCATCTGGGATGGTTTGCATTGCCCTTCACCCTCTTTGCTGTTTTGGCATTCAGCAATGCGCTCAATCTGATCGATGGACTTGATGGTTTGGCGGGGGGTATCAGTATGGTGATACTGGGAACTTTTTTTACCATAGGATACCAGCACCAGGATGAGTTTATAATGGTACTCTCCGGAGGTTTCTTCGCAGCTCTGACTGCATTTATGATCTTCAATTGGCATCCGGCATCTATCTTTATGGGGGATAGCGGTTCTCTGATGCTGGGTTTTGTCATCACCGCCGTAGCGATCAAATCACTTGACTATATTCCGGCTGTCGCGGTACTTTTTATCACTGCACTCCCCATCATCGATACCGCAGTAGCCGTGATACGCCGCAAACGCACGGGACGGGGAATCTTTTCAGCCGATCGATGTCACCTTCATCATATTTTACACGAATTTTTTACCGGAAATACCCGAAAAACTGTTATCTTTTTCATCGTCTTGCAGGCAGTTTACTCCCTGACAGGTTTGCAGTTTACAAAAAAGCACGATGATGGCATACTTCTCATCCTCTTTCTACTTAATATCATCATTGTCTACTTCTATTCTGCCGCTATGATTAGAAGGCAGAAGCGTGTTTGCGGGGAGCCAAAAGAGAAATGTTAAACCTTGGTGTGTGTACTTGTTTGCAGTAATAATTTCACATATGCTATTCAAATGAGGGTTGAGTTTGATATACTGTTGATAAAATTGGACTTTATAAAGGAAACGAATAAATAAATGATATTAATGATAGACAATTATGACAGTTTTACCTACAATGTTGTCCAGTATTGCAAAGAATTGGGTGCGGATTTGAGGGTGATTCGTAATGATGAGATGAGTATCGAAGAGATCAAGGCACTCAATCCTGAGAAGATCATTCTCTCTCCCGGACCGGCTACTCCTGATGATGCAGGAGTGACGCTCGATGTCATCCGTGAATTTTCCGATACGACACCAATTTTTGGCATCTGTCTGGGGCATCAGAGTATCGCTCAGGCATTTGGCGGAGAGGTGATCCGTGCAAAAAATATGATGCATGGTAAAACCTCTCAGGTGGAGGTAGTACGCGAAACTCCGATTTTTGATACCATTCCTGCAGAATTTAGGGCGACGCGCTATCACTCTCTCACTGTCAATCAGGAGAACCTTCCTGAGATTATTGTCCCCACTGCGCACAGCAAAGATGATCATGAGATCATGGCTTTGCAGATCAAAGGCAAGCCCATTTATGGGGTGCAGTTTCATCCGGAATCGATCATGAGTGAGTATGGCCACGAGATGTTGGGTAATTTCCTAAAACTTTAATGTCTAGAAAATATTTTTCTCTTTTTCTCTTTGCCTATACCATCGCAGTAGTTTATCTGGCGAGTACAACACCTGTCAGTCCTCATGAAGTGAAGTTGTTTTTTGCTGATGAGAGCATTGTTGCTACGCTGATGCATGGCGGGAAAGTGATAGTCGATGAGACTGTTTTCGGCCCATTCCTTGGCATCAGACTCTTTTTTCTTCTCATTGGTTTTGTTTCGATTTTTCTCTATTATCGTATGTCATGGATCTATCTGGATAGAGAAGAGGATAGGCACACAGCCACAGTGATATATATGCTTCTGCCGGGTATTATCACGGCGCTTGCCTTGGCGAATATCTCTATTTTGGTCATACCGATTGTTTTGCTTTTTCTGCTGGCTTATGATCGGGGGTGGCTTTGGGCTCAGGCTCTTTTGATGTTTTTTTTGTTTATGCTGCACGATGCTTCCGTGATCTTTTATATTGCGATTTTTATCTATGCGTTGATACGTAAAGAGATAACATTAGTGGTTCTTTCCGGGTTTTTTCTGATGCTCACATTTGTTACTCTCCAAGGTGTTGAGATCAGGGGTAAGCCATCTGGCTATTTTGCAGATCTGTTTGGGCTCTATGCCGCGCTTTTCTCTCCATTGCTTTTCATTTATTTTTTCTATACGATGTATCGCATACTGCTTCGTGAAGAAAAAAACATTCTCTGGTACATCTCATCTATTGCTCTGCTGGCTTCCCTGGTGCTTTCAGTGAGACAGCGTATAATTCTGACAGATTTTGCACCCTATGTCGTGATCAGCGTTGTTTTAATGCTGGATACTTACTACAAGAGCCTTCGTATTCGCTTGCCTGAATACAGGGGATGGTATCGGGGAGGCTTTGTCGTCGTAATATTTGTCTTGGTGATGAGTTCGCTGACGATTGTTTTTCATAAGGCATTTTTCCCTCTGATGACACATCCCGAAAAACATTTTGCATCCAGGCTATATGAACCATACTGGCTGGCAGAAAAGCTTAAAAAACAGAAGTTAGAGTGCTATGATACCTTTGATGGACGCGTGGCATCTCAGCTGCGTTTTTATGGGATCGAGAGTTGTCATAAGTAATATCAAATATAAGCCAGGGCACCTCTAAAGTTTCTTCTCTAACTGTTTCTAAAATACACAATTGGCATAGAATCAAAGCATAATGAATGACTTATACTCAAGTTAAAACCACCTTTAGTGATAATATACTGTAACTCACTAAATATAAAAGGAGAACTCGATGGCTCAAAAGGCGATTAGAGAATATGACGCAAAGTCAATTTTAGCTAAACATTGGGATAAGTATTTCCCGGATTTTACTTATGCTTATGAAACGGTAATGGTTCAAAATGGAGCAGAATTAACAGAAGCTGCAAAGACAAATTCCTGGCTGAATGATAAGATGCTGGTAGCAAAACCGGATATGCTCTTTGGAAAAAGAGGTAAAAATGATTTGGTTCTTTTCAGGGATGCCAAGCCGGGTGATGTGACGTTGGCGAAGGCTACTTCATGGATTGATGAGAAGTCCAGCTCTGAGCAATCAGTCTATTTTTCATTTGATGGCGATACACCGACAGGTGAAGCAAAAGTTGATATGCTGACTCACTTTTTAGTTGAGCCGTTTATGCCGCACACACAGGAAGAGGAGTATTATATCTCTGCTACTTGTGTAGGTGATGAAGATATGCTTTATATGTCTGCCGAGGGTGGAATGGAAGTTGAAGAGGGTTGGGATGAAAAAGTAACTGAAGTTGCTTTCAAGATCACTGACACTGAAGAAGAGATCGCTGAGAGAATCAGAGCTAATGTTCCTGCTGATGTTGCAGATGCCGATAAAGCTCAATTTGCTGAATTTGCAATCGGTTTCTTCAGGGCATACAGAGAATTAAATTTCGCTTACCTTGAAATCAACCCGTTTGTTATGCAGGGTAGTACTATTGAGCTTCTTGATATGGTTGCAAAGCTGGATGATACTGCCGGATTTATGATGGTAGACGAGTGGGGTGATGTTGATTACCCGACAGCATTTGGTATGGAAGAGAAATCTCCGGAAGTTATCGCTGTTGAAGAGGCAGACGCCAAAACAGGTGCGTCGCTCAAATTGACACTTCTTAAGCCCGAAGCGCGAATCTGGACAATGGTTGCAGGTGGTGGTGCTTCAGTTGTTTATGCTGATACTATTGCAGATATGGCAGGTATCGAAGATCTTGCTAACTATGGTGAATATAGTGGCGGGCCGACAACAGGTGAGACCAAGTTCTATGCCGAAACACTTTTTGATCTTATGACAAGAGAGAAAGATCCTTTAGGTAGAGGTAAAGTCCTCATTATCGGTGGTGCGATTGCCAACTTTACAGATGTTGCCAAGACCTTTACAGGGATCATTCAAGCATTTGAAGAGTACCAGGACAAGCTCAAAGAGGTTGATACTAAAATTTATGTTCGCCGTGGTGGACCAAACTATGAAAAAGGTCTTAAAGATATTAAAGAGGCTGCAGACAGAATGGGTCTATATATTGAAGTTTATGGACCGGAAACTCACGTTACAGACATTGTTAGAATGGCATTAGAGGGAGATAAATAGATGAACCAATTATATACAAAAAGCACACAAGCTATTTTTTGGAACAACAATAAAACAGCAATCCAAAGAATGTTGGATTATGACTACACAATCAAAAGAGAGACTCCGTCAGTAGCCGCTATTGTAGCACCTACAAGCAGTAACAAATTTGATAAGTTCTTTTTTGGGCCGGATGAAGTAATGATTCCACTTTATAAAACAACAGCTGAAGCAAAAGCGGCACAGCCGCAGGCTGATGTTCTTTTGAACTTTGCGTCGTTTAGGACAGCCTATGATGTCACTATGGAGGCTCTTAATATCGGTGGTTTCTCATCTATGATGATTACTGCTGAAGGTATTCCTGAGAGACTTGCTAGAGGTATGAATGAGTTTGCCAGAGAAAAAGGTGTCGTTATCATTGGCCCTGCTACGGTTGGTGCTATCACTCCAGGTGCATTCAAAGTTGCAAACATTGGTGGTACTATCGATAATATCATCAACTCTAAACTCCATAGAGCCGGAAGTTGTGGTCTTGTGACTCGTTCAGGTGGTCTATTCAATGAGCTTTCCAATATTATCGCTATCAATGCTGACGGTATTGCGGAGGGTGTAGCGATTGGTGGAGATAGATTTGTTGGTTCAGTATTTATCGACAATCTCCTTAGAATGGAAAAAAATCCAGAAGTTAAATATATGATTCTTTTGGGTGAAGTGGGTGGTACTGAAGAGTACAAGGTGATTGATGCTATTAAATCAGGTAAGCTTACGAAGCCAATCATCGCCTGGTGTATCGGTACGATTGCCAAGTATTACGATAGTGGTGTTCAATTTGGGCATGCAGGCGCATCTGCAAATGCTGAATCTGAAACAGCTGAGTTTAAAAACAGAGCAATGGCTGAAGCTGGTATCCATGTGCCTGCAACATTCAATGACCTCCCTGCTAAAATCAAAGAGGTTTACGAGTCACTTAATCTTGCTCCGATTCCAGAGCCAGAGATGAATACAGTACCAAAAGTTAGAAGATCCAAGCAGTTTATCTGTACTATCTCTGATGATAGAGGCGAAGAAGCAACTTATGCTGGCTTCCCTATCTCTTCTGTAGCTACACCAGATACAGGTAAAGGTATAGGTGATGTAATTGCACTTCTATGGTTCAAGAAACAGTATCCAAAATGGGCTACAGAGTTTATTGAAACAGTTATTAAAACTGTAGCGGATCATGGTCCTGCAGTATCAGGTGCTCATAATGCCAAAGTGACAGCTAGAGCAGGTAAATCAGTTGTAGAAGCACTTGTTACCGGACTTCTCACTATCGGACCTAGATTTGGTGGTGCAATTGATGGTGCTGCGAAGTATTTCAAGTACGCAGATGATAATGATCTTGATCCTAAAGCATTCTTGAAATATATGAAGGGTGAAGGTGTGCCAATTCCAGGAATTGGACACAGAATCAAATCACTAAAGAATCCTGACCTTAGAGTAACAGGTTTGATGAATTTTGCTGAGGAGCATTTCCCTTCTACTCCACTTCTTGATTATGCAAAGACAGTTGAAGCATTAACAACAAGCAAAAAAGAGAATCTGATTCTCAATGTTGATGGTACGATCGGAATCCTTATGGTTGATATGTGGAGAGCATTGGGCTATCCAGAGGACGAGATAGATGAGTTTATCGAATCGGGCACACTTAACGCATTCTTTATCGTAGGTAGATCCATAGGATTTATTGGTCATATACTTGATGAAAAGAGACTCGCGATGCCTATGTATAGACATCCAATGGATGATATTCTTTATGATGTACAGGTTGCCGAAGAGATCTAGCATCACTTTTTAACTTGACATTTTTCTGCGTAGTTCCTTTGGGCTACGCACTACTGCGTTATCATCTTTATAATTTCAAACTCTTTTACCTTTTAAGTACACAAGAATAAACAAAATATTGAACAATAGGTGTAATGTTTCATTCAATTCAACTCAAATTAAGAAAAACTCTCTATTTAATGTTAGCAAAAGAGAAAATTAAAAAGAATTTCCACAAATCCACCCCAAATCCCAAAAAACCCTTGACAAATAAAACTTTAGGTGCTATAATACGCGTCCACAAACACAGAGACCTTAACCGAGTTGGCTGAGAGAGTGAATGTGAATGATC
>JGI24024J18818_10001339_pt1 | contig 10042 bp, 8 predicted proteins | sample Cruoilmetagenom2_FD_18818 | JGI IMG/M metagenome (IMG submission 18818) | reverse complement strand
GATGAAATCGAGAACAATCAGGCCGCCCAGATCTCTTAATCTCAGCTGACGGGTGATCTCTTCGGCCGCTTCGAGGTTGGTTTGATAGGCGGTCTTCTCGATGGATCCGGCCGAGGTTGCCTTGCCCGAATTCACGTCGATCGATACCAGTGCTTCCGTGGGATCGATGACGATGGAGCCGCCGGATTTTAACAGTACCCGGTTTTCATAAATCGTCGCGATCTGATTTTCAAGCTCATATTTGGTAAAAATAGGTTTTGTTCCCTTGTAATGCTTGACGATTCGCCCATGCTTGGGAGAAATGATTCGCATAAATTGTTTTGCTTGGCGATATACGGTCTCATCGTCAATGAGTATTTCGGTGATATCGGGGGTAAAATAATCCCTCAGGGAGCGTTCCACCAGATTGCGTTCCTGATATAAAAGTCCCGGCGCCTGAACTTTCATTACATTGCCCTTGATACTCTTCCAAAGACGCATCAGGTACCGAAAATCTTTTAAAATAACCGTTTTGGCGCACCCTTTTCCGGCCGTGCGGATAATAAGGCCGTAACCGTCGGGTACCTTTAGATCATTGATGATTTTTTTCAGGCGTCGGCGCTCTTTCTCATCTTCTATTTTTCGGGAGATACCCTTGTTTTCACTTCCCGGCATTAAAACCATGTACCGTCCCGGCAGGGAGATAAAAGTGGTCAGCATGGCCCCCTTGCTGTTTTCCGGATCCTTGGTGATTTGAACCAATAGCTCCTGGCCACGTTTGATCATGTATTTAATGGAACGATTATCCCCCGAATCTTCAGGATAGTAGTCACTGTGGATTTCGTGCTTTTGTAAAAAACCGTGCTTCGGGCCGCCGTAGTCGACAAAGGCCGCCTGCAGACTCGGTTCAACCCGGGTGATGATTCCCTTGAATATATTGCCATGGGTGATCTGCCTGCCGGTGTTTTCGATATGAAATTCTTCCAGATGTCCATCCATGACCTTGGCGATCCGGCATTCTTCCGAATCGACGGCGTTAATCAATATGTTACTCATTACAAAATTCCCAAATTATTAGCGGTTATTATTAATCCCTAAAAATAGGTAATTGTCACAGACAAGTCAATCGATTTCTATGGATCAATTTTTTTTTGTGATGAATCGGCCGCTTGCTATTTGACATCCCTTGTGGCATAACGTGCGCAACGTTTGCAGGCTTGGAGACTGCATATGGGCGCTTGAAGATTGTTGGGAAATAGACAACTAAGAAGACGAAATTATATGGAAGAAACGTTCAACCATCAAAAAATCGAAGAAAAATGGCATACCCGCTGGGCGGAATCGGGCTTATTCAATGTCACAGATAATTCTGACCGGGAGAAGTATTACGTCCTGGAGATGTTTCCCTATCCTTCGGGAAAAATCCATATGGGTCATGTACGCAATTATGCCATTGGAGATGTGATTGCCCGGTATAAAAGGATGCGGGGATTGAATGTCCTCCATCCCATGGGATGGGACGCCTTCGGCATGCCGGCGGAGAATGCCGCCATTGCCAACGACAGCCATCCGGCCCGGTGGACATATGACAATATTGATGCCATGCGGGCCCAATTAAAGCGGCTCGGGCTCAGCTATGACTGGAATCGTGAAATCGCCACCTGTCGACCGGAATACTATCAGTGGGAACAATGGCTGTTTTTAAAAATGTACGAAAAGGGGATGGTCTACCGGAAAGAATCTTTCGTCAACTGGTGTGAATCATGCCAGACCGTACTGGCCAACGAGCAGGTCGAGGCCGGGGCATGCTGGCGGTGCAGTCAATCGGTTCGCCAGAAGAAGCTGTCCCAGTGGTTCTTTCGCATCACCGATTATGCCGAAGACCTGTTAGTCCATTGTGATCGACTCCCCGGGTGGCCGGAAGAAGTCGTGACCATGCAAAAAAACTGGATCGGCAAGAGCCATGGCGCGGAAATCCGGTTTCCCGTGGACGGTCAGGATATAGCCATTCCTGTTTTTACCACCCGCCAGGATACGGTTTTCGGGGCCACCTTCATGTGCCTGGCGCCGGAACACCCCCTGGTTCCCCAGCTGGCCCGGGGAGTGGAACAACAGCAGGCAGTGGCCCATTTTATCAAACGGATTGCGATGCAGGAACGAACCAGCCGCGCCATGGATCAATACGAGAAAGAGGGAGTTTTCACGGGTGCATGGTGTGTGAATCCAGCCACCCAAAGGAAGATTCCGATATTCACGGCAAACTTCGCTTTGATGGAATACGGCACCGGGGCCGTGATGGCTGTTCCGGCCCATGACCAACGGGATTTTGAATTCGCCCGCAAATACAGCCTGGATATTGTCGTGGTGGTTAAATCGCCGGATGAAGATCTTTCACCGGACAAAATGGAAGCCGCCTATACCGGAGAAGGGGTGATGATGAACTCCGGGCAATTCGATGGAATGCCCAATACTCGCGCCATGGATGAAATCGCCGCTTACCTGGAAAAACACGATCATGGACAAAAGACGGTCAATTATCGGCTGCGGGATTGGGGAATTTCGAGNCAACGCTATTGGGGCGCGCCGATCCCCATGATCCATTGTCCCAGTTGTGGAATTACGCCTGTACCGTACGACGACCTGCCCGTTCGCCTGCCCGAAGAAGCGTCGCTGCTATCCGGTGGCCGTTCACCGTTGCCCGAACTCGAATCTTTTTATAAAACGACCTGCCCGGCTTGCGGTAACAACGATGCCCGTCGAGAAACCGACACCATGGATACGTTTGTGGAATCGTCCTGGTATTTCGAGCGGTATTGCAGTCCCCGCCATGAAGGTGGAATGTTTAGAAAAGATGCCGTGGATTATTGGATGCCGGTGGATCAGTACATCGGCGGGGTGGAGCATGCCATCTTGCATTTGTTGTATTCGCGTTATTTTACCCGGGTGCTCAAGGATGAGGGCCTTGTGGGCTATCGCGAGCCGTTCACCCGGCTTTTAACCCAGGGGATGGTCTGCAAGGAGACAGTTCGTTGCGATAAGCATGGTTGGCTCGGCCCGGATGAGATTGACGGAGATGGTGAAGAGCGGCGGTGTAAAAAATGTCATTCTGCCGCCGTCATCGGACGGGTTGAAAAGATGTCCAAATCGAAAAAAAACGTGGTGGATCCCGAGGATCTGCTGGCACGTTACGGAGCGGATACGACCCGGCTTTTTTGTCTGTTCGCGGCGCCGCCGGAAAGAAGCCTCGAATGGCGCGAAGAAGGGGTGGAGGGCAGTTATCGCTTTTTGAACCGGGTATGGCGACTGGTGCGCATGTGGCTTGAACGTGTTCAGGGAATAGCCGCTTACAACAGCGGACCGGAGAACCTGGACGACTCGATGAAGGCGCTCTATCGTAAAACCCATCAAACCATCGAAAAGGTGACACGGGATATCGAGGACCGATTTCATTTCAACACGGCCATCAGTGCTGTTATGGAATTGGTCAATACCGCTCACGGGGTCGATCCGGTCCAGGCGGATGACTTTTACGCAGCGGTCATGCGGTGTACCCTGGAATCCATCGTCCTTTTGCTCTCGCCCATGGTACCGCATTTTTCAGAAGAGATCTGGGAAGCACTCGGATACGAAGAAAGTGTTCTTCTGGCTCCCTGGCCGTCCTACCGGGAAGATGTCCTCGTTAATGACCAAATTACCGTGGTCCTGCAGGTAAACGGCAAGTTGAGAAGCCGGTTGACGGTTCCTGCCGATATTTCCGAAAACAAGCTTGAGGAAATGGCCTTGACCGACGAACGGATACAGAAATTTATCGATGGCAAACCGGTACGAAAAACCATTGTGGTGAAAAAGAGGCTGGTCAATGTGGTGGTATAATTCCGGTTTGATTTCAAACAGGCGGTGATCGCAGGACGTATTGTGAAATGCGATAAGGCTCGATTTAAAGATTTCGCAGATCACTCATTTACAGGAATACATCATGGCGAAAATACTGAATCAAAGAAGAATTTGGCTATTGGTGGCAATGGGGGTCTTTGTTTGTGCCTGCGGATACCGTTTTCCCGGCGGGGGAGAGATCCCCGGTGGAATCAAAACGGTCTCGATTCCTTTGTTTGTCAATCGGACCAATGAGATCGGTCTTGAAAATACGATTACCGATGACTTGACCAATCAATTTATTATTCGCCGGAAAAAGGCCTTGGCTGGCGACGAAAAAATGGCCGGTGGTATTTTAAACGGTGAGATTGTATCGGTCTTTACCCGGACGATTACCCAGACGGAAGCGGGGGGCTCGGTTGAAAGGGAAGTCGTTGTTGCGATCGATCTTAAGCTGACCGATAAAAAGGACCAGTTGGTTTGGGTTACCCGGGGCGTCGCCGCTCGGGAGACTTATGATGTGGGAGCAAACAGTCTCGAGACCGAGTTAAACCGTCAAGAAGCCATCCAGGAACTCTCCGTCCGCCTGGCGGAAAAAATTTATAACCGTTTGATTGAGGATTTTTAAGCGATCAGGCGCGAAGCGTATCGACCAGTTTAGAAAGACGGGATATTTTACGGGAAGCGGCATTTTTATGGATAACCCCTTTTTTAGCCGCCTTGGAAAGCATGGATTTGGCCGTAGTCAGCCGATCAATCGCCAGATCAGAATCATTTTGGTCTACCGCCGATCTGACTGATTTAACAACATTTTTTGTTCTGGTTTTAACCGATTTGTTACGATTTTGGCGGATAGTGTTCTGACGCGCCCGTTTGATGGCTGATTTATGGTTTGCCAATTGTCATTCTCCTTTTCGATTCTTCACAAGATCAAAATTAAATAGTGTTGTATGAATTAATCTATCAAAATGGCAATTCAATCGATCGATGTCAAGGTTTTTTACGAAATTACAATCAAATTGATTGAAACAGTTCAAATCAGATGATAAGGGGCCAAGCGTATGCAAAAGGGGAAAAAGAAAACGGGCAATCTCCCCCTGTTTCTCGCCGCTTTTGGTTTGGTATTCCTCCTGCTGATGGGTATCCTCGGTGAGTGGGGGCTGGTGGATCTGCTCAAACTTCGCAAGGAAAAGGCCAGTATAATCGCCGCCAATGCTGAAATTGCTGATGAAAACGAGACGCTGAACCGTAGGATTTATCGGCTTAAAAATGATCGTCAGTATGTTGAAAGCATTGTCCGGCGGGAACTGGGAGTTGTTAAAGAGGGCGAGTTGATTATAAAGATGCCGTCGGTGGGCCATGAAAATGATGTCGGCTCAAAAACGGAGAATTAATGGGTGAAACGCCATCAATATATACCGCCACCATGGCCCGGGTACTGGAAGACCAGGGTAAAGATTCGGAAGCGCTGCAAATATATCGTCATTTGCTTTCGGTTGAGCCGGATCGATCGGATTTACTAAGCGCCCGAAACCGATTAGAGGCCTGCCTGGGGCTTACATCCCGGAAACGACTGATCAGCTTGTTCGAGGAATGGATTGATTTATTAATGATTCAGGACCGAATACGCACGTTGAAACAACTGAAAAGAGATTGAACGAATGAAAGGTGATGAACTCGTAAAAAGTAACGCTGATGGCTAAGTAAAAGACCAATATACTACGATACCATCAAGGGTATTTATCGATTAAAAATATTAAAGGGGGACCAATGAAAAGAAACACCCGGATGCGAACTGGAAGAAACTGGATTCAGCTGTCAATGGTTATACTCGTCACTAGCGGTTTGTTATTCACCGTTGCGTGTTCAAAGAAAAAAATCCGGACGGATCATCCATCGGTGGAGCAATCGGGCGATCAGGCCGCCACTGACACTGGAAAGTCAGGTGCAAAAGAGGGTGGAATAGATCAGGAGACCCTTGGCAGTGGATCAGATGTGTCGGACAAGGGGTTGAGTGAAGACAAATCCGGGTCTCTAGGGGCGGGAGAAACCAGCGAGGCGCGAATGGCCCGTGAAAAGTTTGAAAATGATGATGTGTATTTTGAATATGACAGTTCCGCATTGCTTCCCGAGGCCCAGTCGGTCTTGATGGAAAAATCCGAATGGTTACAGAACAATCCTCAAGCCGGTATAGTCATCGAAGGGCATACGGACGAACGTGGAACGGTAGAATATAACCTGGCCCTGGGGGATCGGCGTGCGGAAAGCGTCCGCACATTTATTATGGAGTTAGGGGTCGACACCAGTCGGATTCGAACGATCAGTTACGGGGAAGAACGCCCTGTGAACCCGGGAAGTGATGAATCCGCCTGGGCCAAAAACCGGCGAGCCCATTTTTTTGTTGAGCAATAACCGCGACTGACAGAACCTGGGACCTTTGAAAATTTTCAATTTCATTCAAGTTCAAGAAAAACGAAAAATTTAATTGCAGGCGCCCCGCAGGAAGTGCCCTTGGGGTGAATATATGNAATATTTCGANGATTTATCCGNCTCAGGAGGATTAAATTTTGAATCTGNNGCCGAAATTGGGCGAAAGGAAACGTTTTTCAAAGGTTTCAACCTGTCGCCGGAGGATGTATGAACTATAAGAAGACACTGAACCTGCCTTCAACCAAATTTCCAATGAAGGCCAACTTGTCCCAGCGTGAACCGGAACAGCTAAAAGCCTGGGAAGCGGACCATCTTTATGAAACGTTGAGAAAACAATCTGTTAAAAAACAACGATTTATTTTACATGACGGCCCTCCTTACGCCAATGGTCACATCCATACCGGTACGGCCTTAAACAAGATTTTAAAAGACATTATTGTTCGCTCCCGCCAGATGGCCGGNTANGACGCTGTTTATGTTCCAGGCTGGGATTGCCACGGTTTGCCCATCGAGCATAAAGTAGACGTGGCGTTAAAAGGCAAGAAAAAGGAAATGACCCAGGCCCAGATTCGCAAACGATGCCGGACTTACGCGGAGAAATATATCGATATTCAGCGCAATGAGTTCAAACGGTTGGGGGTGATGGGGGAATGGGACCGTCCTTACCTGACCATGAACTTTCCCTATGAGGCGACCATCGCCAGGGAATGCTGCAAGTTTGCCATGGAGGGAAGTCTCTATCGAAGTAAAAAACCCATCTATTGGTGCTGCAGTTGCCAAACGGCCTTAGCCGAGGCGGAAATTGAATACCACGATGTGACGACCCCCAGTATTTATGTCAAGTTTGACTTAATCGATGATATCGGGCTCAAGGTTCCGGCCTTGGCCGGGAAAAAGGTTTTCGTCGTTATTTGGACTACCACGCCGTGGACCCTTCCGGCCAACCTGGCCGTGGCGCTTAACCCGCAATTTGACTATGCGGCTGTTGAAGTTCCGGGAAAAGATGTGTTCATCATGGCCAAGGACCTGATAGATGATTGCATGGGTGTTTTTAGAATCGATGACTACACGGTGCTGACTGATATCGAGGCCGCCGATCTGGAACGAATGCGTTGCCGGCATCCGTTCTACGACCGGGAATCGCTCATTATTCTGGGCGACCATGTAACCCTGGAAGCCGGGACCGGTTGTGTCCACACCGCGCCGGGTCATGGGCGTGAGGATTACGAAGTCGGGGTGACTTACGGAATCGACGCCTACTCTCCAGTGGACGATCAGGGCCGGTTTACCGACGACGTCACTTTTTTTAGCGGGCAATTCGTCTTCGACGCCAATCAAACCATTAATGCCAAGCTTAAGGAAGTGGGGCGGTTGGTTAAAGAAGAGAACCTGTCCCATTCATATCCCCATTGTTGGCGTTGCAGGAAACCGGTTATCTTCAGGGCCACTCCCCAATGGTTTATCTCCATGGATAAAACCGGTTTACGGCAAAAATCATTGGCCGCGATTGATAAAGTTAAGTGGATTCCGCACTGGGGTAGGGAACGGATTTACGGCATGATCGAAAACCGACCCGACTGGTGTATTTCCAGACAACGTGCATGGGGCGTGCCCATTACGGTTTTTTATTGTGAAAAATGCGAGGCCCCTTACATGACAGAAGAACTCATGGCACGGACCTACGCGCTTTTCGCTGAAAATGGGGCCGATATCTGGTTTGAAAAAGACGCCGAAGAACTGCTGACCGGTCAACCGGCCTGCCCCCAATGCGGCCATGATACCTTTGTCAAGGAAACCGACATCCTGGATGTCTGGTTTGATTCGGGCGTCAGTCACGCAGCCGTGCTGGAGCAGCGCGACTACCTGGACTGGCCCGCCGATTTATATTTAGAGGGAAGCGACCAGCATCGCGGATGGTTTCATAGCTCTTTATTAACCGCAGTGGGTTTAAGAGGGCGGGCGCCTTACAAGGCTGTGCTTACCCACGGATTCGTGGTGGATGCCGAGGGGAAAAAGATGTCCAAATCCCTGGGAAACGATGTGGCGCCCGGTGAATTGATCAAACAATATGGCGCCGAGATCCTGAGATTGTGGGTGACGGCCGCCGACTATCGGGATGATATTCGTATCTCGGATAACATACTCAAACAATTGACCGATGCGTACCGGAAAATCCGAAACACCTGCCGGTTTATCCTGGGAAATTGTTCGGACTTTAATCCCTCTGACCGACACCGTTCCATACGAAAAGATGCCGGAGCTCGACCGGTTTGCCCTTCACACGCTTTATCGATTGATCGAGAAGACCCGCAAAGCCTACGATGACTACGAATTTCACGGAGTTTATCATGCCTTGTATAATTATTGCACCGTGGATCTGTCGTCATTTTACCTGGATATATTAAAAGACAGGCTTTATACTTCTTTACCGGCTTCTCTGGAAAGACGTAGCGCTCAGACGGTGCTGCATGTTATTCTGGATGCCATGGTTCGAATCATGGCACCCATTATGATCTTTACGGCGGAAGAAATCTGGAGGTATTTACCGGCTAAGCCGGAAACGGGCGACAGTGTTCATCTCGGTTTATTTCCTCAAGTGAATCCGGACTGGCACAATCCGGACCTGGCAGAAAAATGGCAACGGATCCTGATCGTGCGCGAAGAAGTCACCAAGGCGCTGGAGACGGCCCGGGTGGCGAAAAAGATCGGCCATCCTCTGGACGCGCGCGTGGTGATTTCCGCCCCGGCGGACCTTTACCAGGAACTGCGGCCTTATGTCGACGAGTTAAAGACGGTATTCATCACTTCCCAGGCGGAATTGGTGCAGGATGGTTCCCCGGCAGATGCGTATTCAAGCGAGAACATTGAAGGCTTGGAAATTCAGGTTATTCCGGCCCACGGGGAGAAATGCGAACGCTGTTGGGTGCGGGATCCCAGTGTCGGATCGAACCCGGATCATCCGACGATTTGTCACCGTTGCGGTGACGTTGTGGCCAGGCTTGCATCCTGATTATTCCGACTCTTCCAAAATCGACGTGAGGCCCGAATGGGAAAGGTGGTGACAAACCGGGATAGAAAAGGCCATTATTTCCGGTTGATTCTATTCGCCGGTATCGTGATACTGGCCGATCAATTATCAAAAGCGGCGATATGGAAATTGATCCCCCTGTATCATAGCGTCCCGATTATTCCCGGTTTTTTCGATTTGACCCACGTCCACAACCCGGGGGGTGCGTTCGGTTTCTTTGCTAACCAGAGTGAAGGCTGGCGCCAATTCTTTTTTTTAGTTCTAACATCGATCGCCATTGTTACGATTTTTTATTTTTATTGGATCATACCGCGCTCACATCCATGGCTTGCTGCGGGACTGGCCTTGATTTTCGGAGGGGCCATCGGAAATTTGATCGACCGGATTCGATTGGGAGAAGTGGTCGACTTCCTCAAGTTTTACATCGGAAAATACCAATGGCCGAGCTTTAATATCGCCGACAGTGCCATCACCGTGGGGGTCGGGATCTTTATTGCCCATCTCGTTTTTAGCAAGATGCCTGATGAATGGTACTAGGAGCCTTCATAGAAACAGAGGAACCCGTAACGCCCCTACATCTGAACATTTTGATCGATCTTAATCCATGCCCGTTATCGATTATCAAAACCTGAGCCGTCACCTTCGTTCCGCCGGCAAAATCCTGGACACCCTGTGGCTTATTCATGGTGAAGAGTTTTTACGTGCCCAGACCCTTGATGCCGTCCTGGCCGC
>JGI24024J18818_10001338_pt1 | contig 10047 bp, 8 predicted proteins | sample Cruoilmetagenom2_FD_18818 | JGI IMG/M metagenome (IMG submission 18818) | reverse complement strand
CACCTATAATTCCTATTTTCATCCTTATCACTCCAAACGTAAGATAATGATTAGTATAATACTGCATAATTATAAAGTCAATTGTATTTTTAATATAATTTAGTGAATTTATCAGGNACATCGAAAAACCCTTTGTTTAGTACAAAGGGTTTTTTACGGTAATTTTATTTATCTTACTGACCATAATATGCATTTTTACCATGCTTACGTAAAAANTGCTTATCTAATAAGGTTTTTTCCATATTNTCTACTTTTGGTTGCAGCATACATGTATTAAACGCAAGCTTTGCAACCTCTTCCATAACCACTGCATTCTCTACTGCATGTTCAGGAGAAATGCCCCAATTAAATGGTCCATGTTTATCTACAATCACACCAGGAAAAGATAATGGATCCTTGTCCCGCATCGTTTCCACGATTACTTTTCCAGTATTAAGTTCATAATCCTTTTGAACTTCACTATCCAATAACGGTCTAGTACATAAAATTTCCCCGTAGAAATAATCTGCGTGTGTTGTGCCAAGTGCTGGGATATTGCGACTTGCTTGAGCCCATGATGTACACCAAGAGGAATGTGTATGAACTACACCTTGTACATTCTCAAAGTTTTTATAGATTTCTAGATGAGTTAGCAAATCTGAAGAAGGCTTTAGTTTTCCCTCTACCACATTTCCTTCTAAATCTACAACGACCATATCACTTTTATCCATATTGTCGTATGAGACACCGCTTGGTTTAATCACTATTAAATTTTGGTCGCGATCGATCGCACTAACGTTTCCCCATGTAAATAAAACTAAACCATGCTGCGGCAATGATTGGTTTGCTAATAATACTCTTTCTTTTAGTGCCTCTAACAAGTATAAACACCCCGTCCCATATTTTAGTTTGTATTTGCTAGGGTCCACATAGTTTCTTTCACATTTTCATAAAGCTTCTTATACTCTTCATAATAAATATTATATAACTGATGATTTTTCATATTAGGCTCTATCGGCTCTTCAAATTCTAACCATTCTTTAACTATGGATGAGTCTTTTATAACCCCTGTTCCTATACCAGCAAGTAATGCATCCCCTAAAGTAGCCTCAACGTCATTTTTGATAATTCTTACTCTTTTTCCTGTTACATCTGCATAGATATGCGGCCAAATCAGGGATTTAGAGCCACCACCTACAATAATTACTTCATTATCTAACTGAATATTGGTGCCAGCTACCATTTCCATATTGTGGCGAAGGGAATAAGCTACACCCTCCATTAATGCTTTGTAAATGTCTGCTTTGTTGTGCAAAAGACTTAAGCCGATGATTAAACCTCTGGCATCACTATCCCAAATAGGACTTCTCTCTCCCATAAAGTATGGTAATGCGATGAGACCATTCGATCCTGCTGGAACATCTTTTGATATCAAATCTAATAGAGTATAAGCATTAATTCCTGTTAGAGATTCAGCTTGCAGCTCATTTTCACCAAGAATATTTTTAAACCATTTCATCAATGCGCCCGCTGTTGCAGCTCCACCAAATGTATAAATCTTTTCTAATGGATCAATTGCATGCGGCATACTCACTAAGTTTGGAGAGAGATTTGCTTTACCTGTAACAAATCCCCAACACATAGAGGTTCCTAGCATAGCAACATGATTGCCTTCCGTAAGTGCTCCAGCACCAATAGTGGAAACAGGGGCATCTACCCCTCCACTTACTACAGGTGTGCCTTCTGAAAGACCTGTTATCTTAGCCATTTCCGAAGTAACGCNACCAACTATTTCAGTAGAAGAGACTAATCTTTCTGGTAGCATCGAAATTGGAATTCCTAGTTTCTCAGCCATTGTACTAGACCATTGTTTACTTCTAAGATCAAATACTCCACCTATATTACCTGCAGAAGAATAATCTACAGCAAGACTGCCGGTAAGTTTATATACTAAGTATGGTGCGGGCGGAACAAAGTATTTTATGTTATCCCAAACGTCCGGTTGGTTATTTTTGTACCAAAGAATTTTGGTAAATCCAAAATATGAATTGACAGAGTTACCTGTAACCTCGAAAAGCTCATCCAGATTAATATTTTGTTGTACCCACTCGACTTCTTTTTTTGCTCTGCGATCCATCCAAATAAGGCATGGTCCGATGGCTTCCATCTCTTTGTTCACTGGTATACCCGAACCACCGTACAGACTACTGATACCTACACCTTTAATTTGTTTTGGTTCAACCCCAGATTTTTTGATAACATTTTTGATAGTTGTATATGTTGCTTGCTCCCACACATCTGGCCATTGCTGTGCCCAAGATTGTTTAGGTGTTTCAACATCATAACCACTATAACTATGTGAAAGAACTTGCCCGTCTTGATCGATCAACACAGCTTTTGTTCCTTGTGTACCTATATCTACACCTATTAGATAATCCATCTTCAATCCTCACTTCCTAAAGCTTAAGTTTCCCTACGGAATAAGTTGTACTTTAATTGCTTCTGAAGTTTGAGCNGTTGCAATTGCTTCACTAAACTCTTCAATTTTGTACTTATGNGTAATGATTCCCTCNGCAGTAACTAATTTTCGTTCAAACAAGTCAATTGCGATTGGNTATGTGTATGGCCCTAAATGNGATCCACGTATATCAAGTTCTTTTTTATCACCGATTACACTCCAATCGGTCGTCACTTCTGATCCAAAAACACTAAATTCTACAAAGCGTCCTAGTTTTCTAACCATTTGAAGGCCTTGCGTTACACCAATTGGTGAGCCTGTTGCTTCTATATATACGTCACAGCCATATCCACCGGTTAAATCCTGGATATATTTCACTGCATCGACTTTTAGAGGGTTAATCACTTCATCTGCTCCTAATTTCTTCGCAGTTTCTAATCTTTTATCATTAGTATCTAGAACAATGAGTTTCTTAGGTGTTTTTAATGCAATTAGTTGGACCATACACAAGCCTAATGTCCCTGCACCCGCTAAGACAACCACATCTTCAAATTCAATAGTTCCTCTTTGTACTGCATGAACAGCACACGCCATCGGTTCTATTAAACTAGCTTCATCTGCAGTAACCCCATCTGTAATTTTATAAACTCGAGAAGTATTACTAAAACGCATGTATTCAGCCATACCACCTTCAGCAATTCCTTGTTGGAAGCCGTAGATATTATGAACTTGGCACATCCAATATTTACCGCTATCGCAGAATCTACATTTACCACATGGGTTAATTTGGTCAGCTGTTACACGATCTCCAATTTTGATATTATGTTTTTCTCCAGCACCTTCACCTAATTCAACTACAGTCCCATAAAACTCATGACCGGCAATAACTGGTGCTTTTAGCCAAGGGTTCTCTCCTGCCCAGTACATATCAGATCCATGATATGCTTTAATATCACTTCCACAAATACCACATGCTTCTACTTTTATAACTACTTCGCCTGTTCGTGCTTTAGGAACTGCTACATCCTCTACTCTATAATCTTCTGGTCCGCAGCAAACAACTGCTTTCATCATTTTTTCATTTGACATCTATAATCTCTCCTTTAATCTAGTCAACTGTTTTCTTACTGCTAAAGTAAATTGCTCCAATAATAATGATTCCTGTTAACACCATCTGTACATAGGAAGACACGCCCATTAGATTTAATCCATTCGAAAGAACACCCATTAATAATGCTCCTAGTAGGGTTCCTCCTATATGTCCACGTCCCCCAGCTATACTAGTTCCGCCTAATACAACTGCAGCAATTGCACTCAGTTCATAGCCTTCTCCAGCGTTTGGTTGACCTGACATTAGTCGTGACACTAAAATCATTCCACTAATACTAGCCGTAATCCCACTAATCACATAAACCATAATTTTGTACTTTTTAACTTTTACACCAGATAATCGTACTGCTTCTTCATTTCCTCCGATTGCATAGATATATCTACCAAATGGAAGGTGATTTAAAATAATATAAGCTATAAGAAAAACTACGGCCATGATCAAAACAGGCACTGGAATTATCCCAAATACATAACCTCTTCCAATAACCGAAAAATTACCTGGTAATCCTGACAGTGGATAACCACCTGTATAGAGTAAGCCTGCCCCGCGAGCAATTTCCATCATTGCTAAAGTTACAATAATTGCTGGTATTCTTGCATAAGCAACTAAAGAACCCGTAATATAGCCAATCAATACTCCGATTGCAATCCCAATTAATATTGCAAGAATTGGAGGTAAAGAGAAATTAATCATCATACCTGCCATCATTGTTCCTGTAAGGGCCATCACAGAACCAACGGAAAGGTCAATTCCTCCAATTAAAATTACAAATGTCATACCTACAGCCAAAATCCCCACAATGGAAACTTGTCGAAGAACATTGGTTAAGTTAGATGCTGTTAAAAACTGGTCACTACCAAAACTCATAATAGCCATTAGAATAATAAAGCCTATCAGTGTGAACATTTCAGGATTCTTAAATAAATTTTTAAACTTTAGACTCATAGCTGAAGACTTAGGTCTTGCTTGATTGTCTGCTAAATTATTCATTGTCTACACCACCCGTTGCATAATACATAACCTTTTCCTGTGTTGCTTCTTCCCCAGCAAGTTCTGCTTTTATCTCGCCTTTATACATCACTAAAACGCGATCACTCATACCTAAAATTTCTGGTAGTTCTGAGGAAATCATAATGATGGAGATTCCTTTTTTCGTTAAATCCCTCATGATTTTATAAATTTCTTCTTTCGCACCGATGTCTATTCCTCTTGTCGGTTCATCAAAAATCAGTACCTTACAATCTGTATTTAACCATTTCGCTAAAACTACTTTTTGTTGATTTCCTCCACTTAAGAACTTAACTTGTTGGTTAGCACTCGGTGTCTTTATCCTTAAATCCTTTATAGAGTTGTTCACAATTACTAATTCTTTTTTTCGATCAATCAGTCTCATTTTGTTTTGCAAGACTTTCAGATTAGGTAATGTGATATTCTTCGCTACAGTCATTCCTAAAACTAAGCCTTGTGTTTTTCTACTCTCGGGTATTAAGCTTATCCCGTGTTCTAGAGCTTGTGTCGGTGAGTTTATAGAAGCACGTTTATCATTGATATATACTTCTTTTTCCTTTGTTGGGTCTGCTCCGATTAACGCTCTAACTGTCTCCGTGCGACCAGCACCAACCACCCCTGCAATACCCAAAATTTCACCTTTGTTTAAATGAAACGAGATATTTTTTATATGATTGTTGCTAAGTTTTTTCACATTCAGCAACCTATTTTCTTCCGAATTTTGGACTTTCAATTTTTCTGGAAAAGCATTAATAACTTCTCTGCCAACCATCATTTTTATAATGTCTTGTTTCGTAACTTCACTAACTTTTTTTGTATCAATCCATTCACCATCTCTTAGGCATGTTAGTGAATCACAAATTTGTGAGATTTCATCTAAGTGGTGGGATATGTAAATAATAGTAACTCCTTGAGCTTTTAATCGTGCAATTAGTTCAAATAACTTATCAATATCTTTGCCTGTTAAACTTGCAGTAGGTTCATCAAATATTAGTACTTTGGTTTCTATGGATATCGCTTTGGCGATTTCAATAAATTGTTGGTTTGCTACACTTAATCTGGAGACTAGCTGGGTTGGGTCAATCTTTGCATTCAATTGATCTAATAGATTTATAGCCTTTGATTTCATTAATCTTTTATCTAATACCGTACTCCACTTTTTCAGTTCTCTTCCTAAAAAAATGTTCTCAATGCCATTTAAGTGTGGGATTAAACTAAACTCCTGATGGATAATGCTTATACCTTTTGCTTGAGCATCCTTAGGATCATTAAATTCAACCTTTTTTCCTTCATAAATGATTTCTCCCGATGTAGGGGTATATACTCCCGATAAGAGTTTCATCAATGTAGATTTTCCAGCACCATTTTCTCCGACAAGCGCATGAACTTCTCCACGCTTAATCTTAAAGCTGACATTATTAAGTGCCACAACACCTGGAAATTCTTTTCTAATATTTTTTACTTCAAGAATAGTTTCACTCATTTTTACCACCTTCCTCGCAACTTAAGGAAATAGTAAGGCACTAATTAGTGCCTTACTAATTACTACCAGCTAAAACCTTCTGCGTTTTCAATTGTTATAAGCTCTACATCTATTGGAACTTCCTTAGGAACTACTTCCGCCCCCCATAGTTTAGCAAGTGCCATTCCCAAAGCAATTCTTACTTGGTCAGCAGGGAATTGTGCAGAAGTTGCTTTAAATGCCCCACCAGCTAAAATGGCTTCAATTACTTCTGGGTGTCCGTCAACACTATATAACCAAACATCTTTTCCTGAAGCTTCGATTGCCCCTAGCGCTCCTAATGCTCCTCCATCATTTACACTAAAAAGTGCATCTAAGTCGGGGTTAGCTTGTAAAATATTTTCTGTAACATCAGTAGCTACAGCACGATCTTGTTTTCCATTTTGAATATCTACAATTTCTATTCCTGAACTTTCAGCAACAGCTGCTTTAAAACCTTCTACACGTTCTAATATTGGTACTACTGGGATTCCGTCTAAAATTGCAACTTTCCCTTTACCACCTAAATCTTCCACCATCTTTTTACCTGCTAGATAACCAGCATCATAGTTTCTTGAACCAACGAATGTATCAATCGGTCCGCTTGCCTGTGCATCTACTGCAACTACAATTACGCCTGCTTCGTCAGCTGCAACAACAGCCGGCTCTATACCTTCACTATCTGTTGGATTTAAAATTAGAATATCAATACCACGTTGAATCATATCGTCAATATCATTTGCCTGTTGCGCTACATCGTGTGCTGCATCTGTAATAATTACTTCTGCTCCAATGGTTTTTGCTGCCTCTTCAAAAGCCTTTTGCATGGAAATAAAGTAAGGATTATTTAATTCTTGGAATGAAATACCTATTAATAAATCTTTTTTTGCTCCTGTGTTTCCTTCACCTTCTGTAGTACCTGCTTCATTGCTACATCCAAAAGTTATTAATACTAATCCCATAAGGACCATAAGAAACTTCATACTTCTTTTTTTCATGTTCCATTTCTCCTTCACCCCTAAATTTATAAAGCGCTTTCAAAAAATCCCTTTCCCTCCTTAATAAAGTTAAATAAAATATTGTTTAAAAACAATAAAGAGCACCTCGAAATAAACAGGATAAATTCCTGTCATTCAAGGCACTCTTCACCTAGTTATATCAACTCACCAGCCGTAAGCAAGTTGTACAACAATTATATTAAATTAATTTTCAAACAATTCTTATGCACATTATATACTTAATATTATTTTAATGTCAATGTAATATTTGACACTTTTTAGAATAATTCGTCAGCTTGTATTAAGCTCTTGGCAACCTGCACGACTTTTTCATTTTTTTGGTTACTTATTTTTTGGAGTAATTTCATCGCTTCTGGTTCAGACAATTCTTTTCTTTTCATAAGTATTCCCTTTGCCTTTTCAATAAACACCCTATTATTCAAGGCCTCTTTAGTTGTTTTTAACTCCGTGTTTAACTTCATAATTTCTTCCGCTTTGCTCATACTTATTTTAATGGCAATACTCAAATCTTTTTCATCTACAGGTTTCACAAGATAATACAAAACCCCTTCTGAACTAGCTCTTTCGATCAATTCCGAATCATGATACGCACTAACAATTATAGATGGAATAAACAACTTTTCATTGATTCTTTTTATAGCCTCTATCCCATCTATTAATGGCATATTAATATCCATTATCAATAAGTCAGGATGATAGATATTTGCTAATTCAACAGCTTCTTCCCCATTTTCAGCTTCTGCAATCACTCTATGCCCAAGAGATTGTAGCATAACTTTAAAACCTAATCGATTTATAGAACTATCATCAGCTATAAGAATTTTTAATCCTTCGCTCATATTTATACCTCACTTCTATAATTCATCCTATGATTATGTTAGGATGTTTAGTAATAATAATGATGGAGTGATAGGATGTATCCTTTATTGGAAATAAAAGATTTAACTTTTTCAAATCCCGACGGTTCACTCAAAAACCTCTCACTCACTCTTAACCATGGTGAAATTCATGCTCTAGTAGTAAAAAATACGTCGGAACAAGCTTTAGTAATGGCAGCGATACTAAAGTATCAAGAGTCAAAAGATATTGATGGTGAAATTCTTCTGTCCAACGTAAAACTTGCTAAAGGGAAGCAAAGTTTCAGGAAAGCTAATATTCAGATCATGCATGCCAAATCACAAGTAATTGAAAACCTATCGGTCACTGAGAATATGTATATGTCGAGTATGCCTAAGTTTAGACCATTGCCATTTATTAACTGGTACTCTGCCAGGAAAAAGGCTTATCGAACATTAAGAGATGCTAGTTTTGATATCAATCCTAGCATTAGAATATCCGAATTGTCGAGAGAAAATAAAAGAATTGTATACTTTTTACGATTGCTAACGCATGAGCCTAAAATAATGATACTACAAGAACCATTTGAAGATTTATCTGAATCGACTATTACTATTTTTAAAGATCTTATCAAACGACACGTAAATAGTGGCGGTAGCATTTTATACCTAACCAAACAGTGGGAAGATGCTTTAATGATCTCTAATAGAATATCTATCTTATCCAAAGGAAAAATAATAAATGAGATGTCAACCGAAGAAGCAACTAAAAATCCAGCTGAACTTGTTCGACGGATCGAAAATATTAATCTCATCAATAAATCGATTACAGACGTTGAAGATCAAGAAACTCAACAATTACTAGAGGCAGTCTTTAAAGCAGCTGAGTTTTTAACTTCTGAATATGAATTAAATGATATATTACAACTACTAATTTCAGAAGCTATTAAAGCCCTCAACGCATTAAATGGCTCTATTATTTTATATGATGAAAAAACAAATTCTATCATTGATGAGTTTGTTATAAATGATAGCCGTACTATTTTTCAAAGGCTTAACCGTTCATCTATCTTCAATGTAGTGGAAGGTAAACAAGTATATTGGGCAAATTCAACTCACTCCAATTTTAAAACTCATTTTAATAACACAGATGATACGAAGAGTTTTATATGTGCTCCCATTTTATCAAGAGAATTATATGGGATTATCCATCTTAACTTCGCAGAACTAACTACTTTTACTGAAAAAGAAATAAAATACTTAAAAGCCTTTTCAAGGCATGCTGCTTTAGCTATAGAGGATACACGTCTAATGGGTAATTCCATATTGATGAAGGAGAGTCATCATAGAATTAAAAATAATCTTCAAACTGTTTCTAATTTAGTCTTGCTACAAAAAAGTGCTCTACTGACCAATCCAGAGAGAACTATTGATGAGGCTTTAGACAATATTTCTAGTTATGTTAAAAGTATCGCACAGGTCCATGACTTAATGTCCAAAGATCATATGGGACGAAGTATTATTAATCTTAAGGACTTAATCTTATCCATTGTGCAACTAATGGACATTCACCCTGAAATTACGGTGAGTATGGAATTAGAAGATATTTTCATTCCATACAATAAAGCAACTTCAGTTGCACTAATCGTTAATGAGTTACTAATGAACTCTTATAAACATGCATTTACTGATAAACAAACTGGCTCCATTAATGTCAGTAGTTATAAGGATAATGACCAACTCATTTTTTCAATTCAAGACGATGGTATCGGCCTACCAAAAGGTTTTAATATAACTGACTCTAAGGGACTCGGTCTATCCGTTATCGAAACAATGCTAAAAAGTGAGTTTAAAGGAAATTTGATATTTAAAAGATTAGAAGTGGGCTGTCAGGTAGAAGTTAAGATCCCACTGCAGAGACTATTCTCTTAAAATTTTAGAAAACAAAACAAGAGCAGCTTTATTTGCTCTTGTTTTTTAGTTATTAGCATTTTTATTGTTACCATTATTCTTATTGGCATTGTTTCCGTTATTTGATTTGGCCTCGTTCTTTTTCTTTTCTTGACCTGGGACTTTGTTGGAATTATTTGTTGGTTTGTTTTCTTTAGGTTGTGCTTTATTTTCATTTGATTTGT
>JGI24024J18818_10001335_pt1 | contig 10066 bp, 9 predicted proteins | sample Cruoilmetagenom2_FD_18818 | JGI IMG/M metagenome (IMG submission 18818) | reverse complement strand
ATGGCAGTTCGGATTCGGGGGTGCAATCTATGAATAAGGTTGTTGCCTATTGGTTTCTAAAACGTGAGTAGTTACCTTTTGAATTAAAATCCCTTTGCGGACCAATGCATAAAGAAGAGCTTGAACCATTGCTTAAATCCGACAATAAAAACGTTGCAAGCGCAGCATTTGAGATTCTGCATTCAATCGAACTGAAAGAACGAGAGAAAATAAAAATATTTAAAAAATTAAAAAAGAAGCCCGCCCCCACCAAAACCAAGAGCGGCTACACTACCCCCTCTGGCGTAATGGATGCTGAAGATATGCTTGCGGATGCACATCTCGGAGCTCTCGTTGATCGGCTCAAATTTGTACCGGACAGTATCACAGTCGTTGATTATGGCTGCGGGAAGGGTGCGTTTCTTGGCAGAATGAAGGAAATCGGAAGAGAGCTTGGGAAGATACACTACATCGGGGTGGACATTAGCAGAGGGAACCGGTATCTGGCAGGACTAACAGCAAAGAGCTGCGGCGTTGCAGACAAACTCAAGAGTTGCGATTTTATGAATCCAGATGAATTTTTCAGAAAAGATGTCAATATCGATCACGTCTTCTTTTCGCATGTGTTTCATGAGATATGTCTGAAGTATCTGCCAGAGCTCCTCTATCATCTGCTCTCAAAGATGAAGGCAGGATCAAGAATCACAATTCTTGAACAGGTGACACTGGTGGAACCGGAGAGAGATTTTGTGACATGGGATGCAGATGATTTTGACATGCTGTTTTCTGACTTTGCAGAAAGTTCTCCGCGTCCGCATCAAACAAGACGCGGTCATGAATTGATCAGTGTTGATCTGGAACGACTGGATACTGATGTAGACCTCGAATCGATGCGTAAACGGTGTCTAAAAGTCTACGAGCACAAAGAGAAGAAAGTGGGGGAAAAACTCAGAGCACATGGTTTGAGCGAGGCTGAAGACCGATATCTATCTGCCCTTTACAAAAACATCAACTTGCAGTTAAATGAATATCTAAAATCGATAAGGATCGCTGAATGAGCGTGATTACACCTCAATGCAGTTAAGCAGGAATGGTTGCTCGGCTGCGGAAGTCAAGTGCGGACTTGCAAGATTACAGGGATTGACATAGAAAACAATCTTGTGTAAATGGCTGCTCTGCCGCTGACACAAAACCGCACGCCGGTACCAACTCAAAAGAAGATCTGCAACGTATTTATGTAAATCAGAAAAAAGAAGTGCCCGCGACCGCAAAAGCCGCGGAGCCTCAATCAAAACGACTATCCGTCCAGAATAGCCTCTGCCGCGTCCCGGTACGCATCCATCACGTAAGCGATTCCTGATACTTTTGTCGCCTCTTCTGTGAGTGACATCAGGTCCTCCCGCTTGAGCGTGGACAGATTGAACCTGCGTGACCCTGCCATCAGCTGCCTGAGACCAGTTCTAGTCTTCTGGCAGAACGAGTAGACTCCGAGTGCACCGAGCGGGATATCTTTCATGTCGCTTCCGAACTGGTGCGCGACATCCTCGTAGTAGATGAAGATCTCCTCTGCCTTGGTTCCATACTCAGAGACGGTCTTTGGCAGATCCTTATCCTCGATCCACTTTCCGATGTTCTTGCCGACAAAGCCCGGGATCATGAGAGCTCTGCCCATGCAGACCGCCTTGAAGTGTGGGGAACCCATAGCAAGCGCCTTGTAGATACCATCCTCACTTGAAAAGCCGCCAGCCATCGCAAGGTCAGGAACTCGCATTCCCTTGGCTTGCATCTTCTCTGCGAATTCGTAGACGAGCGACTGTAGATAGAACGTCGGAGTGCCCCATTCCTCCATCATGGGCCATGGGCTCATGCCTGTGCCGCCCGGTGCTCCGTCGAATGTCAGAAGGTCGATCTTTGCGTCAGAAGAATACTTCAGAGCCATCACAGTCTCGACCATCGAGTATGCGCCGGTCTTTAAGGTGATCCGGTCAAACCCGATCGATCGCAGGCGGTCAACCTCTTCCATGAACCCTTCTTCTGTCACGAAACCGAGCCTGGAGTGCCTCTCGAACTCCTTTATCGCGCCATCGCGGTACGCGTCAGCAACCGCGGGGTTCTCAGGATCAGGAGTCACCAGATACCCTCTCTTCTTCAGTTCAAGAGCGCGGTCTATCGTATCGACCTTGATCTCTCCGCCGATACACTTTGCGCCCTGCCCCCATTTGAGTTCGATCGTGTCGATACCGTGCTTTGAGTAGATGTACTCTGCAACGCCGAGCCTTGTGTCCTCGACATTCATCTGGACAAGGATCTCGCCATAGCCCTGATGGAAACGGTTGTAGCTCTCGATCCTCCGATCCATCTCAGGAGATTCCGTGACCATGCCGTTGTTGTCCCGCTTCAGTTCAGGATCAATTCCGCAGACATTCTCGCCGCAGACAAGCGTGATTCCGGATATCGCCGCTCCTACTGCGATATGATCCCAGTTCTTCCGTGCGATCTCGGTTGAGCCGAGCGCGCCTGTGAAGATCGGGAGCGTCATCTTGACCTTATTGTCCCAGCCATATTCGGTCTCGGTGTTCACGTTCGGGAAGAGTGCGTTGTCAGGACTTGCCTCCATATATTTGGGAAGTCCATAAGCGCCAACAGCGTAGCCCTGGATGTTTAAGTGCGAGTAGTCTATCGGATAGTCTTTGTCAGCACCTGCGATAACAGATCCGAACGGACCCGGGTACAGTACCTCACGTCCTCTGAATGAAGATTTGAATACCTCACAGTTTCCGCGGCATCCGTCCACGCAGCGGGTACAGAGTCCGGACATCGGTACAACGCTTCTGGAGCGGTTGGATGTCTGTGTTGCGTCGTTTGAGTTTGGTGTTCTTAGATTCATGCCTTATACCTCTTTTATAGTTATAAGTTCATGTATGTGACGGCATATACTTGCCGACTGTGAACTATTGATGCACCCCTATATAAATCCACTCCACAAAAGAAAAATCGGCGGATTTTTACCACAATATTTATATTGGATGGTACGGCAAAGGGATGGTGATTGTAATGTTGATGTTTATGTATAATTAACAGGTAGCCACATTCCGGGAATCTCGAATGGCGGGTGAAACTGTATCAGGACTGGCAGCGAGACGGCTACGCCGGAACCATTGTCCAGGCGAACGTCGAGGATACTGGTCTTGGTGTTCAGGAGTATGCGCTCAAGAAACTGGGTATCGAGATCGTTGAACTCAAATGGGGGCAGGGTGCAAAGGACATCGGCGGCGAGGTCAAGATAAAGGACCTTGCGAAAGCACAGATGCTCAAGTCCAGAGGATATGTGGTCTTCCCGGATCCGAGCGACCCTGAAGTAATCGAGGCATTCAAGCGAGGGGTCTTCTCGGAGTTCGAACGGCACTCACGGGTCGGAATGGTCACAGAAGACGGCTTCATGGACCGGGTGCAGGAACTTCGGAGCGCAGGCGCAAAACACGTCTTCTTAAAGACCGGAGCATACCGACCCGCGGATCTTGCACGGGCGATCAAGTTCGCATCAAAGGCAAAGATCGACCTCCTCACCGTTGATGCGGCAGGCGGCGGCACAGGCATGAGCCCGTGGAGAATGATGAACGAATGGGGAATGCCACAGGTCGAGATCTACTCGCTGCTCTACCAGTACGAAGACAAACTTGCGAATATGGGCGAGTACGTGCCTGACATTGCGCCAGCAGGTGGCATCATCTTTGAGGATCAGGCATACAAGGGACTGGCAATCGGTGCACCGTACTTCAAGATCATCGGCATGGCACGAGGACCAATCGCTGCCGCGATGGTCGGGAAGACGATCGGCAAAGCCGTTAAGAGTAAGGAAGTACCGGTCTACATCTCACGCTTTGGGCGGACGATTGAGGATATCTTCGTCACATCGACTGAACTGAAGCACAGGTTCGGTGCGGACTTTGATTCTATTCCTGCGGGTGCGATCGGTCTCTACACATACATGCAGAGGATCGCGCAGAGAATGCGGCAGTTGATGGCTGGGAACCGGAAGTTCGGGCTATCGTACATCGAGCGTGGCGATATCGCAGCGCTCACGAAGGATGCTGCCGATATTAGCGGGATACCGTACATTATGGATGTGGACGCAGACGAGGTTGAGACGATACTGAACGGGTAGAGTCAGTGTGAAGTTGCAAAGGCAAAGTCCTCCCGGATTTTGCCGCACTTTTATTTTTTAACGTTTATAGTCAAACAGACCAAAGTGGCGATCTCGCCCGTCCGTTAATGTTTTTACCATTGGTAAGAACAGAGATACTATGACCTCCTCTGATGACCCCCATATACAGCGTAAACTGATAGAAATTCTACGCGTGATCGACGAGAACCGGGGTGTTGGTGCACGGATCATTTCAGATGCTCTTAAGGAGCGGGCTATCCTCTTGGAGAACGCGGCGTGCGATACCACCTGCGCATCCTTGACGAGCGGGGGTTAACCAAAGGGCACGGATATGCCGGCAGGACGATCACCGAGCGCGGCAGAATGGAGATCGAAGAGGCGCTGGTTCAGGATCGTACAGGGTTTGTGCTCACCCAAATCGAAAAGATGATCTACCAGACCGATTTTGACCTTACGTCAAAGACGGGGCAGGTAATTGCAAACATAACCACAATCAAAGAGAAGGATCTCGATGACGCACTCGGAATCCTGCGGTATCTGGCAGAGCACGGCATGGGCTGCCGGATTAAGGTAATCGCGGGAGGCACACCCAACTCTGCAACCCCGATTCCTGATGACCATATCGGAATTGCAACGATCTGCAGCATAACCTGCGACGGGATTCTTCTGAAACACGGAATCCCAGTCAACATCAACTACGGCGGCATGTTGCGGTTCGCTAGAAATCAGGCGTCGCACTATACCGATCTGATTGCGTATTCGGGCACAACAATCGACCCGATGAAGATATTCCTGTCACGGAAGACTACCTCGGTTCTAGATATAGTCGAGACCGGGGATGGACTTCTGCTTGCAAATGTACGAGCAGTCCCGGATTTAGCCAGAAACGAAGCATCAGATATCCTGGATCGTGTTGTAGAGGCAGGCATCATCGATTACGTTGAGATCGGAGACCCTCACAGTCCGGTTCTCGGTGCGCCTGTTGCTGCGGGCATGACCGGAATCTCGGTATCCGCCGGACTGAATTCAATTGCTGCCATTCAGGAGGTGGGAATCGGGGTTGCTGTTGAACCGGTTGCTGCGGTGATGGACTATTCGGAGTTTGAGGTGGTGTGAAGATGGGGTGCTTTGCCGCGGTCATTTTTAGTGGTTTTGATAGGAGCGGGGTTTATTCTTTAAACCTGACCTCCGCGACGCTGAATAGGTATTCCGTTATGATCAAAGCAATCATCCGCGGTGCCTGGCAGAGCCTTTATGAATCGCTGAAGCATATCCGAATCGTCTTGAAATACAGTCATCCAGATGCTCCAGTAAGCATGGCCAGTCATTGTGTATACTGTTAGTTCGCGAAAATCATCATTATCATTTTGAGAAAGAAGATCTTTGGTTCGAACGGCAATGTTCCAAACGTCTCTGCGGTTTAGCCATCGGCGATCAGAAGCTTTCAGGTCATTAAGTGGACGCTTGTCTAATCCTGTTAGTTCAATAGTTGCATTTGCTTTACTCTGCAACTCCGCACTCAGCTCAATAGAGGGGGTTATTATTCCACCCTCCGAATAATTAAATGCGCGAAATGTATTATCCTTGTCCGGCCAGAAGTAATCATCCGGAACAACATCTTTGTTGCCTTTTGTTGAGTTGCAGTTTGGACATGCCAAGAGAAAGTTATGCCAATCCAACTCACGTTCCTGGATATTCTCATCTGAACCTTCGGGTTTCTTGGGCGTCACATGCTCAACAGCTAACGATGAATCCAAATGCATTTCACAATAGGAGCAGGTTTCTCCAAGCCTTTCGATAAGTTTTCCTCGTGCATCCTGGTATTTATGAAAATTGATTTCGTTCCCGGATGTATCAGTTGGTATGGGACCTTTATTGACGGGGCGCACTATCCTCTCTCCGGTTTTGATTTACCCATGCCTGCTGCCACCCGCTCCATTTCAAGAAATGCATGGTATGCCTGGTTATCACTGAAAGGAGCGGACAACCCATCCAGTTTTCGTTTAAGCTCTTCTTTTTTTTGCAGATCAGAATCCTTTGCTTCCTGAAGCAACAGATAATACTCTTTAGCAGCGGAGTACATCTCTTGATAACGATAACTCCGCTGAGGCACTTCAACCCTCATCACGTCTTCTGTAATATCTTCAATGCTCTTACTGCTGTATTCGCCTTTTGGGGAAGGCTCTGCAATTTTTTGATTAGGACTGATGGTTGATTCGTCATTAATCTCATTGAGATCAATAACTTCTCCCGGATCGAGCGACTGTAAGATAAAGGGTGAATGAGTTGTTGCAATGAACTGAATATTTGGAAATGCTCTTTGCAAATCGCCGACGACACGACGTTGCCATTGTGGGTGAAGATGGAGGTCAATTTCATCGATAAGTACGACACCGGAACTTTCTGTTGCAGCATTTGCACTCAGATGGGGGTTCAGACGAGCTGCACGATGCGCAATATCCGCGACCATAGCAACCATATTTCGATAACCGTCACTCAGGTTATCAAACAGGCAATAACCGTAATCTTCAAACACAATCATCATTGCGTCGTTAGCCACATCGTAATAGAAATGTTTTGCGCCTGGAATGCATATTTTAGTGGCTCCACGCACGGCTTCCAAAACTTCGATTTTTTTATTAGTCTGTATGGCGGAGAGCTCTAATTGTTTGAACCATTTCTCAAAAAGATGGTGATCCGACTTCGGATCCATGCAATTTCGATACCCAACCGTTCTTGAATCGGGCTTCCCGATTGTGACTTTTCGATGTATATCCCACAATCGTCCAGTACCATAGTACAGCAAAACGGGAAGTCCTACATCTTCCCCGTTACTGACAGCCGTCAGATCATCCGCCCCAATCTGCGTAAGCTCACGAGCCTCTTTGCCCCGGTCTCCTAACTTTCTTTTCCATTTGATGTCTTTTTCATGTAAAGTTCCCTGTGCATTCAGAAATGTCGGTTTCTGTTGCTCCATTGTAACCTGGTCGTATTTTTCAAATATCCTCAGTCTGGCATCTTTTTTCTTAATTCCGCCTATTATGGCTCCCTCTTGAGATTTTGGAATATAGGTTCCAAGCATGACTGCCAATGCATCGAGTACGGATGTTTTCCCTGATGCATTATCCCCAATCAAAACCGTAAAATCCGGGTGAAATTGGAATGTATAATCCTCAAATTTACGAAAATTGTGTAATTGAAGAGTGTGTATTTTCATCAAATCCCCTTCTGTGCGTTTCTTTTTCCTGCGATTGTTGAATGCTGGCAATTGATGTGGAGATCCTTGTCACTCCAAACCGTGACAATGCGATTGGGCGGAGAACCTTTCATTGCTGCAATCTCCGGTTTGCTTGATATTGGGCTTGTCGCACAAGACAATAACACATTTCATCTGTTAGGTAGATGTTTCTTTGTCCATGTTCACTTATCACTTTCTGGTTTATCAATAATTCTTTATATACTATTTGCTACTCCACCATATCTGCATAGATAATAGACTGTTTTCATATTGCTTACAGCAGAATGGTATGTGCATCTAAATTGTACGCCCTTTAGATACCGGGACTTGAGCATTGGCGAAGTCCGATGTCGCCCCCATTCACCCCATCCCGCGTCCCCTCAGATACTCCTTGATCTCATCCACAGTGTAGGTCTCGTAGTGGAATATGCTTGCTGCAAGACACGCATCAGCACCGCACACAAACGCGTCATAGATGTGATCCATCGTCCCGACGCCACCTGATGCGATCACAGGGATGTCCACGGCTTCTGCGATCGCTTTCGTCACAGGAATGTCGTAGCCGTCCTTTGTCCCGTCCCGATCCTTGCTCGTGAGCAGTATCTCGCCAGCGCCAAGGTCTTGCATCCTTTGCGCCCACTTGATGGCGTCGATTCCGGTCAGCTCTTTTCCGCCGTATATGACAACATCATACCAAGCGCTGCGCCCGTCTTCGAGCTCAACTAGCGTCTTTCCATCACCTTCCTCGAACCTGCGCTTGCAGTCGATCGCAACGACGATCTTCTCAGACCCGAATGCGTCTGCGACTTCCTGGATCAGTTCCGGGTTCTTGACTGCTGCGGTGTTGATCCCGACCTTGTCTGCGCCCGCACCAAGCACCCGCTCGAAGTCTGAGAAGCTCGCAATCCCGCCGCCGACGCAGAACGGGATCGTGACAACGTCTGCGACCCTTCTGATCACGTCGGTCATCGTGGCTCTGTCATCGGTCGAGGCTGAGATATCCAGAAAGACCAGTTCATCGGCTTTCTGCTCTACGTACCGTCTGGCAAGTTCTACCGGGTCGCCCGCATACCGCAGGCTCTCAAACTCGATTCCCTTGACGACCACGGCTTTACCGCTTTCGTCAAAGGTCGTATCGAGACAGGGGATTATTCGTTTTGTTGTCATCGTGATACACCTGGGTTGTCTGTGATCTTCGATCTTCATTCTTGTTGCTTTTAGATATAGTTTTGGAAAAAACGTAGCTGCCACATTTTGTGGTGCCGGGGAACTGGGTGAATGGTTTGCAGATAATACACGCGTGGGGGATTGTAGCAATGCATATATAGGCTCTTATGCATAAGTGGTGAGCATTACATGAACAACAAGGAAAGCAGTCCATTTACACCCGGCAGCCCTGTACCTGTCGAACTTTTTGTTGGCAGATCAAAGCAAATCAACACAATCCTGCGGTATGTAGAACAAACTAAATCCGGAAAACAAGAAAATGTTTTTCTATCGGGAGAAAGGGGAATAGGAAAAAGTTCACTCGAAACTTTTCTTCGTTATATGGCAGTTACTAAGATGAATGCTATCGGCGTTCATGTTTTTTTAGGTGGAGTCTCTTCTTTAGAAGAGGCGGTCCGCCGCATTCTTGATCAAATCCTTAAAGAGACAAGAGGGCAAGAGTGGTTTGAGGACATTAAACAGTTCTTTGGGACACATATCAGAGAAGTGGGTCTTTTTGGCGTATCTGTCAGTTTCGTCCCACCCGAACAAGATCTGAGAGAGTTGGTGAGGAGTTTTTCAGAAGTTCTTGATAATTTATTGCAAAAAATAGATGGGAAAAAGGCAGGATTGTTCATAGCATTGGACGATATCAATGGACTGGCGGATAAGGAAGAATTTGCAAATTGGTACAAAAGTTTTGTAGACGAAGTGGCGACACACTATGAAAAATTCCCCGTTTTTATCATGCTGACCGGGCTGCCTGAAAAAAGAGACGCGTTAGCCACAAACCAGCCCTCTCTTATGAGGATATTCAGGGTAACCGAGATCGAAAAACTTTCTGACGAAGAAGTTGAGCACTTCTTGTCTGTGGCTTTTGAGAAGGTAGATATGAAAGTTGAACCGGACGCTATGGCGCTTCTGGTAACTTATTCTAGCGGGCTACCCATCTTAATGCATGAGATCGGCGATGCCACTTTCTGGGCAGATACCGACGGCGTGATAGATGCAGATGACGCCATGACCGGGGTACTTGCGGCAGCAGAAGAGGTGGGGAAAAAGTATCTTGATCCAAAGGTTTATAGGGCGATCCGAAGCAAGAATTACAGGTCCATTTTGAGGAAATTGGGCGCAGGAGAGATTTCCAGAGAATTTGTGAAGAAAGAGGTTGGGTCGAGACTTAATGAACGCGAAAAAAAGGTTTTTCACAATTTTCTTAAAAGAATGAAAGACCTGGGCGTGATTGAAAGTGATCTGGAAAAAGGCACAGGTGCTTATAGATTCGTAAACGAGATATATCCCATTTATATATGGATGGAAAGTGAAGGACTAAAACCGAGGAGAAAAAAAGCGTGATCCAGTCTCCCAACAAGACACTCCCACATCATGCCCCAAACCGCCCCCTTGCATCCACCACGACAGCCTCCCAAAGTCACTAAACCCCTGACTTAAGCACAGAGCCTGTGCACCGCCCCCCC
>JGI24024J18818_10001334_pt1 | contig 10075 bp, 8 predicted proteins | sample Cruoilmetagenom2_FD_18818 | JGI IMG/M metagenome (IMG submission 18818) | reverse complement strand
GATGCCATTTGTCTTGCGGAACTCGGCCAGTTCATGGTGTTCCAGCTTCTCGTTATTGCGCCGGTAACAGGCCTTGAATTCGACGCTGCCGGTATTTTCTGTTGCCGGGTCACCGGTGACCTTCAGTATTTCAAGCCCGGTCCAGTCTGATTCCCGGGCCCATTTGGCGGCGCCGGCCTCATCATAGTCGTTGCGCTGCCCGGGGTGCAGGGTTTCCAGCAGGTAGGGCATTTCTTCATGCGCAAAGGCTGAATAGCGTGCCCGCATCAGTGCTTCCGGGCCAGGTGCCTTGACGGTGCCCCTGATCAGCGGTTCACAGCACGTATCGTAGGACAGGCCGGAATTGCAGGGGCAGGCTGAGGATTTATTCATGGGTGTTCCTTGCAGGACTGATTAACCAGGCTGCTATTCTACCCGCATGTATGAGAAACAACTATAAACGGGGCGTTGGTGTCAAGGCATAGCTAATCTGCGCAAACTGCCATATTTCAGCCATCCCTGAGCTATACCTCGATAGTGAAGTAACAATCTGAGTTCAAACTATAGAAGGTGCGGGAAGGAGTTTCCATGCCCGCGATTTATCTACAATCCCAGGAGTAACTACTGCATTAGTTCTGAATATACGGTTTTAACCTGCGGCATGAGGCTCGCAAGCTTGGGATTGTCAGAAACAATGAACGCAAAGTTATCCCATTGCTCATCTGTAAAGGTTGTCATGACCTGCTCCCTACATGAGAGTTTTATCTTCAATAGCTGGCGCTGTAATTCTTGAATTTCCGACTGGTACGTAAGTAGGCGTTCACTGGTTATGCTGGGAGATAATGATTCAATACGAAATTGAACCTTATCCTCAATGATTTTATTCATGATATTAACCATGTTTGTATAATTCTTCTTTGTGGCTGGATCGACGTCGCGGGGGTGCTTGATGCACAGGCCTGGAGCTTTTTGTGCCTTTCACGGCGCGGGCTGGTGCAAATATTACATGGCCGGGCAGGGAATAACGCCAGCCGTGTGAATGCCGGGGTCGAAAGTGCACCCTGAATTATGCAGTGTTTCACTGCTCCGGCTGCACCAGGTAAGCGCAGTTTCAGGGTTGGTTGCACGATGTTTGTATCTTGTAATCCGGGTGCGCTACCGTGCACTTTCGCAATATCCATGTATATCAGGCAGGTATGGAATGTCAGTGATTGGCGTAGTTGTTGCGTTACGTAGTCCATGGATCCGTGTTGATCACATTGCTGTGCGGTTTCCGCGACCGGTTTCGGCGAGGATTTTATGCGCAGCGTTATTTCGAAAACCATCTCGGATTTCATGTTGATGAAAGACATGGATGCAAAACAGGCAACAGCAGCCGGCATCGAGTACCAGGTGCGCAAGGTGAAGGGGCGCGGCGGCGTCATTGTCATCGACAGGGATGGCAATTGCTCCTGCGGCTTTACTACGAAGAAAATGATTCGCGGCTGGATTGAAAAGGGCGGAGAAAGCTGCTTTCGTTTCCAGATGCACCATATCTGTGCAATGCGCACCAAATTCAGTGCACAAACCCTGACCGATAAGCCACTCAATCCCCTGAACGCCTTGAATTAAGGCTATTTCCCGGACTATCGGGCTCTGATTTTGAATGGCATGTTTATTGCCTCCTGTGCATTGATTGCGACTTTTCCGCTGAAAAGAAGGGTCGCAAGCTGAGGAGGCTGAATGGAAGCAATGTCTTCCTGCCATGAAATACCTGGCCCCGACTTCCCTGTAAACAGATAACCCATTGATCGCAGTGCTTGATTATTCAATCACCGGCGTGGCAATACCTGCTTACCTGGCATACCAACCGAGAGGAAACAGAGATGAGTGGAAATGAATCCCGCATTCAGGCGATTTATCAAATAACAAACCGTGAACCCATGCAGGTAACCATGCCCGACAAGTTAGGCAACATTTGGGCCGAGAACGTTTTTAATCTGGCAAGAATGGAATGGGCTCTTTCAAAGAGCGCCTTCAAATCAATCAAGAAGACCGTGCAAACCGGAAGTCCCCTGGACCCTGCAACGGCAGATGTAGTTGCAGCAGCAATGAAGGAATGGGCTGTTTCAAAAGGCGTCAAGTTTTTCTCCCATGTTTTCTATCCGATGACCAATGTCACGGCAGAAAAACACGATGCTTTTGTTATCACCAACGCAGATGGCAACGCGATCACCGAATTCACCGGTAGCCTGTTGATCAAGGGTGAGCCCGACGGTTCGTCATTCCCCAATGGCAGTATCCGCATGACCAACGCGGCGCGTGGTTATACCGCCTGGGATCCAACCAGTCCTGCCTTCATCATGCAAACGGATAATGGCGCAACACTGATGATTCCCTGTGTGTTCATGTCCTGGACGGGGGAAGCTCTCGATAAAAAAATTCCGTTGCTGCGCTCCAACGATGCCATGAACACGGCCGCGCAGAAAGTCCTGTCCCTGATGGGCGAAACGGAGATTGCACCCCTGAATTCGAGCTGTGGTGCGGAGCAGGAATATTTCCTGGTTGACAGTAACTTTGCGAACAACCGACCGGACCTGTTGCTGGCCGGTCGTACCCTGTTTGGGGCTGCACCCGCAAAAGGACAGGAGTTTGATGACCATTACTTCGGCGCTATTCCTGCGCGTGTGCAGGTCTTCATGCAGGATTTTGAAGACCAGCTATACAAGCTGGGCATCCCGGCCAAGACCCACCATAATGAAGTTGCACCGGGGCAGTTCGAGATTGCGCCTTACTTCGAGGCGGCAAATGTCGCGGCCGATCATCAGCAACTGATGATGACGTTAATGAAAAGTACGGCGAAGAAACACGGCTTTCTCTGCCTGCTCCATGAAAAACCCTTCGCAGGAATCAATGGTTCCGGCAAGCACGTTAACTGGTCGGTAGGTAATGCCACCCAGGGTAACCTGCTTGATCCGGGGAGTACGCCACATGAAAACCTGAACTTCCTGCTGTTCTGTGGTGCGGTCATTCGCGGCGTGCATCTTTTCGGACCCCTGCTGCGTGCGGCCATTGCCACCGCCAGTAACGATCATCGCCTGGGGGCCAACGAGGCGCCTCCCGCGATCCTGTCAGTCTACCTCGGTGATCAGCTGGAAAAAGTCTTCCAGGATATCAGGGACGGCAAGCTTGCCACGACCGCACAGGGTGGCAAGATGGATCTTGGCCTTCCGCAGATACTTAACTTTGAACGTGATCCGGGTGACCGTAACCGAACATCGCCGTTCGCATTTACCGGCAATCGCTTCGAGTTTCGTGCCGTCGGTTCAGCACAGTCAGTTTCAGGCCCGCTGGTTACCATGAACACCATGCTGGCAGATTCACTTAACTGGATTGCCGAAAAACTGGAGGCTGCTCTCGCTAGCGGTTCCGGACAGGCAGAGGCTGTGTTCGCCGTGCTTAAGGAACTGATGGGCAAGCATGGCAATGTCATATTTGGCGGCGATGGCTACTCTGCCGATTGGCACAAGATGGCCGTTGAAGAGCGTGGTCTGCGGAATATTCCAACCACGGCAGATGCATTGCCGGCGCTGCGTGAAGAATCCGTGAAAAAGCTGTTTTCAAGCACCGGGGTGCTGTCTCCGGTAGAGCTGGAAAGTCGCTTTGAAGTCTATTCGGAGCAATACATTCTGTCTATCGAAGTTGAAGCGAAGCTGGTTGTCGATATGGCAAAAACCATGATTTACCCTGCCGCAACCCGCTACCTGTCTGACCTGTCAATGGCAAGTTCAAGTATGACGGAGATGGGTATTGAGCTTGACAGCTCAACGGTGGCAGCGGTTGCCGCTGAAGCAAATGCCATGATGGCAGCGGTGACGAAACTCGGCGAGGCCATGGAGAAGCATGACTTTGCATCGACAGAAGAGCATATGCAATTCTGTGCAAACAACATCCGTGGTCTGATGGACGAAGTGCGTTTGCATGCGGATGCGCTTGAAGCAGAAGTAGCTGATGAGCTCTGGCCTTTACCCAAATACCAGGAGATGTTGTTTATCAGATAAGCATGATAACGGAAGCATAAACTGCTACAAAAAAGGCCGCTGATTACAGCGGCCTTTTTTATTCCCCGTTTTTATGTTTGCTAATCCAGGGTTTTCTTGAACCCTAAAGAAGCCACAGCAATGCCAGCCAGTACACATCAAAGGCCATGTCGATAATTNCCNTATCACGTAGTAGGACACCACGAATCAGGCGCACAAAGTGAGTCGCTGGCAGGGTTTCAGCTATATATTGTGCAATTTCAGGCATGCCTTCATAGGGAAACACGAAGCCATCAATAATAGTGTTGATGGCAGCAATACAAATATTGTCATTTGTGTGGACTGCCTGTAGCAGCTGCAGGGTCAGGCGGCATCAATGTCCTGGACAACGGGTGCCGGGGGTGTCTGTTTCAACCAGAAGGACCCTCCAGCAACTCCACCCGAACGTCCATGCTGCTGAACACGGCCGGTGGACCGAACTGATGGTATACCGCAACATCGGCTGCATCGCGCCCGTAGGCCACTGCAAGCCGTCCGCCGGGTCACTGAACCCGTGCTGGGGGCTCTCCAGTTTTGGTGTTTCATCAGGAAGCGGTGATTTTAAAAGGGTATGCGGGATTGTTTATGTCGGCTTCTGGCAGAACTTCCCCGTTACCGACCCTGCGTGCAACGAGCCCCCAGGTTTCAGTGAACGGCAAGTATCCGCCCGTACCCGGTCGTTTAGAGAATAACTATCTGATAATTATCTAAAAGACAAGAGACGACCCTAAACGGAAGTACAGCATTTCTGCCTGTATGACCTGAACGTACTGTAGTCGGACGTTTAGTAGCAGGATGCGGATCAGTAACCATCGACCCATGCGACCTTCGTAGCTATCACCTCAGATAGTCTTCTGTAAGTAATTTCCACAATTCCAGCACACTCTCTGATGCGCTAGAATTTTGACGCTAAAAATAACGTTCTTGTTTAAATAATAAGAAATGAGTTTGCAGAGGGTCTACCAATGAAAACATCACGCCTTTTGGGGATGTTCTACGCTTGTGTCATTGCCTTTGTTAGCGCTTCAGCAAATGCAGCGGAAAATGTTGTGCAAAATACTAGTAAATACGGCGCTGAGGACATATCCGTTCACAGTGTAGTGACTGGAGTTTCCCTGACTAATCGCAACCGAAACGACACTCTTTCCTCGGGGCTCTTGGATACAGTTTTTATAATCAGTTGCGGAGTAATAGGGCTCTTTCTGTTACGTAAAGCAAATTTAGTTCCGACACTGATCGCAAGGCAAAGTGGTACTCGTCGTTTTGATCAGGCCGTTGAATTTCCGCTAACGGATAGACAGGGACTTTTTGTTGTTAAGGATCGAAGACGATTGTCTGATCGACGAAAGTCAGAACATGGTATTAAGGATCTGAAGTCTATACTCTCGAAATTGGCCAGAAAGAAAGCGGCTTAACAGATTTACTTTCCTCATGGCGGCCTTCGTTCATTCGTTGGTCGCCGTTTTTGTTCGTGACTAAAGGTCTCCTTTTAGCAGATAATCGATGTACGATTGCAGAATGTGAAGGTCTGGAGTTGCGTGCCGTCCTTCGCTAGCCGCTAGGGAACGGCAAGTTGCAGCCCCTTTTCAGACCTTCCCAGGCGAATACCTGAGTAATTTAATCGGATGACCGGTGTCGCCCACATGCCGGACATTCAGAATTTATGCGTGTAGGTCAGGAAGGTACTGTTCTCGGACGTACAGGGAGTGGATGCGGATAGGGCATTTTCGACCCACTCAGGAAGTTCAGGGTTCTGGATTGAATGTCCGGAACTGCTCTAGCCCTTTGTGTGGTAGTGGCTGTTACAATGCTGGTCGAGCTGTTGTGTAGTCATCACTTTAAGCGGAGGAGACCATGACGGGTCTTAAATTAGCTTCCCTGTTCCTGATCCTGTTTGCCGTCATCATTATCGTGTGGGGTATTGCCGTCGTTCACACTCTGCCCGGCAAGATCGCGAAAAAGCGCCATCATTCCCAGACTGGGGCTATCGAAATCATGAGTTATCTCGGGTTACTCGTTTTCCCGTTGTGGATGGGTGCGCTCATATGGTCCTACATGGAGCCGGTTAAGCTGAAAGCGACCATGGAAACCAAGTCAGATAGCGAGACTGGGGAAAAACAGGAAATTTTGGCCACCGTCCAAGTGGGTGATGAAACGGAGAAGGGAACCTAGGCCATGGAGATACTGATCACGATTGCCTATTTTTTCCTGGTACGGCTGATTTTCTTTGATTACAAACTGCTCCGGTTCAACTTGTTCTGGAAATTTATCGTGTTTGGCATTTACGCGGGTGCCGCGCTTACCGAGATCATTGCGCTTGGGCAGTTCACACCCTATACAAAGGAGCTGATTGTAGAATCACGGGTGCTGCAGATAGGGCCGGAGTATGGCGGTATCGTGAAAAAGGTGTATGCAAAGGGCGGTGTACCGATGAAGAAGGGCGATCCGCTGTTCGAGATGGATCCTGCTCCCAAGCAGGCCAAGTTGGATTCCATCAAGGGACAACTTGATGAGTCAGAGGAAAAATATAACGTTGAACGCAGGCTGGTGAGCCGCGGGGCCGGTGTCAGGGAGAAAATGATCAATCTCAAATTCGAGGTGGACACCCTGAAGGCTGACTTGGCAGAGGCACAGTATCATCTCGACCACACCGTTATCGTGGCCCCGTCGGACGGATATGTAGTTAATCTCCAGCTGCGTGAAGGCGTATTCATTCGCCTCAAGGCACCGGTGATGACATTCGTGGATACGGAAGAGTACTACCTTGTAGGCAAGGTTCTGCAACGTGCGACACAATGGATTGATCCGGGCGACGAGGTAGAAGTAGCACTGGAGATGTACCCTGGCCAGATTTTCAAGGCGGAAGTAAAGAGCGTGATTTGGGCGTCAGGCAAGGCGCAGATTTCTGCGTCTGGTCGCCTGCCGACAGACAAGGAGTTGCTGCCGCCGGACGATTTTGCTGTTACGATCAAATTCAAGGAGAGCGACCCGGAGCGGCCATTGCGGTTTGGTGCCAGTGGTATCGCGGCAATATTTTCGGGACGCTGTGACGCCTGCAAGGTGCTGCGTCAGTTGGAAATCCGTTCGGAGAGCTGGTTGAACTACATCTACAACCCGTTCTAGATGGATTGAGGGTACGGATGAGTTCCGGAGTCTCGCTGCTGGCTATCGGGCGTATCTAGAAGTCGTCTCTGTTTGGTACTGAATATCCGGAGACTGTTAACCGGACGTTCGCCAGCAATCAGTGAAGGACAGGAGTTGGCCGAAAGTGTGAGTACAGCTTGCAAGACGGGAACGTCTGGAGTTGAGGCATAGTTGCCGTACATAGAAATCTGAGGAACGGCAATTCATGGCCGACAGTTGCCTAACAGGAATCCCTCAATAGCGGGGTTTTCTGTTCTCGGGGATGTCTGCTTTTGCGGCCACCTATAGGTTCTATCTGCTCTTTAGTATTTCCGTAAGCTTTAGAGCTTTATAAACGGGGGGTTAAGATGAAAAATTACTTAATATCATTTGTTATCGTTGTACATGGTGTATTCATGTTGAGTACATACTCTCTGGCCGAGTCTGACAGTGTCCCGCTCGGACGCACACCCGCGGCTATTGTCGATAGCCAATACCCAGCCAGTTATTTCCCCAATACCGAGCTGCTCGGTGCCGATGAGATGAGAATTACTGCCCTCGGTACCGGTATGCCAAACCAAACCAAGGCAGCCGTATCCATCTCGTATCTTGTTGAACTGGGTAACGGCGACAAATTCCTGTTCGATATAGGCGCTGGCTCGTTGGGAAACCTGTTCTCCCTGCGGCCCGACTTTTCGAAGCTCGACAAGGTTTTTGCAAGTCACCTGCATGTGGACCATGTCGGTGACTTCATGGCAATGCATATCGGTAGCTGGCTGTCAGGACGCTATACACCAATCCACATATACGGACCGAGCGGTTCCAGCCCGGAACTGGGGATCAAAGCGTTCGTCGAGGGCATGCAGAAAGGATATGCTTGGGACCTCGCCACTCGTAGCGGCGCGCTGCCTGATCTGGGTGCACAGATCAAGGTGCATGAGTTCGACTACAAGCAGGAAAACGAGATTGTTTACCAGGAGAACGGTGTAACGATTCGATCCTGGCCAGCCATTCACAGCCTGGACGGTTCGGTGAGCTACGGTCTCGAATGGAATGGACTTAAGTACGTCTTCGGCGGTGATACCTATCCCAACAAATGGTACATAGAGTACGCCAAAGATGCGGACGTGGCCTCGCACGAGGCCTTCCTTCCGCCCAAGGCCCTGGCGACGTATTTCGGCTGGGATTTGACTCAGGCAACGTATGTGTCAACGAGAGTCCATACCGAGCCCCAGGCCTTTGGAAAAGTCATGTCCGCAGTCAAACCGCGCCTGGCCGTTGGTTACCACTCGGTGCAATCGCCGGAGAACAACGCCGCGATCATGGATGGCGTCCGCAAGACCTATGATGGGCCACTTGCCCTTGCGCGCGACCTGATGGTCATTAATGTCACCAGGGACACGATCAAGGTGCGCATGGCAACGGTAGATGAATACGCACTTCCGCCCGATGTCACTGAGGGGTATAAAAAGGCGCCTCGTTCAGAGGAAAAACACCCAGGCAAGTTCACTTTGAGTGGCAAGTGGAAAGGTTACACCCCGCCGCCGATGCCGAAGAAGAAGTAGTGAACCTTGACCAGGAGTATTGCGACCATTTTCAGGATGGCGTGCTCGCTCACCTTCATAAACGTAACGAACTACTATTGTTCCATATCTGCTACCCCTGCGGAAAATGTCCATTTTTTTGAATAAAAATCGTAAATAACAATGCTTGCTCGTGTCGTTCTCCGCGTGATTCTGTGTGCCGTACTCTCCGCGCCGGTGTTGGCGAGCGGGCAAGACCGGCTGACCGTCTATGTGGTCAACTATCCGCTGCAGTATTTTGCGCAACGCATTGCCGGTGAACATGCCGAGGTTACCTTTCCCACAACCGGTGACGAGGACCCCGCCTTGTGGCAACCCACCATAGAAATTATCGCCGGTTATCAACAGGCCGACCTGATCCTGCTCAACGGTGCGGACTATGCGAAATGGGTCGATCGGGTTTCTCTGCCACGGAGCAAGCTGGTGAATACTTCGGCGGCCTTTGGGGATCACTACATCCATGGGAAAGCGGGTACGACACACAGTCATGGCCCCGGTGGAGACCACTCCCATACCGGCACCGCGTTTACAACCTGGCTGGATTTCAATCAGGCGGCAGAGCAGGCGCGGGCAATCGCTGACGCGATGACACGAAAGCAGCCAGCATTGGAGGAAGTCTTTGTGCGCAATTTTACAGCGCTGGAAGTCGATCTTCTGGACCTCGATAAACAGATTCAATCGATTGTGGTGACCAGGCCGGATCTGTCTCTGATGGCATCACACCCGGTCTATCAGTATTTTCAGCGCCGTTACGGGCTTAACTTGCAAAGCGTCATGTGGGAGCCGGGCGAAGTTCCGGGCGAAGTTCAATGGGCCGGGTTGGAACGAATCCTCAAGGAACACCCGGCCCGCTGGATGATATGGGAGAGCGAGCCGCATCCGCAAAGCGTCAAGCGACTGCGTGGCATGGGCGTGGAAAGCATCGTGTTCAATCCAGCAGGTAACCGGCCGGAAGCGGGCGATTTTCTCAATGTAATGCGGCAGAATGTAAAGCATCTGCAGCGGGTTTTTAAATGAACGGTCAGGTTTACTGTTGATGCGCCATTTTTTGTATTCTTCATGGATCCTGCTTGCTGGAGCAGGCCTGCTCGCGGTTTTTTTATTGCCGTTGGAAAGTCACGCCGACTGGATCAATCTCACGGGGGCGGAAACTGCATCCAACATCGCCGAGATCACTGTGCTGGACGACAGGGTAAAGCTGGTTCTGGAGATCTATGTGGGGGATCTCGAAACCTTCGAGGAATTGATACCGGACGATTGGGTAAAAGATAGCGCCTCCGAAAGGCCGCCACTGGCAGCGCGAATGCAACACTTTGCGGATCGTACCTTCCA
>JGI24024J18818_10001332_pt1 | contig 10081 bp, 3 predicted proteins | sample Cruoilmetagenom2_FD_18818 | JGI IMG/M metagenome (IMG submission 18818) | reverse complement strand
GAGGACATTTTACGAGTGCAGGTGATTTTGATTTTTTCACTTGCTTTTTACGTTCTTTACGAATCAATTGGTTAATTGTAGGCAAATCGTTTCCTTTCTTTCTTTCGTTAGTTTGAATTGAGATCAATGTCTCTTGAATCTGGGTTCTTACACCACATAAAAACAGTTATTGAACTACTTTTATCTGATTTAGTCACACAGATTTTTGGAGGCATATTATATCGAAATATTCTTTGATTGTTCTTATGTTTAAAAGAAGGAGGTAGAGAGAAGGGGAAGTGTACTGCCCTAGCCTAAACTAGAGACAGTGAGTGCTGTGATTACTCAACAGCGGTAATTTTAATATCATCGTTGTCTATCATACCAGTACCAACTGGGATAAGACGACCGATGACAACATTTTCTTTAAGATCTTCAAGGCTGTCCACTGTACCTGCAATAGAAGCAGAAGTAAGTACCTTCGTTGTATCCTGAAATGATGCCGCAGAGATAATAGAGTCTGCACCAACCGCTGAACGCGTGATACCTACAAGCATCGGCTCAGCTATTGAAGGCTCACCGCCAAGTTTGATCACAGCTTCATTCTCTTCCTGGAACTTACGACGAGAAATGATGTCACCTGCGATGAACTTAGAGTCACCAGATTCAACTACTTTTACTTGTCTCATCATTTGAGAAGTAACGATCTCAATGTGTTTATCCGAGATATTAACCCCTTGTCTACGATAAACCATTTGTACTTCTGACACAATGTACTCATACAATGCTTTTTCACCAAGTGCCGCAAGGATATCATGACTTGAAATGATACCATCTGTCAATTTCTCACCTGCGTGTACGTATTCACCCGTATGTACCAGTGCCACTTTGTTTTTATCGATAAACTGTTCAGTGATCTGACCATTGTCACCAGAAACGATAAGTCTCTCTTTACCACGTAACGGCTTACCAAAGCTTACCACACCATCGATCTGTGCGATAAGTGCGATATCTTTCGGACGTCTTGCTTCAAAAAGTTCAGAAACTCTTGGAAGACCCCCAGTAATATCTTTTGACTTGATCGCAGCTTTTGGTGTTTTTGCCAAAATGTCTGCAATACTTACCTCATCACCATCATTTACAAACAGGATCGATTTAGGATCCAACTGATAACGGATCAATTCACCAGACTCTGTTGCAAGTACGATCGCCGGCTTATATGCTGTAGGGATATACTCATTAAGCTCCAATCTTGTATCACCTGTTACTTCGTCGAACTGTTCAACAGCAGTCACACCAGGAACGATATCTTCAAACTTCAATGTTCCTTTTTGCTCTGCAATAATAGGCTCAGAATATGGATCCCACTCTGCGATCACTACTTGTGTTGTCGTTTCCGGTGCAGAAAGAGAATCGCCTCTTTGTACCAGTGCATCATTGTCCACTTTAACCACTGAACCTCTTGAGATATAGTGTCTCGCTGCTTCTCTGTTGTTTTCATCAACGATCACTGCAAATAGACCTTTTTCTTCTACTTTAGAGCCTGCTTTAGTTGCCTCGTGTGCTTCAAGATAGTCTCCCTTAAGTAAGAAGAATTTCACTTTACCTTTTGATTCTGCGATCACTTCTTGTGTCACAGGGGCACCATCTTCTACTATCAATTCAGACGCGAACGGGATACGACTCGGAACAGACCAACCTTCGTTGATCACTTCAACGATAGAGTCACCCTCTTCTACTTTATCTCCATCTTTAAGCGGTAAGTAGAGTTTACCTTCAATTTTACCTGCAACACCTGCAAGCTCATTTGATTTTGCAACATCAGATTTTCTGAGGTTGTATTTCACTTCATCTTTACCTTTAGCCTGTACTGAAACAACGATTTCATCGTGTGTCACTACCACAGAAACAGTACCAGAGGTTACCGCTTTAATTTTTGGTTCAACCAAAAGGATACCGGCATTTCTTCTGTTTGCAACGATAAGGTTACCCTCTGTATTTTTATATACGTTCAGGTTGTAATATCTTACAAAACCTTCTTTAGTTGCAACAACCGTTCTCTCTTCTTTACCGGCAGTCGCAGTACCACCCGTGTGGAAGGTACGAAGGGTAAGTTGTGTACCAGGCTCTCCAATAGATTGCGCTGCAATAACACCAACCGCTTCTCCACGTTTCACCATTTTGTTGTCAGCCATGTTCAGACCATAACATTTCGCACAAATACCTTTAGGCGCTTTACAAGATGATGGTGCTCTCATGACTACAGACCTAACACCTGCATCCTGTACCCTTGAAGCAGTCTCTTCATCGATCATTGTACCTTCAGATACAAGTACTTCAGAAGTGATAGGGTCAATGACATCTTCAGCCAATACTCTACCGTAGATACGATCTGCCAATGGCTCGATCATTTCATTACCCACAACAATGTCAGATACTTCAACACCTTCATGCGTACCACAGTCTGTCATCGCGATCTTCACATTTTGTGCAACATCGATCAGTTTTCTGGTCAAGTAACCCGCATTCGCCGTTTTAAGTGCTGTATCTGCAAGACCTTTTCTAGCCCCGTGAGTTGAAATAAAGTACTCAAGTACATTTAGCCCTTCACGGAAGTTTGACGTAATAGGCGTTTCAATAATTGATCCGTCTGATTTCGCCATAAGACCCCTCATACCAGAGAGCTGTCTAATTTGAGCCGCAGAACCTCTCGCCCCTGAGTCAGCCATCATGTGAACCGAGTTAAACCCATCTTTATCTGCTCTGATCAAGCTCATAAGACCTTCAGCAATCGTGTTGTTCGAGTCTGTCCAGATATCAATAATTTTGTTATAACGCTCTTGATCAGTTAAAAGACCTGCTGCAAATTGTCTTTGGATCTCTTTCACTTCTTCTTTTGCCGCTGTAACACTTGACTCTTTAAGCTCAGGGATCTTAATATCATCAATAGAGATAGAAACCCCTACTTTCGTTGCATATTTGAAACCCATGTCCTTAAGGTTATCAAGGAAACCGGCTGTTTCAGAAACACCACCTATTTTATAGATATAGTCAACCAATGCACCGATATCTTTTTTCTTCAATATTTTGTTCCAATATTTTTCCGGTACATAATCAGGGATGATCGATTTTAAGATCAATCTACCTGCTGTAGAAGTAGCAATTTTTCCTTCAACAACCGTTCTGATACGTGCATTGAGATCAAGCGCATTTTGTTCAAATGCGATTTCAACTTCTTCTACGTTTGCAAAGAGTTTGTGTTCACCTTTTACATCATTTTTCTCTAATGTAAGGTAGTAAAGACCTAAAATCATATCCTGAGAAGGTACAGCGATCGCTTTACCTGATGCCGGAAGCAAAATGTTCATAGATGCAAGCATCAACACTTTTGCTTCAGCAATAGCTTCATCCGAAAGTGGTACGTGTACCGCCATCTGATCCCCATCGAAGTCGGCGTTGAATGCAGAACATACAAGTGGGTGCAATTGGATCGCTTTACCCTCGATCAGTCTTGGGTGGAACGCTTGTATCGAAAGTTTGTGAAGTGTAGGTGCACGGTTCAGTAAAATAGGATAATTATCAACTACCTCTTCTAAACACTCCCAGACTTCATTCTCTTGCTTCTCGATCATTTTTTTGGCTTGTTTAAGTGTCGTTGCATACCCTTTTTCTTCAAGCTTAGCCATTAAGTGTGGCTTAAAGAGTTCAATCGCCATTTTCTTTGGAAGTCCACACTGATCCATACGTAAGTCTGGTCCAACAACAATAACAGAACGTCCAGAGAAGTCAACACGCTTACCAAGAAGGTTTTGTCTAAAACGCCCTTGTTTACCCTTGATCACTTCAGAGAGTGATTTCAATGGTCTTTTATTTGCACCTTTAACTGCATTTCCACGTCTACCATTATCAAAAAGTGCATCAACAGCTTCCTGAAGCATACGTTTTTCATTTCTAACAATAATTTCTGGTGCATCAAGTTCTACAAGTCTCTTCAAACGCTGGTTACGGTTGATCACTCTTCTGTAAAGGTCATTTACATCAGAAACAGCGAACTTTCCACCATCAAGACTTACAAGAGGTCTAAGATCTGGTGGGAGTACAGGAAGTTGTGTCAACATCATCCATTCTGGTCTGTTACCTGAGTGCAAGAATGATTCAATGACTTTCAAACGTTTAACAATCGTTTTTCTTTTTGCTTCAGATTTTGTCGCCTGGATATCTTCTTTAAGTTGTGCGAACATATCAACAAGATCAAGGTCAGCAAGAAGTTCCTGAACGATCTCTCCACCCATTCTTGCATCCAGTTCTGTATCACCAAAACGCTGCATGACTTGCTGATACTGCTCTTCATTAAGCACATCATACTTGGCGATAGGATTTGTTCCCGCAGAGTCATAAGAAGCATCACCGGGTGTTTTAACAATGTATGCTTCGTAGTAAAGTACTCTCTCCAAGTCTTTCATCTTTACACCCAAAAGTGTACCGATACGTGACGGAAGTGAAGAAACATACCAAATGTGTGCCACAGGAGCGATAAGATCGATATGCCCCATACGGTTTCTTCTTACTTTGGATGTAGTAACTTCAACACCACATTTTTCACACACTACACCTTTGTAACGCATCTTTTTGTATTTACCACAAAGACATTCATAGTCTCTGATAGGTCCGAATATTTTTGCACAAAAAAGTCCGTCACGCTCAGGTTTAAGGGTTCTATAGTTGATTGTTTCCGGTTTTTTTACTTCACCAAAACTCCATGAAAGGATCTTTTCAGGACTTGCAACTCTCAGTTGCAAAGCTGCTATATCCTTTGGTCTCTCTTCGCTGTTAAGATCTATTGGTGTTAAATTCTCTAAAAACTTACTCATCTTCACCCTCCACTTCTTTTTTACTCTCATATAACTCTGTATCTAAGCCAAGTGCCTGAAGCTCTTTGGTCAATACGAACATGGTTTCCGGTACACCTGACTCTGGTACTGATTCACCCTTTGTTATGGCTCTGTACGCTTTAGCTCTACCTTCAACATCATCTGACTTAATCGTCAGCATCTCTTTAAGGATATGTGCTGCACCATAGGCTTCAAGTGCCCAAACTTCCATCTCTCCAAATCTTTGTCCACCAAAGAGGGCTTTACCACCTACTGGCTGTTGTGTCACAAGTGAGTAAGGTCCAGTTGAACGTGCATGCACTTTCTCATCAACCAAGTGGTGAAGTTTAAGCATATACATGTAACCTACGTTTACTCTTTCTATCATCTCTTCACCTGTTTTACCATCAAAGAGTTTCATTTTCCCGTCACTTTCTATTTTTGCCAACTCAAAGAGTTTGTCAAATTCAATCTGGTTTGTACCTTCAAACACAGGTGCCGCAAATTTAACACCCGTTGACCAGTCTCTACCATATTTAAGTAGATCTTCATCAGACATATTGCCAAGAAGTTCTTTTGCATTCATCAATTTAGCAACATCAGCAATCTCAATCATCTTCGCTCTAAGTTCTTGTACAAAGTTCTCTTGTTTTACTTCAAACATATCCTGGATCTGCTCACCAAGTCTTTTACCGACTAGACCAAGATGCACTTCAAGAATTTGTCCGATGTTCATACGTGAAGGTACCCCTAGTGGATTAAGGATGATCTCAACCGGTCTTCCGTCTTCCATATATGGCATATCGATCTCTGGAACGATATTGGAAACAATACCTTTGTTTCCGTGACGTCCGGCCATTTTATCCCCTACTTTGAGTTTTCTCTTTGTAGCGATATAAATTTTTACAAGCTTTGTTACCCCAGAAGGAAGGATGTCATCTTTTTCAAGTACAGACAACTTCTCTTCATGGTCATTTTTAAGTCTCTTTTTCTGCTTCAAGAAGTAGTTTTTAAGTGACTCATACTCATTTTGCACATCTTCAGAGTAAGACTGAACTACACCGGCAAGTGCAAATCTGTTTACCTCTTTGATCGCCTCTTCAGAGATCATAGATCCGGCTTTATACTCAGTATCACCTATGCTGACATCTTTAGCCAATTCCTGCGCTGCAAGATAATTTGCAATACGCAAGATCGCTTCTCTGTCTATCATAAGAAGTTGATCATGGTGATCTCCATCCAAGATCGCTTTCTCTTCTTCATACGCCTGGATAGCACGTGCATCTTTCTCATAGCCTTTTTTCGTAAAGACTTTGATATCGACAACCACACCTTCCATAGAAGCCGGACAGTAAAGTGATTTATTGACCACGTGTCCTGCTTTTTCACCAAATATCGCTCTAAGTAGTCTCTCTTCAGGTGTAGGTTTGATCTCACCCTTAGGGCTTACTTTACCTACAAGGATCATACCGGGTTTCACATAGGTACCGATTTCAACGATACCCGATTCATCAAGGTGAAGAAGCTCATCTTCACGGATATTCGGGATATCACGTGTGATCTCTTCAGTACCGTGTTTAAGTTCTCTTGCTTCAACCTCTTTCTCATACGTATGCACAGAGGTAAAGGTATCTTCACGGATGATCTTCTCAGAGATAATGATCGCATCTTCATAATTGTATCCGTACCATGGCATAAATGCAACCATGATATTTTTACCGATCGCAAGCTCACCCTGATCCATATTCGCACCATCCCCAATAGGCTGATTCGCTTCAATCTTATCGCCAAGTTTTACGATAGGCGTTTGTGTAAAGGTCGTATTTTGGTTGGTTCTCATATTTTTTTCAAGTGGATAATGGTCTATAAATACACCGGTCTCATCTTCACCCATAATATAAATATTTTTACCATCTACTTTTTCAACTGTACCGGCTCTACCTGCTTTGACACATTCCCAGGCATCACGACTCACGATCGCTTCCATACCAGTTCCGACAACCGGAGCATCAGTTTTAAGAAGAGGTACCGCTTGACGTTGCATGTTTGAACCCATGAGTGCACGGTTGGCATCATCATGTTCCAAGAATGGGATCAACGCTGCAGCAGAACCAGAGATCATTAATGGTGAAATATCGATCAAGTCAACACGTACGGCATCATTAAGTTCGATGTTACCATTAAGTCTGGTCTCAATCAAGTCTTCAACAATACGCCCCTCTTCACTTACCACAGTGGAAGCTGGTGCAATACATTTATCTTCTTCCTGTGTTGCAGTAATGTAAACGATCTCATCTGTAACCTGGCAATCTTTTACCACTTTATACGGTGCTTCAATAAACCCGTGCTCATTTACTTTAGAGTACGTAGCAAGTGTATTGATAAGACCAATATTCTGACCCTCTGGAGTCTCAATAGGACAAATACGACCATAGTGAGTCGGGTGTACATCCCTTACTTCAAATCCGGCTCTCTCTTTAACAAGACCACCTTCACCAAGTGCTGAAAGTCTTCTTTTGTGTGTCACTTCGGAAAGTGGGTTTGTCTGATCCATAAACTGTGAAAGTTGTCCAGATGAGAAAAATTCCAAGATCGTATTGGTAATCATTTTAGAGTTTACCAAGTCATGCGGCATTAACTCATCAAGTGTACCGGATACTGTAGTCATCTTGTCTCTGATCGCTTTTTGCATCTTCACAAGACCATTGTGAAGTTCATTACCAAGAAGCTCACCGATGGCTCTAATTCTTCTGTTACCCAAATGGTCTCTGTCATCAATATGGCCTTGACCATTTTTCACTTTAATAAGATACTTCACTGTATTGATAAGATCTTCCGCAGTCAGTACAGTAGCATACTCAGGGATATCAAGTCCAAGTTTGTGGTTCATTTTCATACGACCGACTTTAGTCAGATCATATCTCTCAGGGTCGAAGAAAAGCTGTCTTAAAAATGATTTTGCCGCTTCAGGTGTTACTGGTTCACCTGGTCTCATCACTTTATAAATACGGATGGCTGAGAGTACATTTTCATCATCTATCTCTTCTGTCTGCTTAAGCAGTCTCAAGCTCTCATTGTCTGCGATAAAGGCATTAATGATAGACCGGTCAGCACCCTCTGCAAGGTCATCTATGATCTCAATTGTATCAATACCCTGTTCGATCATCTTTTTCAGTTTCATTTCATCTAAAGGTGTCACAACATCATAAAGTACTTCACCGCTCTCTTGATCGATCACTGGCGTTGCCAAGTGTCTTTCCATAAGTACTTCAAGTGGATACTCAACCCATTCAAGTCCCTCTTCAATGAGTTTTTGTGCTTTTTTCTTAGTCAGTCTTTTTCCTGCATTAACAACCGTATTGCCATCCATATCTTTGACATCGTAATCTGCTCTACCAGAGAAATCTTCCGGGTTGAACTTCACAAGGAATCTGTTCTCTTTGATCGAGATCTCTTTTGTGGTATAGAATAGTTTTACAATATCATCTTTAGAATAATCCAACGCTCTAAAAAGAATAGTGACCGGGATCTTTCTTCTTTTATTGATACGTGCATAAAGAATATCTTTAGAGTCATATTCAAAATACAACCATGAGCCACGGTCAGGAATAATTTGTGCAGAATAAAGAAGCGGACTTCCTACAGTTGTTCCTTCTTCTTCTTTAAAGATAACCCCTGGAGATCTGTGAAGCTGATTTACAATAACTCTCTCAACACCATTGACAACAAATGAAGTTCTGTCTGTCATTAAAGGGATATCACGTACGAAAACAGCTTGTTCTTTTATCTCTTTTGGATCAAGTTTCTCACCTGTTTTTTCATCTCTGTTCCAGATAGTAAGGGCAATATTCATCTTCAATGATACAGAATAGGTCAATCCTCTTTCCATACATTCTCTTACTGTATATTTTGGTTTAACAACCTCAGAATTTTTATACGTTAAAGTAAGTCTGTTTTGTTGATCATGGATAGGGAAAGCTGATCTGAATACTTTTTCTAATGTAGAGTTTTTTCTGTCTTTTTCGCCTAACATTAAAAAGTTTTCATAACTTTTTTGTTGAAGTTGGAGCAAGTTTGGAATTTCTATTTCTCTTGGTGTTTTTGAAAAATCAACACGAAGTCTGTTACCAGAATGCAAAGAATTTAACATATTTATCCTTAGTATGGTTATTAGTATGGTTTGTTGTAAATGGTTGTTTGTTCTGTATTTAGATACACAAAAAAACTATCGCCGGAGGGTATGAGATGTCTCCAAATAGCTTATAACTATATCTTTACGCAGTAGGTGAGTTTAGGCACTAAGCCTAAACTCTCTTAGATAATCAATAGGATTATTTAAGCTCACAAGAAGCACCAGCTTCTTCGATTTGTTTTTTGATCTCTTCAGCTTCTTCTTTAGATACACCCTCTTTAAGAACAGTTGGAGCTTCTTCAACAGCAGCTTTTGCTTCTTTAAGTCCAAGACCTGTAATAGCTCTTACTACTTTAATAGCATTGATTTTTTTATCGCCAGCACCTGTAAGTACTACGTTAAATTCTGTTTGCTCTTCAGCAGCTGCACCAGCATCGCCAGCACCACCACCAGCTACTACTGTAGCTTGCGCAGATACGCCAAATTTTTCTTCAAATTCTTTTACAAGCTCAGAAAGCTCAAGTACTGACATGTTTGAGATAAACTCAAGAACATCTTCTTTAGTTGTTGCCATAATTAATTCCTTAAATTATAATTCATATGATATGAAACATCTTACAGTTTCAAATTAAAAGAGCCTCGTGGCTCTCACCACTCTATGCTTCTTCTTCTTTTTTAGTTGCAAGTGCTTGCATACCAATTGTAAAGTTTTGTACTGGTGCATTCCAAACATTAAGGAGCATTCCAAGAAGGACATCTCTAGTAGGAAGTTTAGCCATTGCATTAATGGTTTCCATACTAGCAACTTCACCCAGGATCAAACCAGTTTTGATTGAAAAACTATCTGTAAAATCAGTTGCTGCTTTGTCAGCGATCTTACAAGGTAAAACTTGTGTATCACCCCAGATTACAAGGTTTGTGTCTTTAAAATCAACAGCTTCACAACCTGCATTTTGTAATGCGATTGCAGCTAGTCTATTTTTAACAACTTTGACTTTTGTATCTTCATCTTTAGCAAGATTTCTTACGATCTCAAGATTTTCAACAGTCATACCTTTGTAATCACAAACGATAATGGCACCAGCGTCTTTAAACTCTG
>JGI24024J18818_10001330_pt1 | contig 10091 bp, 17 predicted proteins | sample Cruoilmetagenom2_FD_18818 | JGI IMG/M metagenome (IMG submission 18818) | reverse complement strand
TGTGCTAATTCACCAAACGCTCTAGTCGTTTGAGAAATACGTGCAATTGTTGCCGTGTATTTCTTAATACGCGCTTCAATTGGGATAATGATTTTGGTTTGTGCAAGGGTTCTAGCTACGACTGCCACTTGTGCTGCCTTACGCATGAAGTTTGAAATGTCAGCGCCAATCGTTTTCTCGTCCTTTTTCAGCACCGCTTTAGTCGTCGCTTCCATCTCAGCCATCTGAATATAGAAGTCGTTCAAATCAACAGTAACTTCCTTTTCAGCTTTTTTCACGGCCGTAGCTGTTAGACTCTCAACTTCTAAAATAGAAGCGTAAAAGTCGTTAATATCAGCAGTAATAGGCTTAGTCGCTTCCATTGCTGTTTCTTTTACTTTCTTATCAACAATTTTCATTTTGCGTTGGAAGTCTCGAATCTTCGCACCAATTATGGCGGTAAAGTTTTCAAGCATATGTCAACCTCCTCTCTTACGTTTTATAGTTTGTACGATCTCATGGATTCTTTTATAGTGTTGTACTTGCCACTGTCTTGTTTAGGTGGTGTCTTTTTATGCGACATCGTTTTTTCAAACTCTTTACGCGCTTTGTCAGCATCGTAAATATCTTTTAATTTGATTTTCTTTTTAGCGTTCTTCACTTTTCCAGTAAATAAGGCCTGAACCGCGCACAACTCTAAACTATCAATTCTGCGAAGCTTTGCACCTTTTATAAAATTTTTGAATTCCCGAGGAGTCCAGGAATAGATCACGTCCGTGTCGTGTTGACCAAGATGGTGAGCTGCATCTATTAGGATTTGATCGTAATCTATTCCTTCATAGCGTTTTTGCTCTCCTGCATCATGTTGTACATTTTGAGGTTTTCCGCTTTCTCCTCGTCCGTCTTGCCTGTTGTTTTCAGAATCTCGATGTTCTTCCAGTATTTTTTCGTTCTCATCTTGAAGAAACCCGAATCAGTTAACTCGTTGTATGCTTCTTTCACTAATTTTTCTGTATCTCCATCTTCTTCAATGCGTAACTCGATTGCTTCTTCAATGTCAGCTAAAGATGGTTTATCTTTGCCCAGGTATTCGAGAGCACAATACCAAAACGCAGTTACATAATTAGTGTCAAATTCTAAAAGGTTATTTAGCAAGTTCATAAATCCACCTGCTTTATTCCCTTTTTTATCTTCTTCGTTGTATTTTTCATCTGCTAATCTGTCAAACTTAAACGTACATTTCGCTTTATATTCTTTATCTTTAATCTTTAATAGTGCCATTTCCTGTTCCTCCTCGGATATTCAAAAATAGATAAATAAAAAAAAGAACCACTGTAAAGTGGCTCCTACTTATGGTGCTGTTGTTTGGTTTGGATATTCTCCAGTAGACTCTCCTGGTGTTTCGAAACCGTATTGAGCGAATTCAATGATCTCTGCAGGTAAAGCAGCAAGTTCGCCTTTTTGTGAGTTAGCGATAACCGGCAGTGTTACATTTACCTCTACAAAACCATCAGTAGGTTCAGATGATTCAATGTTCTCGATAATCGTGTAGGCAAATACTGCATCATGTTTATCTAAAGCATTAAGTCTCACGTTCACCTTCCATACTTTTATTTGCTCTTCATTGTCGTAGGCATCTTCTAAAGCTGTTTGGCCATTGTCACCAATTTCAGAGTAAAACGTAATTTCCATATTCTCCGATTTCGGGCCATATCCAACGATACGTCCGAATTTCGTTTGCTCATCAATCATATCTTGTTCTTTTGAATGATTACCTTCAGTCTGATGCCCAACAGCAAGTGGCGGTGAACCTAGAGCTGCATCGACTTTTTGTACTAAATAGATAACGTCTTTACCTAAAACCGGCATTTGTCATTCCTCCTAATTGTTTTGTATCGTATATTTCATTCTTAAAATACCGTGTCGGATGCGTGGATCTGCATCTTTAAAAACACGTATCTCGTCCACATCTACCTTGATAATTTTGAAGCCGTTTAGAGTCATTCTTGTAGCTAGTGCATCTAAGCAAAGGTTTAATATCTTTATGGCTTCTAAATCCCCGTCATAGAGTGACCACGCGCTTATTACTACTGAAAAATCTTCACCAAACTTCAACTTCGTCGTAAACGGAACGGAAATCGGTTCGGAAATAGTCACGTATGGATGCACATTATCTTCCTCAACAGATGAATAAACGCCTGTCACCTTTGCCGAAAGAGTCGGGTCAGATGAAAGGCGCGAGTACAAACCTGTGAATAATTCAGCCATAGCTGTTTGAATCGTCATGTCATCGACCCAACTTTCTCATTTCTTTTTTAAAGTACTTTTGGCCGACATCGATTGCTGGGAACCAATACGGCTGAGGCTGCATTCCTTCAGTGGTTACGAATCTACCTAATTTATTAGAGTAATAGGTCCATGGTGTTTTACGTCCATCTCCTTCAACTGCATAAATACCGGTGCCAAATTCTACATATATGGCATAAGATGCGGTCACTCTCACAATAGCAGTTAATCCACCGTTCCTTATTTCGATCTCAATCGAATCTCGTAAATTCCCATCATCAAAGGCAGCAAGTGATTTCGCATTGGAAAGAATCATAATCGCTGTATCAACTACGATACGTTTAGCTTCAGCTTCAACTCCCTCCCCATACTTTTTAAGAGCATTGGAGAGTGAACGACTACCGAAGACCACCTTCCCACTACGAGCCATTAGGAACCAACTTCAAAGCCACTTTCATAACTTCATGTTGACCACCCTCGTCTTGTGGGCGTCCTACTAATTCGTAAGTGTCACCTTCACACGTGCAGCGCATCTTAGGGTCAACGTCTGTTCGATAAGGGTAGTATAAGTTTCTGTCTAACGGGTTATTTAGTTGATGAGCCTTGTATATCTCTCGACTTGAAGGTGTGTCTAAAAATCCGTTAAACTCTAATACATTTTTCCATTCTTTTGTGTGACCAGCTGCACCATCTGGTACTTTAGTGAATGTTTGAAAGACTACCTTGTGAGGATACTCATCGTGATCCATGGAACTTCACCTTCCGATACGGACGTAGATACGTCATTATTGATGAAGGGAATTCTAAATCATATGAGTATGACACAGATCCCATGGTTCTCGACTTCAATCCTGCTTTTAGCTTATTGTGCTCAGTTGCTTTCGCAATGAATATAAGAATACCACCAGGTAAACGTGCAGGAGGTGCCTGATTCTGGCCTAGATGATTATTGCAATAGGAGGTTACATGTTCAATGAGCAATGGAATCATCGTAGCCAAGTAGTCATCATGCTCGTTCCATCCGTTAATGGCTTTAATTTGATCAATTAATTCTTGTGAAGGTACATTCTCCATACCGACACCTACTCTCTTAGGATTAGCTTAATTAAATCCTTTTTAATAGCTTTTGAATCGTATTCGATTTCTTTTTTATCTAAGAACGCCTTTAACTCATCGTTTTTGATGGTTTTAAGCTCTTCTTCGGTCATGATGGAATAGTTTAGTTGATCTTCATCGGCTTCGACAAATGGTGCCTCGTCTAATTGATAACCTTGATGACGATATAAAATATCATAAGCACGTTGTGTGACACGGTGAGGTTTCCCTTGCACGTCAACTACATTAATCGTACTGTTTGATGATTTTACATAGAATGTCATGCCTTTTCACCAAGAATCACGTTGATCAATTGTGGCTTTGTGAAGTTCTCTTCATAAACCAAACTCTCTTTATCGAGGAAAGCTTTTAAGTCATCGTTCTTCACCTTGCCTAACTGTTCACGGGTAAACGTTAAGTAATCAACATCTTCGGGTTCATCTGCAGGAACATCGTCTAATTCTCCAACAACACCTGATTTGATTAGATCTTCGTACTCTTTCTTAGAAACTGACAACTTAGCATTTTGTGCGTAACGCTCGTTTCCGTATTTTACATTTCGATTAAATGTTACTTGAACTTTTGACATGTAGTCATCCTCCTTCAAAGATGAATAGGGGGAAATTAATCCCCTCTATTAGTTAACTTTAGCTGCAAAGATATTGTTCAAATTCTCGAAACTTGGTAATACAATCTCAGAGACAATCGTTTGAACGTTTACTGGATGCGGTTCTTTAATAGTCGTGATAGCAACACCAGTATTTACAATGCTTACATCAGCATTTGTTTCACCAGTCATTAGATCGGACTCTTCAGGAGTTGTACCGTAGTACGTGTTACCAAGACCACCATCTGGAATCAATGTGATGTAATCATCTGGATAGAAGTTTTTCAATGTGCCATCTTCTGCAGTGTACTTTTTGTTATAAACAGCAACAGAAAGACCTAATTTATTAAGTAAATATTGTTTAACCATAGAATCAGTCAAGATGATGTTTTGAGCGCCTAGTGGGTTAATGTCTTTTCGGATGCTGTCATGAGCTGATAAGTAACCAAACGTCTTACGAGTCATAATGGCATTAGTAGGACGTACACCCGTGTTTTCTTCAACAAGGTCCTGCCAAGCGATAATGTCTTGGATAGGCGTAGAAGCAGGATCGCTCCAACGAGCTGTAGTAAGTAACTCTTCTTTATGTTCAGCCTTCATTTTGTAATCGTAATCGTAGTTCACACGATTAGCTGTAATAGCGATTTTACCTGTAGACAATAGTTGCATGATCATTCGTTCCGGTTGCACTAATGCACCTTTAACTAAGTCAGCAACATCGTCGTAGATATTCGCAATGAGTGAATCAACCACGCCATCAAGGTTAGAAGCAAGTAAACGATTTAATTCTTGACGGTCTTTTTCTCCGATGCGTTTTGCTTCACGGAAGAAAGGCATTTCCGTTTGAATCTTACTAAATCCAATACGATCACGAACGGTAGCTTTTGCATCGAACTCAGAAGGCATTAACGCAACAGGAAGACCGTTTGCGCCTTTAATCCAGCTAAGGTCTAAGCCTAATTGTTTCTTAGCAGGGAAAAGCGTAGCCCCTAAATATGGTGTGCTGTTTGATGGGTTGTTTTGGTAGTATGTCGCAACGTTTTGTGCGTTTACTAAATCAAAGATTGTTGGCATTTATCGTCATCCTCTCTTATTTCACAAATGTAATTTGTTTTAATGCTGTTACTGCTGCGGCAACTGGTGCCTCTGGTAATTTATCTAAAGCCACAAAACCGTGAATCAATGCTGCTCCTGAAGCTGGTCCGTATGTTACGTCAGTGTCATTGAAAAGCACACCTTCTGCATTTAGGTCGTTAGCTTTAACAGCTAGAGCTGATTCACTTGCTAAGAAGCCACCACCAAGAATCGTTCCTGCTGGTACTACCTTTTTACCGTCTGCATTAGCAACAACTCCTGCATCCGATACTGTCACCGCCAAGTTAACGTAATGATCCGGGAATTTTACAATACTTTTAGTGTTCGTATAAACTGTTTCTACAAATTTAGCCATTGAATGTTTCCTCCTTATTCAAAATAAGATTTCCGAGCTTCTTCAAGCCCTGTATTTGTTCCTGCTGCATTGTCTGCAATCTTCTTGCCATAAGCACCTGCATCAGCTTTATTGTTGCTGCCATCATTGTTGAAGTTACGGCCGCCTTGTTTAAATTTATTTTCAACAGAAGCCTGCACTGCTTTGTTATATGTTTCTTCTAACTTGGCAAGATTGGCTGTTGTTGTTTCTTCGTCATCACTGACAAAGAAATCTAACAAATCAACTGGTAAGCCTTTTTCATTGGCTTTCTTGATGGCCGTATTCATTAATTCTTTTCGTTTACCTGCCTTCTCCGAATCATCATATTTCTTTTGAAGTTCTTCGAGAGCAATTTCTACGGGTGTTTTTGATGGATTCTGTTTAGCCACTTCTTGAGCCACTAAAGTAGAAAGATTTTTCTCTTTCCAAGTATTCAGCCCTTTTGTAAAGTTTTGATCTAAACGTGGTTGTAGCACTTTCTTTCCTGCCTCCGTGTCTAAGAACCCTTCCACTCCCTCAACTGTTGGCGTTGAAAGTTCTCCAAGATACGTTTTTACATCGGCATTATCTTTGTTGGCTAAAAGCCAAGCTTTGATTTCTTCTAAATTCATTGATAGTTCCTCCTTGTGCCCTGATAGTTCGCGCCTATGAGTGCAAAATAAATAAGCCTGTTTATGACGTCTATTGCTCAAAGACGCTTACCACATGAAAATAAGCTAGTTACGCACTAGCCAAGCGAGATAATGGATCACCATACCTTCCCTTTCGTATTTAAAAACGAATGCAAGATCACCACCACCTTTACGGGAATAAGGTTATACAGTTTTACAGGTATTCAGAAGTCAAAGGCCTAACACTTCGCTTCATAGCACGTAATTTACGTTCTTCCTTTTTAAACTCTTCTGTTTGCCATTGAGAGACTACAAGTTGACTAATGTATGTCTTCACTAATTCTTCTTCTGATATTACAGCGTTGCTACCAGTGTCTTTTAGTATCTTTTCGAATCGGCTTTTGTATTCTTCAAAACCCATAATTGACACTCCTCGTATACATGTTTTATTCATCGTAGCTTCCCATAACTTTGATTATGGTAACCTAAATAATTTTGAATCGGTTGATAAATCTACGTTTCTGATTCTGCATAAAATTCATGAAATGTATAATCTATTCAAACGCTCAAAAACTCACTATTTTCGCATGATTACTTTTTGTAAGCGAACACGTGATTTAGTGTGAAATGCATATGCTATTCACCAAAAAGGATATAGTGTTTTCATTTCATTATAGTATTTTGTACTAAACACGTTATAAGGTAAATTACGAAATGAGAAAGTATAAGTCATTGCCATTCTTCACGCACTCCTTAACTATGATTGAGTTTGTTTTTCATAAATCCCTTTATGCTTCTCACAATATCCACCTTTATAAACATAATTAAGTTCTACTCCACATTTTTTGCAACAACTTTTAAATGGACTTCTTCCTGCGAAGTTTCTCATCGTCAGTTACCTCCTTTTATCTGGAATGCTTTTTGTGGAATAATACAACTCTCATTTGCCACCGATAAATGTAGCCTTCTTTCCAGTCGTAATACACATCACGTTTGCTTTCACTTTTACCATCTTTCCAAAAAAGTAAGTAAATCGTATTCATGATACTGTAAAAAGGTTTAAAGTCTAATAAGTATTTCATATAACCCACTCCTTAACCTGCTTTACCTTTCGCCCAATCCTCATAAGACATATAAGGGATAACACGACTAGGTGCTTGTATTTCCTTCTGAGCACGTTTTAACGCTTGGATGTAGGTTAGCCCCTCATCGAACATGTACTTATCGATACGATCAGCAAGTTTCTGTTGGTACTTGTCATCCATGTAATCACGTTCACGACGATTCTCAGGAAGTTTCCCATTAACCTTCATGATGACTACACATCTGCATTGGATATCCATTTCAGCTATGCCCCACAACCGAGGTCCTTTAGCTTTCCATGTCTTGTAATGAAAATAGCCATCCTTATCAGCCTCTTTTGAATCAAGCACTCTATGACTACTTCTAACTCGCAAATCAAGCATTGAAGCCCATACTTTCGTCATCGTTGCATATTCAGAAGCTTGTTCAAATACTTTCTCAGCTGCAATGCTTCGTGAACGTCCTGCCTCAGTCCTAGCAACCAATCTCGCTTTCTTTGAAGCAAATCCCAATTGATTCTCTAATCGTCTAGCAATGTCCGCATAGCCTTCACCAGCAATCAATCCTTGAGCGATTTCAATATTAATCTTACGAACCGTATCGTTTCGGTGCTGTTCCAGAATCTTCGGCAAGCCTAAAAACTCAACAGGATTCAATAATGCTTCTTTGATGGTTCCTAGTGACGGAATACTAAATCCCATATCTGGTGCAGGTGTTATGCTTTGTTCAACGATATAGGCAGTCATTAAGTATTTTGTGACGTATTGGTATTCCACTTGTTCTTGTATCGACTTCACAATGCCTCGGTAATGGTCTGTTAACGTCTCATTGATTAAGGCCATTTCCTTCTGATAGCGATTGTATTTGTTTAGATCCGTAAATGTTAGCTCTTGCCCTTTTGAATACTTTCGGAACATCTCAGACACTTGAAACAGGATCGTCTTCAAACGTTTAGCGAATACCTTCTCTAAATCACTCTCAGCCTTAGCTAGTGCCTTGTCTAATGATTGTTCGATATCAACTTGATTCAACGTCCTCACCATCCAGAGGTTCTAAGTCAGTGCCATATAATAAAGCATCTTTTTTCATTTCTTCTAACTCGTAATCAACATCATCCACTTGAGTAAGCATTCCAAGACGTGTTCTTTCACTGATGTGCCCTTTGAATGCTGCAGTCGTTTGTGCTTCATCTAGCAAGTTAGCAGGTAGATTACGCTTCCAGCTAAAGAAAACTTTCAAATAATCATCTTTTTGGAAACCTTTTCGTTTGTACCAGGCACTGAAAAGCACTTTAAATTGGTACCGTAAAGTCGATGTGAACTTCCGTTCCATTGTGATGCACTTCGACTCCAAGGCTAATAACTTGAAGCGCATCGCTACTCCTGAAATAGTTCCTGCGAAAGACTCATCAGAAAAGTTTACAGATTTCGCAAAACGAAGAATGTTTTCATCTAGTCGATCAAGGTGATTCTCTATCATCGTGTCATTAATTTCTTTCGTTAAGTACTTCACATCATCATGTTCTCCAAGCAATTCGAAGATACCTGACTTCTTCAGTTCTTTCAGCGTGTCCTCATCGGCGCCCATACCTTTTAAGATTAAGTAAGCTAGTCGATATTGTTCAATCTCATTAGAAGCGTCTGACAACGTTCTATCGTATGCGTCGATTAAGGCTAGAACTTTCTCAACATCTGCTTTTAACTCTTTGTTGTTGGCGATACCAAAGAACGGATTATATTCATATAAATGAGCTTCTATTTCTACCAGTTCAGCATCAACGAAAAAGTAAACATACGTATCATCGTAGAATTCAGCATATTGCTTACCCTCTGATTTGTAATAATACAAGGAGTAATCCGGCTCATGAACTTCTTGGCCGATAAATATCGATTCCCAAGGCTCGATGTTTTTAATACGTTCCTTGCCATCTAAATCGAAGTAAGCGAGTCTACCAGAATAACCGCAGATGGCTGCCATCTTTCCACATTCCGAATCCGCATCTTCTGCATTATTTCGGAGTAAAAATTCTTCTATTTCATTTTTCATATCTTCATTGGATTTATCCACATCATAACTAATGGGGTGCCCAAACATATAGCCGACTTTCGTATCAACTATTTCCGCATCGAAAGCATTGTTCAAACGGTTATTAACTTTATCGTCCAACCTTTGAACACTGTTGCTTTGGTCGAAGCCGTCAAATGCAGCACCTGGTCTTTTAAAAATAGTAGGTCCATCTTCTTCAGCTTTGTATCGTTCATACAGATTTCTCATACGGTCTGCATCTTCTTTATGTGCTGAAATGATTTCTTGTAAAAGCTCTTCATTGATTCCGTTCTCATCAAGTCTTCGTTTGAATTTCAACAATCGGTTCACCTCTTTTCTTTCTCATAAGATAGCGTGCAAGCGGTTAATGAACATAGATAACTGACCAGAGTTTTGTTACTCGTTTATAAATCAAAATATTGTTTTTTAGAGGCTAAAAAGCATTGTTCAGAAAGGGATGAGTTATGTTACACGTTCATTTCATCTCTTTTCTTGCCTAGTTTAAGATTCTTCATTTCCACATCATCAAGGCCATACCAGACAGCTGAGAATGTATGTGGATCAATGTTGAATTCGTCTTCAATAATTTCACCGGCTTTATCTACTTTGAACGTTAAATCTTTTAATTCACGTATGACATCCGGACACTGGTCAGAGCAAATGATTCGCTTAAATCTCTTAATCTTCTTGGTGTACTGAATACGTGAACCTGGGAACTTTCGAGTAGCCATCATTCTGAAACCGTTTTGTCTAAAGAATTGAATCGTCTTAGGTTCTGCACTATCAGCTTTAATTAAGACTTTCTTTAATTCCTGTAGCTCTTCAGCTGTACGATCATCTGTCATGTTGTTCTTGTAATACTGCCACCAGATGTAAAGCGTGAGAGTACTTAAATCAACAGCCATTCTCACAA
>JGI24024J18818_10001328_pt1 | contig 10097 bp, 4 predicted proteins | sample Cruoilmetagenom2_FD_18818 | JGI IMG/M metagenome (IMG submission 18818) | reverse complement strand
CTTGAACAGCATAAGCAAATGAACAAAAAAGATGACAGCAATGCAGTAGGTAAATGTAATGAAGCGATGGTGTATTACAGAATTTTAGAGTCAGATCCGAAGATTCTTCAAGTAGATGAAGTAGAATTTCGTGTCTTAATAGAGTCATACGCTCCCTACATATCTAGTAAAACCTTATTAAACATTCAACAATCTTCAAAAAAAGCGGTAGAGAAAATTGACGAGTATTTACAAAGGAAATACCAAGCGTACAAAATTGAAGAGATTCAATTAGTGCCAGACAATTATTTGAAGGATCGTTTGGACACAAGCGATTTAAAAGTATTAGTAAGAGTAGGAGAGAAATACATTGAAGAAAATCTATCGCTAAAAGCCGTCTCTAAAAGCGGAGCCAAAATTACAGTGAAAAACCCAGGAGCAGGAACAATATTAGGCCCCCTTTATTTTGATATAGGATCGCTTACACTTGTAACGGATGAAGTGAGAGACAAATTTAATCAAAAACAACTCACCAGCAAGCAGTGTTTGGAAGTAATATCTACGGTCTTGGGAGAAAGTTTGCGGATGGCTAACCAAAAGAACTTACAAAAAGGACTCGCTGCAATACGTGGTACTGCAACTACCATTATTACTAATTATTCAAAAGACAAGAGCCTTATTTTAGAACATGACGTAACTAGGGGAGAGGTAGAGGTCTATCCGAAAACACCATCTCCTATCCAAACCACTTTACGTTGGAATGACAAACAAGAAGAGCTATCACTTCGTGTAAAGTTCAGCAAAGGAAAACAGCACGGTTGGTCATCTGTGAAATTGGCTTGTGAGTATAGAGTTAAAGCTTAAAAGACTATTATAGAAATTAATTTAACTGAGAAATTATCACAGATTATCATTTTAATTGAGATTGGATGTGAATTATTTGCTAAAAAAAAACCTTAAATATTTAAATATTGATGGAAACCTGAGGAACTTAGAAAACTGGATGATTTTTAGTATGGAATTAGCAAGTTACATTAAACAGATGAATCAACCAATAAAAATCTATCTGTCGGTACCTTCTAATTTACTCTTTTCTTATTTTTTTGTATTTGGTGCAATAGACAATGATTTTAAAAATCCATCTAGAGAATCATTATTAGATCAATATTTAAATTTAAAAAAAGGGCAAAGAATTCTTTATAAGACAGGGGACGAGTGGATTGCACATTCCGTCATAGAGGTAAATAAACTGCCTCATTCCGATACTAGAGCTATAGTGGTGAAGAATCGACTAAACTCTATTATTTACATACCAGAAACAAGATGGTTTTCTAAAATAAGAATCCATGACGGTGAGATTACTACAGTTCGAAACACAAGGCGAGTAAAAAATGTTTATAACGTTATTGATAATAAAAAGTTGAAAAAGCTTTATCCGGAAGAAAACCTCCAATTATTAATGATGCAGAATACACCACAAACATATGTATCCACAAATAAAAAAGAATGGAATGATTTCTTAGATGTTATCAAATTGAATATTGAAGGTGAATCACTACAATTAAAAGATTTACTATTTGATGGTTCAGAAAGTACATTTAGAAATTTTTCATTTATTGAACAAAACCATTCAGTCATAATTCCAAAGGAAGCGATAGTGGTATTTGTTGGAAGTAGTCGTGCTCTTAGAATGATGGACCATTTTAACAATCAAAAATGCATGTTTATCATAGATCAGCATGATTCAAATGAAAAGTTTGAAGATCTCCAATTAAAAATCGAGTTAGATTTTCTTATGAATCAAAGTCTGTCGGTTAATAAGTCCATATTAGAATATATGGATGAAAAGCAGATTGAAATACCGAAAGGAGTAGAGATATTTGCTTGGTAATCGCAGAGTTAATTTAGGGTTAGCAAATGAATTATATTCTTCAATGGTAAATATAGAATTCATAAAAGTAGAAGAAGATAGTATAGGGCAATTAATACATGCTTTAAAAAATTTAAAAAACGCCGTAAAAACCTATTATGAGTATGATCAAGTATTAATAGAGGATACAGATCTATTCATTAGAATATGTAGAAAAGTAGTTGGTTCAATTCAAAATTATAGTACCTTTTTTAAAGCAAATAATGAGCAGATTGTTAAATATTTTTCATTAACAAAGAAGACTATTTATGCAGATCTATTTATAAAGAACGTTGAGCCAATTATAGATTTAATAAAGGTCTTAAGAAAACAAGATCATAATGGATATATAGATACTTTAAAAATAATAGAAAATCAAAAGCAAATTATCGGCGAAAATACGTACCTTTTAACTAAGCACGAAATATTAGATAAGTATATTGAAGTTAACGAATCGAAAATTAAGATTATGAATGTTAAAGAGTTTGTTGAAGAGGGATTATTTGGGGAGCATATTATTTTTTTAGGGACATCTAGCTATTTTGATAGGAAATTTTCGGAAATATTTTATGGCAATCACGTAATTTTTTTAGGGTATTCATGTTTTGAAAATCGTTTAATAAAAAGAGAATCTTTTTCAAACTTAATAAATAGTAATGTAATGATTAATACAATATATAACGGGGTCAACATAGATAGAGGATTTATAGGTATCGATTATAAAGAGACATTTTTAACTAAAGATGAAAAAAAATCAGAGGAAGCTGTAATTAGTCAGTTCGAAAATGAAGTAAATGTTATTGTGGGAGAAAAAGTGGAAGTGAAATTAGCGACTATTTCACATAATAACTACATATTTTTACCAGTAAACCACAAAGTGAATGTAATCAATAGAGAATCTTTAAAGATAACGCAAGAAAAAGTAAGCCATTTATCTATAGGGGATTTATTAGTGTTTCGAACTCAAAATGCTTCTAACTTAGTTAGAGAAGTAGCAGATACATTAATGGGCATTAATGCAGAGAAATACAGATTAAGCTTAGAAAAATGGAAAAAGAGATTACGAATTAATGTGAAAAGAAAAGGAATTGAAAGAGTTTCTAAGATTTTAACAGATCGCTATGGTATTGAAGTAGCTAAGGAGAATAATATAAAAAACTGGATGAGTAGCTACTCTATTAAACCAAGTTGTTTGAATGAATTATTAAAAGCATTTAATTTTAATATTCAAGAAACAGAAGAAATAGTGAATTCAGCCCAAAAAATCAATAGTGCTCATATTTCTGCTGGACACCAGATTTCACAGGCATTGATGAATGAACTAGATGGAAATATGGAAAGTAATCTAGATGAAAACGGATTTTATACTTTTGAATCAAATGAATTTGAAGGTTCATCTTTTAACATTGAGGAGATTAAAAAGATTTCAAATGAAACATATTTTATTTCAGAGAATGAGGCGTTAAAGATTATTAAGGGGTGAGGTAGCATGGATAAAAAATTGGAACAGGCTTTGGCAAATCGAGAAATACTAATAAATTCAATTGAACAAGAAATAGTAGGTCCAAGTGATATTAATAATGCTACAAAACTATTAAATACAACGGGAAACACAAAATTTGGAAGTTTTGATGATTTGAATACAAATTATTATTGTTCTTCAGCTACATTGAAAGAAGAGGTGATTCAAAGAGATAGCCCATCTCGTAGGTATGCTGCTGGAATGCTTTATCCAGTTCAAATTCAGGGGGAAGAAACAGAAGTTGAAAGTGATGAGATGGTATCTGATAAGAAAGTGGATGAAAATCAGACTGGATTTTATGATGAAATCGATAAGTTAGATAGTCAGGATGAAGTTGTTGAAGATACAGGTTTAGAGGATGTCGCTCCTAAAATTCAACAAAAGGATTCAATGCCCTCTAGCATGGGAGTCACGTTTTGCTTGTCGAAAGAGGCAATAAATTTCAAGGTTAAGTTTAACGGTGGCGTATATTCTAAACATAGAATTTATGCGGATATTCATTCTAAAGATGAAGAGAATGGAAAACAAAAACACTATGATTTTAAGGAAGACTGGTGGCTTCGTACATCCATTTTTGGTGAATTAAATATTTTAATTTCAGAATTTGATCCAAATAAAAAAATCAGCTTAAAGGAATACGAATTAAATGTATATGATGCGGTAAAAGGTGAAATTAAAAAGATTAAGTTGAAGCTTCATGTTCAATGTCGAATTAAAGACGAGTATGTTCTTTTTACAGTAACTGTATTGAATATTACAGAACCGCCTCTCAGATATAACAAAGATGAATATACAGTATTTCAATCACAGTTGAATATCTCTGCGGATTTTGGAGATTTTATAAATTACCCTAAAATTTCAGAACGTAATTTAGGACTAACAAAAGACGAATGGAACAATGAACTGTTGTTTAAAAATAAGTTTAATTACGCATTTGGTCATGGCTGTTCGGTTAGGTGGGAGCAAAATGTGGGGAAAATAAATCAGTTTTCTTCCACTTTTGTCCCGGTCTATGAGACAGAAAGTATGACACCGGATATTAAAGTGAAAGTTGATGGAAAAGAAGTAGAATTAAAAATCGAAATGCGTTCATTGATGAACATACAAAACTATCAACAGTTACTAGATATTTTACAACCCTTGGTAGTCGGATATAGTAAATGGATTAAAGATAGAGAACTTGAAACAATAGAATTAAAATTGAAAAAAGAATTAAAAGAAGCTTCAGATACAAACTTATCTTTTTGCAAAGATAGTCTTCGCCGAATGGAGAAAGGTTTAGAATTACTAAAGAATTCTAATGTTTTTCAAGCTTTTAAATTAGCGAATAAAGCCATTTTACTTCAACAAATTAATGGGAAAACGCCACGTAAAGCATATTATGAAAAAAGTGATTCTAACAATACTATGGAATTGATTATAGATCAACCTTACAGCAATGTGATGAAAGCAATGCGAAATTTATCTGGGTGTGATAATAGCTGGCGAGCTTTTCAAATTGCCTTTATCTTATTATCTATTCAATCATTAGTTGAAAAAGATTCACTTGATCGTGAAACAGTGGATTTGATTTGGTTTCCAACAGGTGGAGGTAAAACAGAGGCATATCTAGGCGTTGCCGCTTTTCAAATGTTTTATCGTCGTTTGTTAGATCCAAATGATGCAGGTGTAGATATCATGATGAGATATACGTTACGTTTGTTAACTGCCGATCAATTTCAACGTGCCTCAAGATTAATCTGTGCTATGGATTATATTCGTCGAGATCATGAGGAGAGTCTTGGAGAAACGCCTTACTCAATTGGCATTTGGGTAGGTTCAAAAACTTCACCTAATACAAACAAAGAAGCATTATCACAAGTTAAACAAATGAAAAATCCTCAAGGTCCAGACAACTTAGTTATTACAAGATGCCCTTGGTGTGGTTGTGAGATTGGTAAAGTGGAAGTTAAAGGAAAAGGTTCAAAATATAATGAGACTTTACCACTTGGCTTGAATCGAGTAAGTGGGCAATTAAAAGTCCATTGTCCAGATGACAAATGTGATTTTCATAATGACATACCGGTATATTTCGTAGATGAAACGATTTATGAAAAAAAACCGACATTCTTAATTGGGACAATAGATAAATTTGTTCAGTTAACATGGAGACCGGAAGCAAGGGGATTGTTTGGTTTAAATGATTTGGGAGAACGATGTATTTCTCCTCCACAAATTATTATTCAAGATGAACTGCATCTAATTTCAGGACCTCTTGGAACACTTGCAGGTTTATATGAAGTATTGATAGAAGAATTATGTATCGACGATCGAGGAAAAGAACCTATTAAACCAAAAATTATTTCTGCAACTGCAACCATTAAAGAATTTGAAGAACAAGCAAGATGCTTATTCGGACGCGAAGATGCACGTCTTTTCCCAAGCCCAGGTATTGATATTGATGACTCGTTTTTCTCGAAAATAGCTGTAGATGAAACCGGTAAACCTAAGCCAGGCAGAAAATATATGGGTGTTTTTACATCACGCGTTCGTATTTTAATGGCGCAGGTCATGACATATTCAGCGATTTTACAAAAGGTAGAGAGTTTACCAGATGAAGAGCGCGATCCATTTTGGACACTGCTTTCTTTTTACAATAGCTTGAGAGATTTAGGGGCTGGACTGAATTTATTTAATAGTGATATTCCAACCTACATTGACGCTTTAAACAAAAGAGAAGGAATAGATAAAAGAAGATTTTTATATGCACCATTAGAATTAACGTCTCGTAAACAAAGTAATGAAATTTCTAAAACGATTGATGATTTAAATGTTCCTTATATGCAAAGGGATAGCAAAGGACGCACCAAAGCTCTCACTTCATGTTTAGCTTCTAATATTATTGAAGTTGGAGTTGACATCGATCGCTTATCGCTAATGGGGATTATTGGTCAGCCTAAAATGACAGCTCAATATATTCAAGTAAGTGGTCGTGTAGGTAGAAGACCTCACGAAAGACCAGGATTAATTGTTACCGTCTATTCTAATCAAAACTCACGTGATAAATCGCATTTTGAACACTTTAATGAATATCACCAGAGACTTTATGCACAAGTAGAAACGACAAGTTTAACTCCATTTTCAACAGCCTCTTTAGAAAGAGGATTAACTGGAGTATTGATAGGTTTCTTACGCCAACGAATGGATATGCAAATGGCCTTATATCCTACAAATAAAGAATTGAGACGTGTTATGAAAGATGAACGTTTCATAGATTTTCGTAAGAGATTTAAAAACCGTGTTGAACTAATTGATAGAGAGCAAATGGATATTTGGAAAGAATTATTTAAGACATTTATGGATGCTGTATTAACTGGACGGTATGAAACTTGGCGAGTTTCTGATACTGAAAGAGGTTTGATGTATCAAGCTGGAAATAATAATGATGGAGAAAAATATCAGGGAAGTATACCTGTAATAAATTCATTAAGAAGTGTCGATGCCGAGAGTCGTGCATCCATCGTATCACTTGATAGAGAAGAGGAAGAGTTTGTCTGGGAGGATGATGACTAAATGCGATATTTACCGATGAGACGTTCAAAGTTGGTAGGAACTGAAGGTCCAGGATCTTTAGTAATTAGTCCAGAAGGCGAGACAGCAGTTGTAGGCGCTTTGGATTTATGGTTTAAAGATACCAAAGGAAATAGAGCTAAAAACATTGAAGAATTTGTAGTACATGAACCACGGTTGAAAGCAATTTTAAAAGTAGATAAATTCTATACACCACCAGAATTTAGAAAGGGTTCGACTAATGCTATGGAAGTCGTTCCAAATAGTAACCTTGTAATGCCGTTGATGCGTTTTCCTAAATGGCACTATTGCAGTTCCTGTAAATCTTTACGTGAATTGGAGTTAGACCAAACCTCTGTATACTTGGATTGCTTAAAATGTGGACAAAAAAGGTATTACAAACAAGTACCTTTTGTAGTGATTTGCGAGCATGGTCATTTGTCGGATTTTCCTTGGCGTAAATGGGTACATAGCAATGAATCTACCAGATGTGAGGGGAATTTATCTATTAAAATGAGTGGAGGTACTACATTAGATTCTTGGAGAGTTGTTTGCGAGAAATGTAAAGATAGTCGAGACCTTCAAAGAGTCACTTCTTTTGATAAAGATAATAATACAAGTTATTTAGGAAATCAGCTTAATAAAGATAAGGCTGGAAAGTATACTTGTGAAGGAGAACGTCCATGGTGTGATGACAAGACAGAAGATTGCTCAGCAGCACCTGTTGCCATTTTAAGAAACTCAATAAGTGTTTATATGTCTAAGAAAATCAGTGCTTTAGCAATTCCAGGGGATTATAGTGAGAATGTCGATTTGATTGTCTCCAAAATACAGTCTCCAGCTAAACATTTGGTACGTATGAACCTAAGCTTATTAGATAACATGGAAAATAGAATCAAATTTATTCGAGAAAATCTAAGATTTGAACTTAAGCAAGAAGTAACTGATAAAGAAATTGAGGATGCTTTGATGTATATTGAATCGAGTGAAGAATACGAATATACAGAGGAAGACCTAGAAAAACCTGGTTTATTAATTAAAGAAAAGGAATTTGAAAAACTTACTTCTACAGTGAATTCGACTGAATTAAAAGTTGAAACTGAATGGGAGTTTGACCCAGAAGAAGATGTTAAGGAAAATTACTTTAAACCATATCTACAACGTCTATCGAGAGTATTAAAGCTGAAAGAAACAACCGCTTTGTATGGTTTTGATCGAAAAGATTTTAAAAATTCTATCGATTATAGTAGTTATTATCCGTGGTTATATAAGGATTATTCTGGTCTTCAAGAAAAATGGTTGCCAGTAAATGAAGTTTATGGAGAAGGTATTTTCCTACAACTAAACATAGAGAAAGTGGAAGAATGGGAATCCTCTAAAGATGTACTTCAATATTTTGAACGATATCTTAAAAGAGTTGCGCATATAGAACACCGGGATGATTCTATTTTAAAGCCCCGCAATATTATGTTACATACATTATCACATTTTTTAATTGACGAATTAGCAAATGTGTGTGGTTATAATCGAGCTGCCATTAGAGAGCGTTTATATTTAGATAAAGATCAGGTAGGCTTGTTGATTTATATTTCAGCAGGGGACTCAGAAGGAACTCTCGGGGGACTTGTACGATTAGGTTTACAGGAGAAATTCTTTCATATTCTAGATAGAGCAAAAAATAATGCAGAATGGTGTAGTTCAGATCCCGTATGTACAGAACTAGGTAAGACCCAAGGTCAAGGCGTAAATGGATTAAATGGTGCAGCGTGTTATAACTGTTCTCATATCCCTGAAACGTCATGTGAATTTTGGAATCTTTATTTGGATAGAAGTTTTTTAATTGATCCTAAATTTGGTTATTTCAAATAATAAAGTATAAAGCTTTGCTTCCTTATTAAGAAAGATACGTTGAGTTAATACAGGTTAAAGTGGTTGGTTCAAAAGAATATGAAAAGATACTCCCCGATTCTAATGACATTCTGGTGAATACGAACACTAGTGAATGTTTACATATACTGTCTATACTGACTAGTTTGCGAAATGTTTATTAAGTATCTTAATGGTAGATGTACAGTAATAACCCAGAAGATGATTAAGTGAGGTGTTTCATTTTGAATAGGGAAAAGTTCAAAAAGTGGTTAGAGGAAAATTTAAACAGTAAAGAGATAACTAAGAAAAAATATTTTGACGCTATAAATATAATTTCCAACGAGATGACTGGATGGGGATTCGATAAATTTGATATCTATTCACTAAAACTCAACTGATCGATAATGTTATGTCATCTAAAGGTTTCATTGAGAAAGATAAACGAGGAAACCGAATGTATAGTGCAGCATTAAATCACTATAAAAAGTTTCTTGTTTCTGAAGTGAAACAACATGAAGGTGGCGTAACTATGACAAATATTGAAGAAGATGTAGTCTTAATAAAAATCACTAAATCCTACATAGAGAATATGTCGTCGGAAGAATTGTATCAGGCAACAAGTTTTAGTTGGGTAGCTAGCTTTGGAAAGACTGCAACAAGGGATTTAAAGTATTATTGTGCAGTTTATCAGAACAAAATTCTGGAAGTGTATGATTTCTTGGGATATGAAGAAGAGATACCTAAGAGAAACCCATCTCGATATATTTTAACTGGTGAGGTAAATTCGGGAGAGTTAAGAAGTAAATTAGTAGGTGTAGATGTAAGCGATTTACATAAAGGAAGTGGCAATCCTATAAAGTACACTTCAATAGAAAGACTACTTAATTTAACGACAAAACCTTTTTTTGAGTTAACCAATTCTGTACTGCTATCCCATATTCACACTTACATTAAATCGCACGGATTCTATTATTCAAAAGAAGATTTAAATAATTTTTACTTATCACTACGCAGCAAACCATTTGTCATTATCTCTGGGATTTCAGGGACAGGGAAGACGAAGATTGTGGAGTTGTTTGCGAATAGTGTTGGAGCATCGGAGGATAATGGGCAATTTAAAATGATACCAGTGCGTCCTGATTGGAGCGATAGTTCGGATTTACTTGGGTACTTAACGCTACAAGAGGAATACAAAAAGGGTCCTTTGGCTGAGATAATTGAGCATGCGATGAATTATCCAGACTTACCTCATTTTGCATTACTAGATGA
>JGI24024J18818_10001324_pt1 | contig 10109 bp, 10 predicted proteins | sample Cruoilmetagenom2_FD_18818 | JGI IMG/M metagenome (IMG submission 18818) | reverse complement strand
CAGGCGGGACTGGTCTTCTGTTCCGCCTACGGCGTTACATCCACCGGAACATATCCTGATATGCACCGGTGGATGTGCCTTGTAGACGAACCAGAATCCGGCGCAATCTTGTGCATTTATTTCTTTCCGGGGACCTTACTTACAGATATCGTTTTCCTTTAACAGCTTTTTAACGAGGTTGCTGATAATCGGGTTCGATGATTCTTTTAGTTTTTTTAGCTCGTTACAGGCCTCTTTTTCATCGAGGGATGAGAGGGCCATGGCGGCTTCAAACATCAAATCCACATCAAATGATTCCGTCAGCAGCTCGATCAGCGGCTGGATGGCACGGGTGTCGCCAATTCTCCCTAATGACTTGGCTGCGGAGATCTGCACTTCCTTGCTTGTACTCTCCAGTGCAGATAAAAGAGATTCAACTGCCGGTTTGCCAATTTCCACCAGTGCGGTGATCGCCGCTTCGCGAACGTCGTGGCTGGTGGAATTGAGATTCTTGATTTGGGCGTCAATCCGGGCCTGTTCGCTTTTTTGACAGCCGGTGCCCATCCCGGTAATAACGAGGATAAGGCCTGCAATAATTATCCACAATCGCATGGCTATCTCCCTTGTTTGAACTGCCTGATGCTGCAGTACCGAACAACATGCCGAAAATGTAAACGTTGAACCTGTATCACAATTATTTACTCATGACAACGCTTACCATTTTACATTCAAGATTGATACCAAGGCAGCCAGGCGGCGGCTGTACGGATCGTACGTTGAGGAAGCGGACGACGCAGCGAACACCAATAGGGCTTGAATGCAATTTGGATTTAAACAATTTGACTTGGTGGTCGCTGAATAGTCCCACTCGCTGCCCTGATACCCAATCATAATCCCCCCACAAGAAATCATGTAATTTATATACCAAATAGTACCAACAAAATTAAGTATTTAAAATCAGCATAAAAGTGGTATAATTTGAAGTACCTCCTTACCTGTCGGTCTGTTACCATCCAAATCACTTCTTTCCAGCGAGAATTCGGATGAGCTTACCATCTTTGAAGGTTTTTTATTTCGGGAATTTTAATTGGCGTCAGGCGGGTATTATAATTGTCGCTGATCAATATGCTGCCCGGCTTGCATATTCTGAAAAAGAGCTTTTAGCTTTTGCCAAGTTTACATGTGCCATATTACACCTCCATTATGGTCATAATAGACATTATGACTAATATAATACAACCGCATTGGGTCGTCAACTAAAAAAGGGAAAACGATGAAAGAGGGATGATGGAAGATGGACGGAAAGATAATTAAACCCGAATGGTTTAAAGGGAAATATAAGGGGATAAAAGTTGTAAACGCTACCAACATCGACTGGGAGGATATTGCGGCAGGCAGGGACGGAGGTCAAAGAACAGTATTGTTTACCTATAAGCAGAATCATGATCGGGATGTAACGACAACAGGCGCAGCCATGAGCCGTCACGATATGCCACTCCCCGAAATCCCTTGCTGATTCGGAAACTGTAAAGCTTGTTATCGCCTGGGCCCTTTTGTGATAAAATAACCTCCCATTTTAGCCCATAATCTGAATATACTTGTTGCCATGTCATGTTCGCTATTTTTCGTAAAATATTTAGAATGTTGCGCTGATCGTNTTTGGTCAGATTGAAAAGCTGNCGCTGAAAGACNGGGTTGTTCAAATCCAAACGTATGTGTTGNTGTNTTTTCTGGNTCATCATTTGATCCGGGCTTCTAATTTCTCAAAGTTTGTCTCTTTGGGTGAATTTTCTTCTGCCCAGGCAACAGCTTCATTGAGCTCGGTCTGNACAGCCGGCCTGTGAAGCCATTTTTCATTATCGGGAATGAATCGCCCCAGCTTGACGATCCAAACGCCTGCGTCGATTTCATTCAACATTACGGTTTGACCCGCATATTTTTTACCCAGGGAGATCTGCCCGCTAGTGCCGACTGTTTTTATAATGTTCATAATCTCTCCAAAAATTAATATTGTGATTTAGGATAGCACGAATGCATTAAAAGTCAAGGATAAAATCAGCTGCGGAATTTGGATCGGGCCAAGATATCATACTGAGTCATACAGGAATGGGTCACGCCCGGAAAACCTGCCATTTTCCTCCACAAGATCAATAGAATAGGGGATTACCGAGAATTCCGGTAACCCCCTATTTTATTTTTTCTTGGTGGAGCTGAGGGGGATCGAACCCCTGACCTCATGACTGCCAGTCATGCGCTCTCCCAGCTGAGCTACAGCCCCAAGTTGTGGAGGGAGTATTTAATGGAACAATGATCAAATGTCAACGTTAAATATTCTTTCAGGGTCTGATTAGAAAAGATAAGGTACCGGTAGTCCGGTGGAAAGCTCACCGGACTACCGGCGGGGATGGGAAACATATTTATTCCCATGGAATTAGATACCGCGGTTTTTTGCCGCATCAATTCCTGAGCATTTCCCGTAGTTTAGGATTACATTCAAGGCTCTCGATTTTCTTCATGGATTGATCCTTGAAATAGGTAAATTCCATGCCAACCTGGTAATATTGCTTTCGATCATCAGCTATGTAGGGTTTGTGCCATACCACGCGACCCTTAGCCGATATCGGTTGACGAAAGGCCGGCGCCAGGATGGCAATATCGTACTCCTTTTGATCATCGAGCATTTTTGAGGAGATCGCCTGAATACCGGCGGCACTTAAATCAATCAATGAAAGATGGTGGATCTCTTTACCAAACAGACCCAGGATGCCATTTGATTTAAGCTGAACCCGGCATTTTAATACTTGAAATCGTGTATTATTTCTATTTCCAATCACAGGTATTGTGTCCATTCTATTGCTCCCGAAAAATTAATCGACTCCGATTTTAGAACCTGACTAGTAACCAGTTGTTCTTATTAACAGCAAATAGAATGCCAATACAGAAATATAATCTATTTTTTGCAATATATAATGTTATTTCAAGTATATGATTATAATTATGGGCAACGCTAAATGGGCCCCTCAACAGGCAATCGATTGAACTGAATGTAATTGGAATTACATTTGACCAGTTATGAGAGGGCTTTGACAGGAGGATGGTTTACATCCAATAGTCACTCTCCATCGATCCATTCCTTGTTTTTTATTAAAAATCTCGGTCGATTTCAGAAATACCGTTAAAGCAAATTGGGTGATTTACGGATTATCTGATTTTTAAATCGGTGGAACCAGGAGAGTTCGAATGTTCGATTATCGGCGGACCGGTGGAAAAAATAGGCGGTGATAAGCAGTATGACCGCATTGGGGATCCACATGACAATAGACGGTGGATAATCCCCCGTCTCGCATAACATCTTTCCGACGGACATGAGAGAGTTATATAAAATTAGAAACAGGACTCCCATGACGACGCCAAGTGATCCCTTAAGGCCCGTGGATAAAACTCCCAAAGGGACGGCTAACAGACCCAGTGAAATACACGAAAAGGCGATAGCATATCTATTATAGTATTTGGTAAGAAGAGAATAATAGTGTGAATCTTTTTGTTTCGAATGTTTAAAATAGTGTTTAAAATCTGACAGGTACATCTCGACATGCTTTTTGCGCGCGCCTTTTTTAATTAATTTTGGAGAGGGTAGTGCCAGTTTGAAATCATAAGAGCCAAACTTAATGGAGTTCACTGACCGGTCTTTTAAATTGACCTGATTGATGGTGCCGTCAAACAATTGGACAATAGCCGTCGTGCCATCCTGGGTGCTTATTAAGTTACCACGTGGCGCCACAATGGTGTTCACCAGATTATGGGTGCGTCGATCCTCAACGAAAACATCCACAAGTTCTTTCGTAGCCATATCTATATCGGTCACATACAGGGTTATGTCCTTGAACTTGGTGTTAAAAACCCGTTCCTTTAGGCCGGCTTTCAGGCTGGATACCGCCACTTGGTGGGTTAATTCTTTCAAAGCCAATCGTCCCCAGGGTGTCCCGTAAAAAGCCATCCCGAATGTTAACCCTGTCGTAATGATACAAAAACAAAAAACGGGAACCAGCAGCGAATAGATGGAGACCCCACCAGATCTTAAGGCAATCACCTCATTATCCCCGGACATGCGCATGAACGTGAGCAGGATACTCAACATTGTCGATATTGGGGTAATAAAAACAAGGAAATACGGGATCGAGTATAAAATAACTTGGAGAATCTCCCAGAGCCCGACTTCGTAATTGATCACCATGTTCATTATGTTTAGAATTTTGGCCATCAGGAACACAAATATGAGAAATACGATATTGATGAAAAAGGGAGGAATGAATTCCTTAAAGATATAGCGGTTTATGATTGAATTTAATTTCATCTGGATTCAATATCCCCCCATACCGATCATTGCAAATACAACCACGGTATTTCAGGATGATTTTTCAGGCACCGTATAATATATTCGCCAAAATGAATTTTGCTTTTCTTTATAGTCCACACCTTTTGCAACCAGGATATTCTTCAGGTGATGACCAAGACTCTGATGCGCGATAAAAATATATCTAATGTCGTCCGCCCGCTTTACTTTGTTATCAATAAAGTTTTCAATGATATTGTCACTCCATGGCGTTTTTCGCCATGATAATCGCGTGAGGTTTCCGTCCAGGTAAAACTGCAGACCGTAAAGCTTGCTTTCCAGATAAGATACGACCTGTACATCCTTTTCACCAAGATCGCGACACACTGAAAACAGCTGCTTCATGTTGTTCTTGCGAGGGTATTGTGCTGCAAACCCTTTTAGGCCGATAAGTCCCATGGTTGAAATCATGGCGATGAGAATCACCTTTTGCAATGAAATTTTATGGCCTATCCCACGTCCGATAATTAAAGCCACCGGCGCATAGAGCGGTAAAACATAAAAGGGCAAGCGACTCCGCGAAATAAAAAATATTAAAAGCGGGATAGAGATCCAGAAAAATAAAAAGGCCCCGGTTTTTCCCACGCGCAGATAATTCCATAGAATTTTTATCCTGAACAGATCTTTTTCAATGAAAATTTTTATCAGATAATAAAACCAGAAACCCGCGCCAATCGTCAAAAGCGGAAGATACAAAATAAAGGGTTGATACCACTCGGAATTTCGATGAAAAGAATCGGTTGCGACTCTGTCGATGAGTTCTCGCCCGATGAAATAGTCCCAAAGTTCCGGATGACGGAAAATAACCAGCGCGTACCACCAAAAACCGATCACCAGAAATATACCCACACCCGGGAGCGTGAAAAGTTTCCATGGTTTTCTATTCATATAATGCCATGCCGATATGGCCAAAAGCGGTAAAAGAGCGGGAGGACCTTTTGTAAAAAAGCCCAAACCAAAGGATATCCACATGACAAGGCCCCATTTGCGGATACCTTTGGTATCCGCCGCTTTTGATGCCTTGAGATAGCCGTATACCGCCGCGATTTCCCACAAAGCCAAGAGGGTGTCGGTGCTGATGGTGTTCATTGCGATAACGGTGAAAATAGAGGTCGAATAGATGAAACCGGCCACAATCCCGGCACGCTTATCCCAAAGAAGCATGCCGATGTGAGTGACCAGCAGAACGGTTAAAATGAACGCAACGGCATTATAAAATCGGGCGCCCCATCCATTGTGGCCGAATATTTTTATTCCTCCGGCAATCGCCCAGTACGCCAAGGGTGGTTTTGTCCAGTGGGGCCGATACATCAGTGTGGGCTCGAGATAATTGCCGCTTTCCAGCATTTCCCGGGCGACCTCGGCATAACGTCCCTCGGTGGTATCGTATATTCCCCGCGACCCTTGAAACGCAAAAGCGACAATTATCGCCATGCACAGCATGATCCCGTAAAATCGGTTTATTTTGTGTTCATCCATTCAGTCTTCTTTAATTGCTCCGGGAAAAGCAAAGATTACACAGGCAGATAATCAATGCAACGGCCATGACCAGTAGAAGGGCGACAATTACCATGATGGTATCCAAGATTTTTNCTGTACCTTAGTGGCCCTTTTCGTAAATACGATGACATTCGTCCGCCAATGCATCCTGCCCTGCGGCGTTGCTTGTCGGGTGAATACGCTTGGTATTCGCCCTCCGCGCGCCTTGCAGACCAGGCGCCTTGACGCCCTCACTATGTCACCGTATTTACGAACAGGACCACTTAGTTTCAATGGATTTCCTTTTTTTCGCGATAGATAAAGTATAAATTCCGGCTATAGACGATGATACCGGTGGATTGGCCGAGAATGAAAACCGGGTCTCCGCGATAAATGGCGTAAAGCAACAGCAACCCGGACCCGGCGATACTAAAATACCAGAAAATAACGGGAATGACGCTTTTTTTCTCTTTTTCACTGACTATCCACTGAACGAGAAATCGAGCCGAAAATAATAATTGAGCGGTAAAGCCTAATATAACCCAAAAAGTTTCCGTCATGAGTTTTTCTCCAGATTTTCATCCCTGCTACTGGTTCAGGCCCTGAAGCCCTTCCGCCAGATATTCCACGCCTGGAACATAAGAACGGTCCAGATATGACCATGCAAATGCTGTTTCCCTGAATTTAAATCAGTCCACATTTTTCTTATCATATCAACATGAAAAATACCGTCACGTTTTAATCTGTCAGCAGATAAAAGATCTTCAGCCCAGTCATTCAGAGACCCACTTAACCAACTACTGACAGGTGGACCAAATCCCTGTTTTGGTCTGTCGGTTAATGTCTCGGGAACATAACGTTTTAGTACATGTCGTAATATTTTTTTGCCTATTTTACAATCGGTCTTCATTGATAGAGGAAGAGAAAATGCAAACTCAACAACTCTGTGATCTAGAATTGGATTTCTCAACTCAAGGCTGACAGCCATGCTTGCGCGATCAACCTTTACTAGGATATCATCAGTTAAATAGCTAATCAGATCGGTGAACATCATTATATGGATTGGATCTTTAATAGCAGCATTCTTTGCAATTCTATAAAATTCTGTTGGTCTTTCATTACCATTCAAAACAAGCTTTGCAGGATCTCTCCATTTGGAAACCCGGTACAAGTATGTTGAAAGAGGGTCATTTGTTTTTAGCTCAGAAATCATTTTAACAAGTCTGCTCTCATTTGTTTTACCAAAAGTAAATGGTTTTAGCAGACTACTCAGAACCGACTTAATCGCAGAGGGAATTTGGTTTACCCGCTTATAAATTTTAGCTCCTCTGAAATAGCGTCGATATCCACAAAAAAGTTCATCTCCGCCGTCACCTGATAATGCTACTGTTACATTATTTTTTGCTAGTTTTGAGATCAAAAATGTGGGGATTTGTGATGGATCTGCGAACGGTTCATCATACATTTCCGGAAGCTTAGGTATTACATTTAGGGCATCATGATCTGATATGTAAAGTTCTGTATGATCAGTACCCAAATATTCGGCAATTTTTTTGGCATGGATGGCTTCATCATCTTTCTTTTTCTCAAATCCCAATGAAAAGGTTTTAACAGGCATGCTACTGTATTTCTGCATCATAGAAACAACAGTTGAAGAATCAATCCCTCCGGAAAGTAAAGCTCCCAAAGGGACATCTGACACCATTCGGGATTTTGTAGCATCAAAAAGAAGGTTATCCAAAATATCTACAGCTTCTTTTTCCGAACCCGTAAATAAATTTGCAAGACTACCCTCTACTGCAGATTTTGCGGACCAGTATACTTCTTTTTTATGGTAAAGATCTTCCACGCAGATTGACTGTTCGATATCCTTTTTGGATACGGAAACAATCGTTCCGGGTTTTAATTTATAAATTCCCTTATATATTGAATATGGAAAAGGTATATAGCGATATTTCAAAAAAAGAGTCAATGCGTCATAGTCAATTTCATTCCTAAATTCAGGATGTTTTAGAATGGATTTAAGCTCAGAACCAAAAACGAAATCATTCCCAGCCCAACCAAAGTATAATGGTTTTTTTCCAATCCTGTCCCTGGCCAGGTGGAGAGATCTGTTCTTTTTATCCCACAAAGCAAAAGCAAACATTCCGTTCGTTTTCTGCAAGGTGTGTAATAATCCGTCGATAGCAATGGACTCAAGCAATACTTCAGTATCACTTGTACCTCTGAATATAAAATTTCTTTTTTCCAAGTCATCCCGAATATCCTTATAATTATATATTTCACCATTATAGGATATTATATAACGATGACAATGAGATTCCATGGGTTGGTCCCCCGTTGGGCTCAAATCAATTATTGATAATCTTTTGTGGGCTAACCCAACACCAGAATCAGTATCAGACCATATGCCAACGCCATCAGGACCTCTATGATGGATGGCAGAAATCATTCTATCCAGAACTAATTGAACCTGCCTGACATTTTGTTCATTCGCTTCTTTTTTATAAATACCGGTGATACCACACATAATAACCTTACATTCATTTTCAAGTATTAGGTGTATCGTTACGATATAACATCACCCAGCGATTGTCCGCCGGCATTTCTCGGGTAACCAGCGCATAGCGTGGCTCGTCCGCGGCGCCGATAGGGCATAACCGCCAGGGGCTAATAAGTGACGGATCGGATACATCATTTGCTCTGCTTTGATACCCGATATCTGATGTATCGTTTTTTGATCCACAAAAATGCCAGGGTATCGACAAAAGGGCCGATCAATCGGTTTCGCAAGTGATATTTGGCGGTACCGGCATATCTTGGAAAATGTTGCACGGGGATCTGTTTGATTTTCCCACCTTCAAGTTGCACCAAAGCAGGGATGAAACGATGCATGCCGATAAAAAATGGTATTTTGCGCGCGTATTGGGCCTTTGTTATTTTTAAAGGGCAACAAGTGTCTTCAATATTATCATCGATCATCAGTCGGCGGATGGTGTTGGCAATTCGTGATGATAACTTTTTTATTATCCTGTCGTTTCGTTGGACACGTACGCCGTTTACCAGATCATACTCGGGAAAAAAATCGATATATTTTAAAAAATCGACGGGAGTGGTCTGTATGTCGGCATCTATATATCCGATAAGTGTGCCTTTGCTATTGTCAATACCGGCCTTTATTGCCGTGCTGAGCCCTGAATTGGAAACCAGAGCCAGGAATCGATATCTTTTGTCCATTGCGCAAATTTTTTCTATCATTGCCTGGCTGTTGTCAGTGGAGCCATCATTGACAAAGAGAACGGTCGTATCAATGGGCGTTTTGGATAGAAATTTGTCCATTTCGTTTCGAAAATGCTCCAGGCAAGGCGCCTCATTAAAAACCGGCACAATAATCGTCAGTTGATCGGGAGATGGGCAAACAGACATCTTGAGTATTTAACCCTGACGGGCTCCTAAAAGTCACGGTTTGTCGTGCCGGCCCTCAACAGATTGAGGGTGTGATCGATTCGACACTGGAAAAGGATGAAATGATAAATTTAGCTATCATACCAGGATTACCTGAAGATTACCGAAAAATTATTATTCGATTATTTCAAAAAAGACAAAGTAATTTTTAACGGATCTGACGGACGACTTTTTAAAAGTATCGCGTAAGCTGCAGGAAAGCGCTGTTGCTGGGGGCCAAAAAAACGTCATTATTGAAAAAACGGAGCTGGTATCCGCCGAATTCCGAATTATTTCCACCGTAATGCCAGCGGACACCGGCGATAAGCTGTATATTGGTGGTCATATCCCAGACGATCCGGGGCTGGATCAGGCCCGACGGATCGGCCAGGTTATTGATGCTTGTCAATGAAAACCGGACCAGGGGATGGATTTCAATCAGCCATTCCCCAGCGAGGCAGGTGCGGCCGATGACGAAAAGCTCGCCCCGTTCGATGCGTGCCATCAAATCGATATCATCGGATAGATTCCTGTAGTCGTCCGTTCCCAACCCGTTAAAATAGAATTCCATAAAGCCGTAGCAATTGCGATTCCACCAGGTCCAGGCGTAGTCTATATTGGCAACCATCGATAGGTAGCCATCGAGAGAATCATTTCCGTTTAAAAAAGTCCAGGTCAGGTCCGTTCGCCAGGCGGCTTCCCGGAAATGCCCGGTGATCCCAAAGCCGATGACCGAGTCCGCAAAATGATGGGCGACTATGACATCCATTTTGATGATTTCGGAAAAAGTACCGAAACCGTCATCCCGGACTTG
>JGI24024J18818_10001323_pt1 | contig 10110 bp, 13 predicted proteins | sample Cruoilmetagenom2_FD_18818 | JGI IMG/M metagenome (IMG submission 18818) | reverse complement strand
ATGGATACATTTATAATAGATCATGTTACATCTTCTATGGTTTCACCACATAAAGGCACACTAGATGAAAGAGAGACGGAACATTATCTTTTCTTGAAAATCATCGAGGCAATCGAACAGCATAAGCCAAGCATTTCAAAATTAGACCAACTAATTCTCGATAAACTGTATGAAGCTGAGATTGAGTTCGTAGAGCTGTAACACTTCTATATTACTTATAGGAGGGGATGGAACGCTTTTTAATCCTCAGATAAATCAATGCCATCATCTCGCTCTTATTTTACCTTGCAGACATTCAGAAACAATAAATATATAATTTTATAAGGTTTTCTGGTACAGGAAAAATCTTAATGAAAAGTATAAATAAAATAACAAATATTTTTCAAGCAGAGTCAGCAAATGCGGAAGTGAAAATATGCTCTATAGTATTCATGAAGCTAATGAATAGTCCCTTTATGATAAAATCAATCAATCAATCAATCAATTTATAAGGGATGATATATGATGGAATATAAAGCAGTGGTCTATCAAGAGGGAATGCTTGGCTCACTTCTTTTGGGTCAGTCAAAGATCAATCCTGTACGTTTCTCTGAATTTCTTAATGCCAATGCCAGAGATGGTTGGGAAGTGGTTACGATGGAGAAAGATATTCGTCGTATGTTACTCTTTTTTAAAAGAGAGGGGTATGTGGTGATACTTAAAAAGGAGAAAAGATGAATGCAATGAAATTGGCAAGTTTGATTACAGGTGTTGTTTTAGTAGGGTATTCAATATTTGCATTGATACAATTATGGGCAACAGTGGTTTCATGGGCTACATTTGTGAAGGTCAGTATCAGTGCTGCTGTTATTGTTGTTGCTGCTTTAGGTTTGGCTCTGCTTTACAGAGAGTATATTGAAGAGAAATCGATGAAAGAAGATAAGTATCTCGATTAAGCCTATAAGTGCCATTATGATAAAATATCTTAAATTATTTTAATGGTGAACTATGGCATCTAAAGAGATACACTATAAAGAACAACCTTTCCAACTCTCCTATGAGTTAGTTAACCCTACGCAAGAACCCGTACTTCTCGTACTGCATGGCTGGGGAAGCAATAAAGAGATCATGAAACAGGCTTTTGCCAAGACACTGCTAGAGTATAAACACATCTACCTGGATATGCCGGGCTTTGGTAAAAGTACCAATGAGATGATACTCACTACTGAAGATTATGCACATATCGTACAACTTTTTCTAGATGAGCTTGGTGTGCGTGCAACCATAGCCATGGGACACTCTTTTGGCGGTAAGGTCTCTACACTGCTTAACACACCTTGTTTAGTGCTTCTCTCTTCTGCGGGTGTAGTGACTGAGAAACCTTGGTCAGTGAAGATCAAGATCGCTACGTTTAAACTTCTTAAGCCTTTGGGTATGAAGAAAATACGTGAACTATTTGTGGCTCCGGATGCCCAAGGGATGAGCCATGAGATGTATGAGACATTTAAAAATGTGGTTGATGAAGATTTTGAAGCCAGCTTTGCAAAAAGTAAAAGCAGAGCGTTATGCTTTTGGGGTAAAGATGATACAGCTACACCGCTTTATACAGGTGAGAAGATAGCCGGACTCATAGAGAACTCTGAGTTCTATCCTTTAGACGGAGACCATTTCTTTTTCTTAAAACACAGTGCTTTCATCGCACAAACTATTACCGAAAAATGCAAGGACATGAACTAATGATACTACTCAACTCTATTTTTTACGCACTATTTATCTTGGCTATAGGCTACTATTTTATTACAAATCTACAATGGTACAGCTATAAGCTAGAACGTGTACTTTTTCATCATACTAAAACATGGTGGCATTTTGTTTACTTCTTAGTACCGTTTGCACTCTATGCTTTTGTGGATGGTACAAGCGACTACGGTTTTGTCGTTGTCATCGCTTACTTGGGCTTACTGTTCCAGTGGTACAGAGGACTTGACAAACCGTTGGTATTTACAGGAAGGGTGAAACGCTTCTTTGCAGCGATGCTTCTTTTTGCCATCTTCATCGCGGTTGTGTTTAATCATTTTGCTGTGGTCCTACCACTCTTTTTAGCATACTTCATATCTATGTTCATAGAAATGATGCTCTTTAACGGCTTTAAAGGTAAAGCCCAAAAGAAGATAGAAGCTATGGAGAACCTGACAGTAGTAGGGATCACTGCGAGTTATGGAAAAACAAGCATTAAAAATTATGTGGAGCATCTTCTTAAAGCCAAGTATAAAACCTATGCAACACCACGTTCTGTCAATACACTTGGCGGTGTGATGAAAGATGTTAATGATGATCTGCCTGAAGATACAGAAGTCTATGTTGTTGAGATGGGTGCGAGAGGTGAGGGTGACATCGCCGAGATCACTACGTTTGTAAATCCTCATTATGTCGTAGTGGGAAAGATAGGCCCTGCACATATAGAGTACTTTAAAACGATGGAAAACATCCGTAACACAAAAATGGAGATACTTCAAACAAGCAGACTTAAAGAGGCGTGGATACATGAGAGTGCTATGGTAAAACCTGAGTCAAACATCCATACCTTTGGTGAAAAAGCAAACTTGGACATTAGAGAAAATATACCTGCACCAAAGTATGTTATAGAAGATGTGGAAGCCACACTGGATGCAACGAGTTTTACGCTTGGTGGTGTGCGATACTCTGCAAGTATCCTTGGTGCATTCAATGCTATGAATTTAGCTGCAGCTGTACTTGTAGCCAAAGAGTTAGGGCTCAATGATGAGCAGATACAAAAGGGACTCTCTACACTTAAAGCTGTGGATCACAGGCTTCAACGTATCGATGCAGGGGGGAAGGTCATCCTTGATGACAGTTTTAACGGAAATATCGATGGAATGATGGCATCATTTGACTTGGCTTCTACCTATGAGGGTAGAAAAGTAGTGATCACTCCGGGGCTTGTTGAGGTAGATGATGAGTTGAATGTACAAGTAGCACAAAAAGCAAACGAAGTTTTTGATATAGTAGTTGTTACAGGTGACTTGAATTATGCCATCTTCAAAGAGCATGTAGATGCAGATAAATTAGTTAAACTCTCTTTAAAAGGTGAGATGGAAGAGATGCTTGTGGAGCAGACTACTGTAGGAGATCTAATACTCTTTGCCAATGATGCACCGAGTTTCGTCTGACTTCATTCTATTTTACTTCATCTTTGGTTGAATGGGCTTTGCTCCGTTCAGTCACTTACTATTAGTAAGCTTATTCACTACACAAAACCTATTCAACCAAATCTAAAGCAAACTAAAATGAAATAATTGAGTAAAAAAGAGTTAAGGGTTAGAAAGTTTGAAATAGTTTCATAATAGCACTTATGCCCCCATCCTCTTAAAAAAGAGTTCATGACTTGGACTTTTTAGCGTAATCCCGTCTACTCCATTTCTTCTAGCCTCAGTAATGCTAAATCCTTCTTTTACAGCTTCATGTAATCTTTTACGCACATAACGATGTATAGGCTCTCTGCATGCCATTTTTGTTGAGGCAAGCTGTGATGTCATGTTTGTAGCACTGGTTTTTTTTAAGGCACCTGAGATGCGGTTACATCCATCAAATCCATCCAGTTGCATTTTCTTTGTGTCAAAGTCTAAGATTGCTCTTGCTTTTCGCACTTCCATCCCATCAATGATACGTAGATGCCAATTGCCACTGAGTTCATCCAACTTTATAGTTTTTGTTTCAGCCAGTAAATAATTTGTAGCGAAAGTTGCCAATATCCCGATGATAAATATTTTTTTGTAAAGCATTAAAGTTTCCCTATTTTATATAGTATAATTGAAACTATACATTTATATGATTAACGGAGCATTTATGAGAGCTGTTTTATTTTTTATTTTATTTATATCAACACTTTTTTCTTCAGAGATCAAACTTACTGACAAGCAGGCTAACTACATTGCCAAAAAAGTATGGCAAAATGAAGGTGCTGGGTTAGATAAGTATCTGGTTCATTGGAACGATGGAGAGGATTTTGCTTCAGTAGGCATTGGTCATTTCATCTGGTTCTCTAAAGGGCATACCGAGCGCTTTAGAGAGGTCTTTCCTATGGTGGTGGCTTTTATGGAGAAAAAAGGTGTAAAGATGCCTTCATGGTTGAATTCCAAAACATCTTTACCGTGGAACTCTAAAGCAGCGTTTTATGCAGCGAAGAGGGCAAAAAGCAAAAAGTATATAGAGTTATTTACTTTTCTCAAAGCTACCATGCCGGAACAGGCGGCCTTTATGGCACAGCGATTAAGTGCCGCTTTGCCTCAAATGCTAGAGACTATAGATGAGCCCAAAAAACAAGAACTCATCAAAAAACGTTTTTATGAAGTCATGTATCACAAAGATGGTTCAGTCAATGAAAGAGGACTGTATGTTCTCCTGGACTATACCAATTTCAAAGGTGAAGGTACACTCAAAAGTGAACGCTACAAAGGGCAAGGTTGGGGACTGCTACAAGTACTTGAACATATGAATCCAAAAGAACCAAACAGACTAAAAGCCTTCGCTGAGTCTGCCAAAGCTATGCTCTCAAGACGTATTAAAAATTCTCCTCCTGCCCGTGGAGAAGAGAGATGGCGTAAGGGGTGGAATGTCAGACTTACCACGTATTGGAAATAATAAAATATGAAACAATTACAATTTTCGTATTATCTAGATAGGATTTCTAAATATTCAGGATTATTTGCTGCCATCCTGGTTGTCATCCTCTCACTCCTGGTAGCCTACGATGCAGCTATGCGTTACCTCTTTTCAGCTGGGTCTATAGCCTTACAAGAGATAGAGTGGCATTTGTTTGATGTGATATTCTTACTTGGGCTTACTTATGCACTCAAACATGACAAACATGTAAGAGTGGATATCTTCTTTGAACGGTATAGCAATCAGACTAAAGCCATCGTACAGATACTTTCTATGCTGCTGTTGGTCATACCTTTCTCATTGGTTTTTTTAGGTGATGCTATGGACATGCTGACACAAAGTTATTTGCAAAATGAGATATCGAGTGATCCTGGTGGGTTGACGCATCGTTATGTGATTAAAGGTGTGCTGGTGCTTGCTTTTGTACTTCTCATCATTCAGGCATTGAGTGAAGTACTTAAGGCATATCATAGAGTGGAGTCTAAAAAGGCTTTATGGCAAGTGTTAGCTGTGTCTTTGGGGCTTGTAGCTGTGGTGTATGGTGCCCACTTTGCCGATATGGAGTTTTGGTTCGAACCTGTGCTGTTGATGTTCATAGTAACACTGATACTTTTAATGGCAGGATTTCAAGTGGCATTTGTTTTTGCAGGGGTGGCACTGTTGTTTGCTTTCATCTCTGATGAAGTAGGGTTGCATGCACTTGAGATGCTCCCTTACAGAACCTACGGTATTATGGGTAATGTCACACTCATGGCAGTACCACTCTTCATCTTTATGGGACTCATACTTGAAAAGTCAAAGATGGCAGAGGGCTTGTTGCTTTCTATGGGTAAACTCTTTGGCTCAGTGAGAGGTGGTTTGGCTATCTCTGTGGTGCTTGTAGGAGCTATACTCGCGGCAAGTACAGGTATTGTAGGAGCATCAGTGGTGATGATGAGTCTCATCGCACTTCCCCTAATGCTCAAGCATAACTATAGTCCGGCATTGGCTTCTGGTTCCATTGCTGCGAGTGGTACGCTTGGACAGCTTATACCTCCTTCCATCGTTCTCATCATACTCGGTGATCAGATGCACTTGAGTGTGGGTGACCTGTTTCGTGCAGCTGTAGTGCCAGGGCTTTTGCTTATAGCACTTTATGTCATCTACATCCTAGTTATTTCATATATTAACAAAGAGATCGCACCTGCCATCGTCTCAGATGAACCGTATGGGGATGTAGTTAAAGATGCACTTAAAGAGATCATACCTCCATTGTTGCTCATCGGGGTGGTACTTGGTTCCATCTTTGCAGGTATCGCATCACCTTCAGAGTCAGCAGCTATCGGTGTATTGGGTGCAATGTTACTGGCTGTAGGCAAGAGAAATTTTTCTTATGAGATGGTACGCTACGCTGCCGTAGAAACAGTCAAACTCACCGCGATGATCTTTATGATACTCATCGGAGCTACTGCCTTCTCTTTGGTTTTCAATGAACTTGGTGGTGGAGACATGGCTATGGAGTTCTTCGCTGGAGATATGGGTGACAAATGGATGTTCATCCTCATAGCGATGTTAGTTATCTTCTTGCTGGGCTTCTTCATCGATTTTATCGAGATAGCTTTTGTTGTTGTACCTATTTTGGTACCTATTGTTGCATTGTTTGGCATAGACCCTGTGTGGTTTGCCATACTCATAGCGATGAACCTGCAAGCCTCGTTTCTTACCCCGCCGTTTGGTTTTGCCCTGTTCTACCTCAAAGGTGCAGCAGGAGATAAAGTGAGTACGGGAGCCATCTATAAAGGTGTGCTACCGTTCATAGGATTGCAACTCTTAGCACTGTTAATTATCATTCTCTATCCGGATCTCATTTATCTGTTTGGCTCATAAGTGATTTATGGGTATTATTGAATAAATGATATAAGGGCACATCTAGGGTTTTTAGAGGTGCTCAGAAAGGCAAAACATGACAGCCAGAGAGTCCATAAGTTATTTACAAAAGAGTATGAATAAATTTACTATAGGCCAAGAGCATATTGTTGATCGTTTGATCATCGGATTATTGGCTGATGGGAATATGCTTGTTGAAGGGCTTCCTGGGCTTGCAAAAACCAGGGTAGTGCGTTCGATGTCTGATGTGATCGAGTCAAAATTTTCTCGTATCCAGTTTACGCCTGACCTGCGTCCTTTAGAAGTTATGGGGGAGGAACGTGCTTATGATGAAAACGGAAAGACCGTTTTTCGTTTTCATAAGGGAGCCATTTTTGGTAATATCATCTTGGCAGATGAGATCAATCGTGCACCGGCAAGAGTACAGTCAGCGATGCTTGAAGCAATGGAAGAAAAACAGGTGACTGTTGCAGGCGTAACATATAAACTTCCTGAACTTTTTATTGTGATGGCAACACAAAATCCTATAGAACAAACAGGAACTTTCCCTCTTTCAGAAGCCCAAAAAGACCGTTTTTTAATGCATGTTAAGATCACCTATGTAGATATGGAATCTGAATTTCAAATGGTTAAGATGATACAAGATGAAAAATATCATGAGAAAGTTGTGACAAATAAAATACCTCAAGAATTTATATTTGCTGCACGCAAAGAAGTTGTAGATATTCAAGTAAGTGATGAGACAGGACATTATATGATAGAGTTGGTCTTTTCAACCCGTTATCCTTTACGTTATAGCAGGCAACTAGATATGATGATAGAGGTTGGGGTAAGTCCACGCGCTTCTTTGGCTTTAAGCCAATGTGCACAAGCTCATGCATGGATGAAGGGTAAAAGTCAAGTAGATGTTCAGGATGTTCATAGTGTAATTCATGATGTTTTTCGTCATCGTTTACTGCTTAGTGAACATGCACTTACCAATAAAAAAACCAATGATGAGATCATAGATATCATTTTAGAACAAGTACCGCTTCCTAAAAGTAGTTAGAGGTTCTCTTTAGGTAAATAAGCGAGAAAAAAACGACCCTTTTCCTGCTAACTTGTCTATAAGTTCAAAATAATACGTTTCATGTTTTAGCCCAAGTTCCGGATACTTGAGTTTTTCATTTGGCATGACGGCTATGGTAAACGGTACAGACCGTACCTTGAAAGCCTCAGCCAGCTTAGGGTTTCTGGAGACATCGCACTTGACAACAGTGACACCATTTTCTTCCCCATACTTTTCAAGTCTTTCATCTATAAGCTGTGTTAGCATCTGACAAGGTCCACAGGTAGGAGAATAGAAGTCTATAAAGACGGGTTGTTCATTGTTTTTTATAATGTTTTCATAATTTTTATCTGTAAGTTCCATATGTAAGTGTACCTGGATTTTCTTTGGTTTTGTTACGGTATTGTTATATTAAATACTTGGTTCCCAACGCATCGGTAACAGTTCGCTCAAAGTCATATATCTCTCTTTAGATAGATACACTTTTGTGTTTACATTTTTGCAGTCGACTTGAAACATAAGTTCTCTACATCGTCCACATGGCGGTATAATAGACTTTGAGTTTGTTGCAACGATCATTTCGATCTGGGTTTCTCTGTTTTTTAACATTTCAGCGATGGCTGAATGCTCTGCACAAAATCCGATGCCGCAGGCTACATCGATATCGATCCCAGTGTAAACATTCCCTTTTGCAGTTAAAAGTGCAGAGCCCACAGTCCCCGCAGAAAAATCAGCGTTGCCAAGCTTGTACTTTCCAACAATTTTATGTGCTATTTCAATCAATTCTTCTATAGTCACTGTGTCCCTTTTTGTTCTTAAGTTTTATATCTGCAGTATATCAAAATATTCGTATATGAATGCCTAGGGTTATTCAGAGGTTCTATAGTAAAATACCAACATGGAACAAAATATAAAAATAGAATTTAAACAAACCACCGTAGAAAACCTACAAGCATTTTCAGAGATACTAAAAAAAGATATTAACACTATGTTGGAAGAAGCACTCGAGCAGTACTTTGAGAGTGAACAGCAAAAACTGATGGAGAAAAACCAAAATGATGAGAGTGCTATGACGAACTTGGATTTTGATGAGTTTTGGGATGATGTGGATCTAGACTAGATGACAGAGCTTATAGCACAATTCTCTCAGATTTTAAACAAAGATGTCCATGCGATAGACTTTTTCGAAAAAGGGCAGATAGGGGACATTTATAAAATACAAACCAGTGATGAGAGCTATATACTTAAAACATCAAAAGCATCTACCAGGCTTCAAATAGAAGCAGATATGCTAGAAGATCTTAACAAATACAATATTACTGTTCCCAAAGTCTATGATGCAACAAAGACACATTTACTTTTAGAATACATAGAAGAAAAGAAACAAGCAAACTGTACGAATGAGATAGAGGCAGCTAAAATCTTGTCTGCACTACATTCTGTAGGCAATGAGAGTCGTATGTATGGATACTATTATGATACGAGCATTGCATCTTTTTCTCAGAAGAATGAACAGACCCAATACAACTGGACACTTTTTCTAGGTCAAATGCGTATCATGCCTATGGCCAGGATATGTTATGATAGAGGACACATCTCCAATGATACCCTAGAAAGATTGGAAGGGCTGTGTCGTGATCTGTATAAGCGTATAGATATGAGTAGCATTACACCCTCACTGTTGCATGGAGATGTATGGAGTGGTAATATCTTGTTTAATATGAACGGTGCTACTTTGATTGATCCTGCTATCTATTTTGGAGACAAGGAGATGGAGTTGGCTTTTATATTGCTTTTTAATACTTTTGGAGAGACATTCTTTAATGCTTATACTCAAGTCCATCCTTTGAGTGAAGATTTTTATGAAATCAAAGTCCCACTCTATCAGATCTATCCACTCTTAGTACATGTAGCACTTTATGGGAGTTCATATACAGATAAACTTGAACAGGTACTCAAAAGGTTAAAAGTATGAACCCTAAAAACTGGAATATAAAAAAGATACTTAAAGAGATAGCCATAGTTCTGCTTATGCTCTTTGTAGTGAGTAATGTGATGAGTTATTTGCGAAAACCTATGTTAAAGAGTAATGCATTGCTTCAGATACAAGTGAAATTGTTAGATGGTAGTGTATTTTCCACTAAAGCGATAGAAGGTAAACCTATTATCATACATTTATGGGCTACATGGTGTCCCACATGTAAGATTGAAGCTGCAAATATACAAAGTGTTTCAGAAAAATATACCGTATTGACCATCGCAGTGCAGTCTGGAGATGACAGAAAGGTCGAAGCCTATATGAAAGAGAATGGCTTAGATTTTAAAGTGCTTAATGATATAGATGGAGCATGGGCAAAAAAGTTTAAAGTAGAAGTTTTTCCTACTACGTTTATCTATGACGGAAAAGGTGAATTAAAATTTACAGAAGTAGGGTATACGACAACGGCTGGGCTTTTGACAAGACTCAAAATGATAGAGTAATAAGAATTTTGATAGAATGGCAACCATTATTTACAAGGAAACAATATATGAGC
>JGI24024J18818_10001319_pt1 | contig 10120 bp, 10 predicted proteins | sample Cruoilmetagenom2_FD_18818 | JGI IMG/M metagenome (IMG submission 18818) | reverse complement strand
CCCCTATGTCACCTATACGTGCTGCAATCGCCATCAATGCAACGATCGTCTTTCCGAGTCCGGTGGGCAGCACGATCAGACACGACTCCTTCAGCGCAGAGGAGGTGAGAGCGAGCTGGTACAGACGCTGCTCGATTAAGTCCTTCTTGATCAGCGGATGTGAGATGTACCTACCCATTGTATTAATGTTATAATGTTCTCGATTATAATACAATCGAGTTCGATATGGGGTCCGCTACAATCAGGGGGTGGTTTTGCGGAGGAGATATCTTTAATGTGACGGGGTCAAGATAGATCTGTGATCCATATATCATATTTCAGACGCTGGCATGGATCCAAGGTAACCGTCCTGCTCAGAGAGGCTATCAACATGTATGTTAAAAAAACCATAACCCTCCCAAAAGAACTGGAGGTAGAAGTGGAAGAATATCTTGTGGGCACATATTACTCGAATATCTCAGATGTTATACTGGACGGACTCAGAAAGCTTCTCGCAGAGCATAAAAAAAAAAATGAGATCGGGGTTGCTGCCGCTCTTTACAGAGATGGAAAGATAACAATGCGGGAAGTTGCCGCCATACTTGGAGTTCCTGTGCGAACGGCTCTTCAGGAGCTTGGTGAAAGAGGTGTGTACATCAGGTACGGGATGGAAGAGCTTGAAGAGGATCTTAAATGATCGTTATAAGTGATTCCACCCCTCTCATCCATTTCGGAACGATTGAACGTCTTGATCTGCTTCAAGCCATGTACGGTCAGGTATTCATCACAGGAGCAATATATCGGGAAGTAGTGACAGAGGGGGTCGCTCTTGGAAAAACGGATGCATTTCTTATCGAAAAGGAGATTGGGAGCTGGATAAAGATCGTAAACCCAAAAGACGACCCAGGTGAAATTTGCAGTCGATATGGAATACACATCGGCGAGGCAGAAGCGATCTTGCTGGCGCGAGAATTGGATGCGGATTTGATTTTGATAAATGAGAGAGATGGGAGGCGGGCTGCAAAGAAGACTGGAATTGAGGTGAAAGGAACGATCGGTGTGATTTCAGACTGTATCAGAAAACGTTTCCTGACTGTGGAAGCAGCAGTCGAGATAATGGCTTTTTTTGGTGCCAATCCATACGAGTTCTGGATCGATCCCAAAATTATCGATGTGGCGATTGAAAGTCTATTACGAAGCGCGTGACGATCTGTGGCAGTTCTCAGATAGCTCCCTGCAACCATAAGAAATATATCACCCAAACCCCAAAAACCACTCCAGATGCAGAAAAGAACACTTGTCACATGCGGGCTCCCTTATGCGAACGGTCCGGCGCACATCGGGCATCTCAGAACATATATTCCGGCAGACATATTCGTGAGGTCGCTTCGGAAAGAGGGCAGGGACACGACGTTTGTGTGCGGATCCGATGCACATGGGACACCGATCGTGATCAATGCCGAGGAACTCGGGATAACGCCGACCGAACTCGTGAAACGGTATCACGATCACTTTGATCAGACATTCAAGTCACTAAATATCATTTTCGACAAATTCGGAAGCACGGAATCAGAGACAAACCACAACCGCACAACAGAGATCGTAAACGCGCTGATTTCGAACGATTACGTCTTTTCACAGAATATTGAACTCGCATACTGCCCGACATGCAAACGGTCTCTGCCAGACCGGTACGTCGAGGGGGTCTGCCCTGACTGCGGCTCTGTTGCGCGGGGCGACGAGTGTGATCAGGGCTGCGGCAAGCATCTCGAACCAGGGGAGATTCTGGAACCGGTCTGCAAGATATGCGGGAGCAAGGCAGAATTCAGATCGCAGGAACATTTCTTCTTCAAATTGTCCAAATTTAGCGGATTTCTTTCAGATTATCTCGATACACTCGGCGGGACATCGAACGCGAGGAATTATGCGCGGGGATGGATCGACAAAAAACTGAATGACTGGTGCATCACCAGAAATCTCGAGTGGGGTGTCAGGTTTCCTGGTCACGAGGATCTGGTCGTCTATGTCTGGGTGGACGCACCGATCGGCTATATCTCATTTACAGAGGAGTGGGCAAACGAGAATGGGGTGGACTGGAAGGAGTACTGGATGAACCCGGATGGCGACACGGATATCATCCACTTCATAGGCGGAGACATAATCTATCACCACTGCATCTTCTGGCCCGCTCTTCTCAAGGGCGCGGGATACACGCTTCCGAGAGCCGTTGTCGCATCAGGAATGGTCAAGATCGGGGATAAGACCTTCTCGAAGAGCAGGGGCTACGTTGTCTGGGTGAACGACGATTATCTTGACCACGGCTTTCATCCCGACCTTCTCAGGTACTATCTCGCAAGCTACACCTCACATACAAAGGAACTGAACTTCTCGTGGAAGGTTTTTCAGGAGAAGGTGAACAACGAGCTCGTGGGAACGCTCGGCAACTTCATCTACAGAACGCTCCTATTCGCACAGAAGAACTTCGGCGAGGTTCCTGAGGGGGAGATCGGTTCGGATGTCGTAAAAGAGATTTCAGAGGTGAGAGATACGGCGATTGCGGCGTTCAACGACTACGAGTTCAAACGCGGAATCGACGTCGCAATGAGCCTTGCATCGTTCGGTAATTCCTATTTCCAGTCGAACGAACCCTGGAAGCTCGTGAAAACGGACAAAGCAGCCGCGGGGAATGTGGTCAGGAACTGCCTTCAGATCGTAAAAGCGCTTGCAATCTTATTTGATCCGGTGATCCCCGCAATCGCAGGTGAGGCATGGAAGCAGCTTGGAATGGGAACAGAACTCGTTGATACGCATTATAACGAAGCAACTGAGGAGATTGCGGCGGGACAACCGCTTCCTACGCCCACCATACTCTTCACAAAGATCGAGGACAAAACGATCAAGGAGATGGAGGCAATTCTTGATGAACGGGTAAGAATGGCGACAAAGAAGAAGCACGTTACGTATGAGGAGTTTTCAGAGCTTGATATCCGCGTCGGAACGATTCTGCAGGCGGAGCCGATCAAGAAATCGAAGAAACTGCTGAAGCTCGCAGTCGATCTTGGCGAGGGCAGAAATCGGCAGATCGTCGCAGGGATTGCGGAGACTCACAAGCCGGACGATCTCATCGGGATGCGGATCGTGGTTCTCGCAAACATGCTGCCGGCAACGCTCTTCGGTGTCAGATCAGAGGGCATGCTCCTTGCCGCTGATTCTGATTCCGATGGTGCGATCCTGCTTGTGCCGGAGCGCGAGGCTCCTGCAGGAACCGCTGTGCGGTAATTTCACAGGCTCTTGAATAACAGCTCGATTGTGTCAGGATCCGGCAGCATCAGGATGTTGCAGTCGATGTCCTGATTCACGACATGCAGCGCGCTGTTGAAGACGATCGCAAAATCGCTTGTCTGAGACCCGTTCATAGACTGATCGATCAGAGTGCTCAGTACGTCACACGCAATTGATGGCGGACTCTGCGTCAACACCATGGATGTGGCATCTGCCATCACATCGATGAACGGTGATGTCAGGATGTTTCCGATCTCAAGTATCGCAGACTCCTGCATCTCGGTGAGACCATCTGTTGGCTCCTCCTCATCCATTCCTGCGAGCAGGATGTCAGCCATCTTGCGTGCGCTCTCGACCGAGAGAATCGTGAGCACTGTTCCGGTTATGTCCCCGGAAAAGCCCACAGAAGCCCCGACAATCACACCACCAGGCAGTTCGAGGACCTCGGGAATGCTCTTGATCGTATCCACATGAACGGCTGAGACATCCATCTCAACTTCCATGCAAAGCATCTCAGAAAGCGACTCCATAACCATTGCTGCGCTGGTATCCCCCATCCCCTTCAATGTTTCAAGATTTTCAAGTTTGACCATAACTCACTCCATACTATCAAACATCATCTGCATCTTGTCAGGATCGGGAAGCACCAGAATGTGGCAGTCGATGCCCTGGTCCGTGATACGGATTGCGCTATTGAAGACCACAGCGAAATCCCCTTTCTCGGATGCTCTCGCAAGCGCAGAATCGATTACCGATGGAACATAATCACACACGAACGCGGGCGGTGTCTGGGTGAGTGCCGTTGTGAACTCGTTTGCCCAGACATCGATGAACGATGATGTGATGATGTTTCCGATCTCCTCGACCGCTGACTGCTGCATCTCAGAGAGCACATCTCCATCGGATGGCTCGTCACCCATGCCCGCAAGCATGATGTCGGCAAGCTTCTGAGCAGACGGAATCGAGAGCATTGTCAGAACCGATCCCGGAAGTTCGCCAGTGAAGCGCACAAAGAGCCCGATCATGGCGTCATCGGTTATGCCGATTGTTGCAGGAATCTGTTCGATCTCGGCCAGGTTGACGGCAGAGACCTCCATTACAACCTCCATCGCTGTCATCTCGGCAAGCGATTCGACCACCATCTCCGCGCTCTGATCCCCGAGCCTCTTCAGTTCTCTGAGGGTTTCCATTCCAATCATGATTACTGACCCAGTAAACTCTCGACTTCCTTCAGGACACTTGGTCCCTGGAATGGCTTTGTGATGTATCCCCTGGCGCCGGCTTTGATTGCAGCCTTCACCTTCTCATCCTGCCCAACAGACGTGCACATGATGATCTTCGCATCAGGGTGCTTGCCCACGATGTTGCTCGTTGCAAGTATTCCGTCCATGTGTGGCATTACGATATCCATCAGTACAATGTCTGGCGATAATTGCTCATACATATCGACCGCCTCAACTCCATTCTCTGCTTCCCCCACGATGTTATGCGCACTCGCCATGACCTTCTTCAAGAGAGCCCGCATGAACTTCGAGTCGTCCACAAGCATTATGTTTGCGATACTAACCCCTCCTTTGGTTCCCTACATCTGCATTTTCTTGTTCACTATATTTCTACCTTTCGCTGTCAGTTTGACATCCTTCCTGAGACGGACCAGTTCTACGAGTCCGTACGAGATCAGTTTGTCGTAGATCTCCTCGACCTGATCCACATCTGTGCCGTCCATGAAGGTGGGCACCTCGAGCGCGGATACGCCGGAATAGAGCGCGACCAGTATCTCGTCCTCGAGTCCCTCGAGCGCGGCGTCACCGCCACCCCCTCCGCCCGCCACACCGTCTTCATGCCCGGATATTACACCCTGTTCTTTCAGGTGATCGTTGATGTATTCGATGAGCGAATTCTGAATTCCTGCGAGTATGAAAGTATTATAGACGTTGTCAGCACTGGAATGTTTTATATTTGCAATCGTCTGCGGCTTTCCATTGATCTTCTGGTTCTCGGTCCGGATCATCTCGATTTCGCCCATGGCAATCTCGACGTTTCCTGACTTGCGCTGGACAACGAGTTTGTCGGCTGCGCCGCCCGGCGTCCACACGACGTTTAAGATGCCCTGCTCCCACGAGACCTTATCCTGGATTGCACCCCCGACTTTTGCCGGGTGGAGTATGTACACTGGTTTTTTGTTGAGTTGCAGAAACATTATGTATTTTTTCAGCTTCTTGAGCTGCGCAGACTGTCCGGTGATTGCAACTGTTGTCTCCTTGCCCCCGACAACATACGCAATCGAGAGATAGTCTGAAACATTGCCTATCAGTTTCTTTGAGACCTCTCTTCCGAGACTGGCAATCGATGCTAATGGAACGCCCCTCTTCTCGTTGCCGTACATTAGCCAGATTCCGCCGTAGGTCAACACAACCTTGCATGGTACCCAGTTCGCTCGCGCGGCGTAGGTATCCACGAAGAAAAGCTTCCCCTCCAACCACGTGACAACCTTTTCCTGTGCCATAGTATTACTTCTGGTAGATTCGTTCTTTATTATTCACTGGTATAAATTTATCTCTTGCTTCGCCGACCAGTGTCTCGGTCTTTCCCATAACAAAATAACCGCCTTTAACCAATGAATTGTAGAAGTTCATGAAGAGCTTCGTCTGCAGCTCTCGTGAGAAGTATATCACAACGTTTCTGCAGAATATCATGTCCATCATCGGAAGCGGTCGCTCGTTAATCAGATCGTTTCTCTTGAACGTAACAATCTTTTTGGCGGAGTTAGTCACCTGATAGCCGCCGTCAACTTTGTTGAAATACTTCTGCAGATATGGTTTCGCAACCCCCTTCAGAAGATCGGGTTTGTATATTCCGTCCCTGCCCCTCTTCAAGGAACTGTCATCGATATCGGTTGCATAGATATTGACCTTGAAACTGCTCGTCTCTGTGCCAAGGATATGATCTGAGAGCATCGCTATTGTGTACGCCTCGGACCCGTCCGAACAGCCCGCACTCCAGATGCGCATGGAATTCCGATGATTCTCCTGTTTTGCCTTGATCGCAAGTTCCAGAACGTGTTTCACCTCCTCAAAGACGCTTGTGTCCCTGAAGAACTCGGTGACATTCACTGTCAGGACGCTCAGCAGGATAGGGTATTCCTCCGGATCCGTGTCAAGCAGCCCCATATACTCACGGTACGATTTCGTAGTCGTGGCACGCATCCTGATCGCAAATCTCCGCTTCAGATACGGATCCTTGTACTGAGCGCAACTGAAGTTCTTGTCCTCGGATATCTTCTTCTTCAATTCTTCGAATTCATCCATATTAGATCACCTTTGATCCCTTCGCAATCGTCTTTATGACGTAACTCCCGTCTTTGGTGTGCAGTTCCACGGTTCTGCCGTAGTCCTTCCCTATGTCTGATGATATCAGTTGTACTCCCTCCTGTGCGAGTTTCTCCTTGACAGCGGCGGCGTTGTTCTCGCCGATCTTAAGAAATGAACTGTTCTCCTTCGCACAGGAGAACATGTGCGCGCCTCCTGCGATCTTAGCGGTTATGCGCCTCTTCACCGCACTCATCGCAACCATCTTCTTGAGAGTTATCTCGATTCCGGTATCCGCATACTTCATCGGATTGCTGCCGTTGCCATCAGTGACCCGTTTACTGGTCGGGAGCATGATATGTGCAAGCCCACCAACCTTCACCACCGGATCATACAGTGCGATTCCTATGCACGATCCAAGCCCTATCGTGATCAGTACCGCCGGGTCGCGGGCTACTTTCAGGTCAGCCATTGCAACCTTGACGATCTCAGGCATCGCTCACACCATCGAGGCAACATCCAGAATCATGATCACTCGTCCGTCACCGAGAATGGTTGCACCTGCGAATCCCTTGATTCCCGCCAGCACACCATCGAGTGATTTGATCGCAATCTCCTGTTGTCCGATCAGCGAATCCACGACCAGCCCGACGTGCTGCCCTCCGCGATCGACCACCACCGCAACGACCTCGTCGTGCCCGTTCTCGGAATAGACTCCGAAGAGGTCATGCACCCATACAAGTGGAAGCACGTTCCCTCTGAGCGTTGTTAGTTTCTGTGTACCCATCGTCCTGATCGTATCCGGCATAACCGAGATCGTCTCAAGAACGCTACTGATCGGAACTGCATAGACTGTGCCGCCGACCTCAACAAGCAGCGTCTGGATGATCGCCATTGTGAGTGGCAACTGCAACGTGACAGTGGTTCCGATACCAAGGTCTGATTTGATGTTGACAGTGCCGCCGAGTGCTTCGATACTCGTCTTCACAACATCCATGCCAACACCCCTTCCCGAGATATCGGTTATCGTCTCTGCTGTAGAGAACCCTGGTGCAAAGATCAGCAGAAGTGCGTTCTCATCACTCGTCGCATCGGCTTCTTCCGGGCTTATNATGCCTTTCTCAATCGCTTTCGCACGCAGCTTGTCAGGATCCATTCCGAAACCATCATCAGAAACCTCGATCTCTACATGGTTCTTCTGCCTGCGCGCAGCTAGCGTGATCGTACCCTTTCCGGCCTTTCCCACACTCGTCCGCACCTCAGGCGGTTCGATGCCATGGTCGACGCAGTTTCTGAGCAGGTGAACGAGCGGCTCTCCGACCTCATCCAACACAGTCCGGTCGAGTTCAATCTCTTTTCCTATGACGACCAGATCGATCTCCTTACCCTTCTTCTTGGCAAGGTCGCGAATCATTCGCGGGAACCGGTTGAAGACCTGAGCAACAGCCACCATGCGCATCTCCATGACCTCATCGCGCAGATCGTTTGTCAGTCGGTCGATATTCGACACCGTTTCATCCAGTTCCTTGATCTGGTGTGTCGACTGGATCTGTAGAAGCCTGATCTTGTTGATGACGAGCTCGCCCACCATGTTGACAAGCGCATCCAGTTTCTCGATGTTGACCCGCACACTCTGCACGCTTCTTACGACCTCTGGCTTCTTGGAGGATGCTGCTGATGATTGTGGCGGTGGCGACGTTGGTTGTGGAGCGGCGACTTCCGCAGGCTCAGCAGAGGCACGCTCCCCGGATGGTTCGGTTTCACCGGCTGCATCAGTTACATCAGTTAAATCAGTTGCATCAGCCGCCGGCTGCGGATCCGGTTCCCGTGCGAGTACACCAACCTGCTCGACCTCGTTCACGCGTTCGACTGCTTCTTTGACCATATCACCAGTCTCGCTCGTACCGATGATCACATCAAAGCCGCAACCGAACTCACCATCCTCGATACACTCCGCATCAGGCGTCGTTGCAAGAATATCGGCATGTTCGCTTATCGCCTTCAAGACCATCACCGCGCGAACCGACTTCAGGGCGCACGTATCTTCAAGTGCAACACCCAGTTTGAATACCGAGATTTCGCGGTTCACTGCATCGGATGCGGCAATCATCTCATCCTCTGTGAACGCTGTGACCTGAACACCTGGTGCTTTCGGGCTTTCGGGCTCCTGTGAAACTTCTGCCTCTGCTTCAGGTACTTCCTGCAACGCAGCCTCGCCGGAAATAGTCTCTACAGTCGCCACCGTCTCTGCAACATCGGCAGCTTCGATGGATTCTCTGCCGTTCTCCACTCCTTCAGTCAAGAGAGCCTCCAGCCGGCTCGCCAGTTCGGAGACATCAACATCACTCACTTCATCGGAATCGATCGCATCGACCATGATCTCGAGCGTATCAAAGCAATCAAATAGCGTATCCATCGTTGCTGATGTCGCCTCAGCCACACCCTGGCGGATCGCATCGAGCACGTTCTCCATCCGGTGTGTGAGCGTGTTCACGTTCGTGTAACCCATCGTTGCGGATGAACCTTTCAGTGTATGCGCTGCTCGAAAGATGTTATTCAGAAGATCTGTGTTGGACTGGTCGTGCTCCAAATCGAGGAGCGACTGATTCAATATCTCAAGGTGTTCTCGTGCCTCATTTACGAACTCCCCCTTATATTCGGACATATCCATTATAATTACTCCCAATCAATAGTCTCAATAGAATTATATCAGCATTTTCGCAGTACCTCAACGGGTATCTGTGATAGCGACACCACCCGATCCACTTTGCCTGTTTTGTATGCTTCCTGCGGCATACCGTATACCACGCAGGACTCCTCGTCCTGTGCAATCGTGGCACCCCCGTTATTCTTGATCGCGACGATACCGTCCTTGCCGTCACTCCCCATTCCGGTCATGATGACCCCGACCATCGCCGATTTGTAGACCTCTGACGCAGTGATCATCATCGGATTGACAGCGGGTCGCACGCCATGGGTCTTCGGGTTCTTGTTCAGGTGCACCCTGCCATCTTTCCCTACAGTCATGTGATAATCCCCGGGGGCAAGCAGCGCAAGCCCTGGCTTAATCTCATCACCGGCACTCGCCTCCTTGACCGTGATCTGTGATTCGGCGTTCAGCCTCTCAGCAAACGTCTTTGTAAAACCGGCAGGCATGTGCTGCACGATCAATATTGGTGGTGTGTTTGCGGGAAAACGAGGAATGACCTCCGCGAGCGCAGAGGGTCCGCCGGTTGACGTCCCGATTGCAATTATCTTTGTCTTTGATTTTGGCGTGTACTTCAACGATTTCTGTTTCTTGTGCTCGACATGCGTTTTTTTTCTGATCTTTGCCTGTACAGCTGCCTTTATCTTACCGATCAGCTCGGACTGAACCTTGCGTACGTCAAGTGAGATTGCACCGGACGGCTTCTGGACATAGTCCACTGCCCCGCGGTCGAGCGCTGTGAATGTGGCATCGGCACCTTTCTGAGTCAGTGTGCTGCACATGATAACAGGCACAGGGCACTCGTGCATGATGCGACCGAGTGCGGTGAGCCCATCCATCTTGG
>JGI24024J18818_10001318_pt1 | contig 10123 bp, 12 predicted proteins | sample Cruoilmetagenom2_FD_18818 | JGI IMG/M metagenome (IMG submission 18818) | reverse complement strand
AAAATCTTCTTTAGGAAACTTATTAATATAATAAATATAATAATTATTATTAGTACTAGTAGNANTAGNAAGNTCTGANCCACNAAATGTACNATTTGTACTACTATCACAATTAAACATTTAATGTAACCTTTTAATCATATTAATGTTTTTATCTATAAGATTGCTTAACCCACTTATCAAAAACTCCAAATGCCGAATCTAATTCATCGGGTAGTTCTTTACTACGTAACTTAGGTTCTATTGATTGTTCCTCATAAATTATAGAGGCTAATATAGACATCTCTCTTAACTCAGATGGAGTAAACTTGCATTCATGAATCATATTTACCATCATATCTACTACTCTATGATAATGCTCATCATGCATATATTTCTCTCTTGGTGTTTTCATTATGCTTTTCTTCTCCTATACCATTTTAAAAACTGTTTCATATTTGATCGATAAGTTTTATTAGTATCTCTATTAATATAAATACTTTCTGATAATACAAAATCAATTGCAGGTTTACCTTTCATTCTGAACTTAATGATTTCTATATCTAAAATTGCGCCACAATTAACCCAATTATTATCCAATGCAACTTGTAATTGCTCAAGATTATTTTGTCTTCTTTTCTCCTTTCTATCTGCCATATTACACAAACCTTTTATAATTCAAAAAATTGTTTTTTACCATCATTGGTATAATTAATAGTTCTAAGACATTTCTTACATTGATAAGTTAAAGCTCTCATGCCTCGCTCATAGAATTGAACAAATGGGAACTTGCACCCATATTGTTTATGTAATAATCTGTCTTGAAAAATCAAAGGATAAACTTCATTAGACTCTTCAAAATCTACTGTTAATTTTTGAAATAGTAATGAAGGGTGGAATGGAACTTCAAAATTAGTAGAAATCAATCTATCTAAATCTTCTAATGAAACTGTTAGGTTATCAAAAGATGTAATAGGCATAATATGAAAAAATTCGTCATCCCAAAGACCCACTAATTTTGATTCCAATATGTAAACAAAATTATGAAATCTAGAATCACATAAGGCATTTAAATAAAATAAAGTTTCATGTAATGATGTAGCACAATCAGTAACCTGACCACATTCACAAGTATAAATTAAACGATCATTTTTAACACTAAAATCTTCTAAATGAAAATCACAAGTAAAACCAATAGAATGAATTCGTGTTACTTTACTCACAAATGACATATTGCCTCCCACTATATAAGCATATCAAAATTTTTAGACCAAACAGATCTGACAATGTCAACTGGTTTATTTAAAATATGATTAAAATCAAACAAGGCAAACTGATCAGCAAAAACAAAATAATCTTCACTTATACCCTTTATTATATTAACATGAGTGAAAGTTAATAGTTTACTACCATCCTTCATAATTACCAAAGGTAATAAATTAACATTTGATAATCGACATTTTTGACCAGTATCGAGAAACCATTCAAAAGGTTTCTTAAGTATTTCCCCAATAGACATATTTCTATTCTTAAGTTCAACCACAAAAAAATCAAGAAACCACTGACCCAATGTAGTCTTTTCGGGAAAACAAGAAACATCACCTAAATGCACTGACAATTGTTTTCTAGTTGCTCGGCCCCCAGACCCGACTGTACGCCAAAAAATATCCTGATCAGATCCACTGGAAGCCCACAAAGAAAGAGTCCTACAAAATTCTCGCTCAAAGGTAGAGCCCTTCTGAGATAAATTTTTCATGCGTCTCTTAACTTCTACCTTTGAAACTTTCTTAAAATTAATTTTATCTACCCAATCGTGCACTTCTACAGTAGGTAATTCTGGTCTCTCAAGTATGCCTTTTATTTCAATTGCATAATATAATGGCATTTAATACCCTTTCTTGGTTCTTTTTATTTCTGCTATTAAATTTCGTTTCTTCTTTTGAGATTCTCGCATCCACTTATTCTTAGTATCTTCATCTTTTGTTATTCTCATTGCCAACGCAACACTTAAAGCATCACTTGTTGTTTCAGGAGCCATAACATATGTCTCATCTAACCCAGTGACCCAAAGACAGAATACAACTTCATCAAAATAATCTTGTTTCTGTGTAGCAAAAGAATTGATTATATGATACGCTACATAATTACTACTCAAATCATTAAGCTTAATGATTTTCTTATACGGATTAAAAATATTCAATTTTATTAAATCACTTACAGAACAAAACATTGCATGGGCAAAATCATCTAAATGCCTAGACCATTTCTGTTTAAAATTAGAAGTCTCAAAAGCCCTATACATTAAATTAAATTTAAGATTGTAGGATTCAAGAATCGTATCCGAATATTTAATAAATACAGGAATCTTTTGATCATATATAGCAAATAATGTCCTCATCTAAGACTACTGTCCTTTCTTGTACTCTGCATTGGCTATCTCCAAGATTCCACGTATAAGTACCAATGCTATTCATTGTCTCACTCATACGTAGAATAAAAGATATGACTTTTGAAAAATCCATACTAAAAACTAACTCATGCATAAGTAAATGGCCCATACAAAAAGTCATGTTCTCAACAGTAGGATCTCCAACCAACAAGAACATTTTTTGATTTAAATTCTTTAATATACATATTAAAGAATCTGATGAATTAAGAATAACTTTGTGATCAAATCGAAATAATACTGTATTAATTACTGTCTTAAGTTTAGAGAAATCTATAATCATTTCTCGATTGAGTTTAGTAATTATCTCTAATTCACATTCATAATTATGGCCATGTAAATTATTGCAGGGATGTCCTTCAGGCACAGTCTCGATTAATCTATGTGCGGCTGCAAAATCAAACTTTCTAATTACTGATGTATTATTCACTCTACTCTCCTTATGTAATTAATAATTTATGTTTTACTAGTGCTTCAATTACTTTAACTTCACCTACTTCTGCATATAAAAGTTTTAATGCAAAATAAAATCGATAGGTTTTTTTACGAACAGCAAATAAATTATGTTCGTCAATACTACATATAGTTAATAACCCAAAACGTAAACTCAAATGAAAATTAGTCCCAAACTTCACATAATTTAAAGTAAACGAACTATCTGGAAATCTTACAATAGGTTTAACTGTTGAGTGACCTTTAAACGTACTTACGTGCGTAAAAAATTCTAAAACCCAAGCAGCCTCAACTTCAGGGATATCAATAGATTCTTTATAATCTTTAATTAACCTAATATATTTATCTTTGTTAAGTATATGAATAAACTTAATAATAGCATTATATTCTGATTTGTTATTCAAATACAAGACCGCACGATCCATAGTTCTTTCTAAAAGAAATTCTAACATCTGAAAAATATAATTAAAATTCTCTTCTTGACAAATTAAAAGAAAGGATGTAATAGCCTCTTTTAAATAGGACAAGTAAGCAGTAAAATAATTTACATAAGTTTTACATAAAAAATTAAATTCTAACCGTAAACTATGTTTTTGTAATTCACAGGTATTATTTAATTTAAAGATAATCTTATGCTGTTTATGTCTTACATTATATTTAATACCATAAGCAGTTTATGTCTTACATTATATTTAATACCATAAGCAAGTTTAGCTTGACTGCCTAAAATAATTTTAGTATTCAAATCAAACTTTAATCTTAAAGTATACAATACAATTTTTAAAATAGATGTAATAGCATAACTATTTAAACCATTTTCTGATACAAAATCCGCCCTCCAAATAGATGTATTAAGTCTTGTACAGAAAATAAAACTATTGTCAAATATGCCATGAGCATGAGTTATTCTTGATAATTCAAAATCCCCAATATCTTGCTCCTGATTAGAAGTAGTGTTTAATGACCTATGATTTTTAACACTTTGCTCTTGATCAGGAATAGTGTATGAAAAAAATAATTCAAATTTAGATTGAAGTTGGGTTACTTTTTTGATTTCTTTTACGTTTAAAGACTTTGACATGCTTATCCTGTTCCAATCTTTCTAATTCTAATTTTGATACTCTTTTAAACTTAAATTTATAACCACATCCTGGAATTACTGAATTTGGTGATCCAGGATGATTTACACAAGCCTCAGGTCTTTCAGGTTGATTAAATACTTTACAAGACTTATCTTCTCTATTATAATGTTTACAATATACTTCATCAGTGTTGTTTTCTGAAATAAACTTTTCTAAACTTTCTGATTTAGAAACCTTTTTAAATGCAGGAGTCTCAGCCAAATGTCCCAATACACAACACATGCCGCATCTTAAACAATAGCCTTCACGAAGTAAAACTAACTCTTTTTTATTGTGCATGATTAGCCTTTTGAATAGAATGTTGTATAAACTCAAGTACTCCATTAAGTGAGGGGCTTGCAGCATCTATAATTTTGTTTTGCATAAGTACCCAATCTAAAGGTTTAACACTTTCATTTGCTGCTACTATTTCAATACAATCTTTCAAATTCCACCCAATTTGCATATCAATAGGAATTGTAGGTCCTGCTATTGGTTGCATCATCGTATCCTTCATAATATGCAAAGCTTTAACAAAATCATCTTTATGAGACCGTACTATTAAAGCATCATGAAACTGTAAATTAACGCTTGGCTTCTCTGATATCCAATCTAAAGCCTTGTAGTTATCCCTAAGATTGATCAATGCTTTGTTTGTCAAATAAGCCACACCACTTTGAGGTTGATAGTTATAACCTTCTCTAATCGCTTTTGCAAAAATCATTCTACCAAATCGCAGTCTTGCTTGATCACAATTTGGATCAATTTTAGTTAATTGTGACGCAAAACATTCAACCGGAAAATGTCTACGTAAATGAGTTATTGGCATTTCAATAAACCCCTGAGTTCCAATATCCGCTTCACGATTATTCATAAACTGTTTGATTTCAGGAAATTTATCTAATAAAAAAGTATCTAAAAGATCTTGAGCTTTTCCTTTAGTTTCATCAGTTACAATCCCAAATACTAACATAGCAACTCTTGCTGCAGATGCACCATAAATTGTACCAAAAGTTAAATTTTTGGTTTTCTGTCTCATATCAGGAGAAACTTCTTCAACTGAGACCCCAAAAAACATAGTAGCTGATAAAACATGAACATCAATTGTAGGGTCTAATAATTTTTCAATACCACAATAATATGCTAATAAACGAGCTTCAGCAGCAGAATAATCAGCTTTAATAAATATATGGTCATAAGGAGGTAACCCATGATCTGCAGAAAAAAGTGTAAGAACAACTGATTTGCGTGGTAATGTTTGTAGTGCAGGATCTGATGACTTTAATCTGCTTGTTTTAGCCAAACCAAACTGCGTGTGAATCAACCCATTAGCATCTAAATATTGAGGGTAGTTTTCAACATAAGTTGTAGATAACTTTGTAGCTTTCCTAAAAGCTAATAACTCAGCAGCCGCTTTAATTCCTTTCTCAGATAATTCTTTTAAGATATCAGCCGTAAGAGATATGCCTGTTTTATTTTTCTTATACAATTTAGGAAAAGGTTTTACTATAGGTTCAAAAGCTTTACCTAATTGTTTATTAGATCTAACATTGTCTACTCCAGGCAAAAGAATCTTGCAATTACGTTCTGAATCTTTAATTGTCTTGTTTAAATCCCCTCTCACAGTAGTTAAAATATCTTGATTTAAAATTAAGCCATCACATTGAGTACCATGCAAAGCCAAAAGTAATTTATGGATATAATTAAAGTATACCTCTTGAATTCTATCCCATTCATCACCTGCAATCTTTGGAAAATGTGATATAAGTAATCGAGTAGAAATTGCATCTAAACCACAATACTTCAACAATTTTATTAATAAATATTCTGTCTCCTCATACGTCTGTGCTCCATTAATAAAAGGTTTAATGGCATTAAATGAAAAAGAATAAGGCCTTATCTTAACAAAAAAACTTGATAGAAACTTTAAACTCTTTGGCAGAAACTCATATCCAGCATGTGCGAGATACATTGAATCAACTTCAGGAGGTCTACCTTTATACCCAAACCTAGTCATTAAAGAATAATCATATAGTAAATTATGCATTACTATATGAAATTGATCTGTCTTAGTAACTGTGTTTAGATAATCATTAAAAGTAATATTTGATTGTGGATACCAAGGATGAAATGCTATAGTTGTAGAATTTATTCCATCATGGCTCATTCCTACACATAAAGGTAATGATGTTAAATACGGATTTGTACTTGTCGCCTCAAAATCTACTGCTGACATTTCACCTTTAGGAATTGAATGTAAATAATCATTCATAGAGGATTTATCAGAAATCATAGAAGCTTTATGATTATCTGTGCTTTCAAAAACATTCTCTCCTTTAAGAACGCCTAAAGCATTTTTTAACGCCAATACTAAATACCAAAAAGATCCTGGATCTCCACTTGGATCAATGTATCCTTTAACTGCATAATTGGCGGCTACAGAATAAACAATCTTTTGTTCTTGGCCATCAGGATGATCAAAAACAACAACATCTCCTGATCGATCATTGATATTACTTGGTGTTTGATCATATACTCGAACTGCTGCTTTACCCATAGCAACAACTACAGAAAACTTTTTTAATCGTTCTCGTACATGTAATGCCACATGATCAGCTTCACCAACTGCCCATTGTCGTCCTTTTGGTTTAGTAAAAGGAAACACATTCGTAATATGACAGATATCTATATCTATGTTTGCAAAATTTAACGCTACCTCTAATAACAACCCTGCAGGACTAGCACCCAACTTTCCATTGGTACAATCATCTTTACTAGGAGCCTCCCCCAACAATGCAATTTGATATTGTTGGGGGTCTTTTGGGTATTTATCAGTATAAAACCATGGAGACTGGGGCTTTAACCTTTCATAAATAGGTGCATATAACTCCACCATTTGATCATAATCAGCTTGTGTTGTTATCATTATAGTTCCTTATATTTTTTAAATATTAACATAAAACACAAGTCTTTCCAAACTTATCACCAATACGTGAAGAATATTTTTCTGGAACAACATTAAACATAGGTATTTCTGTATGCCAACTATATCTATCCCAAATGTTTTCTATATTACTATCCCAATCAGTAAAAGCTAAAACAACACTTATGTTAATTCCATGATCATAACATTCTTGTACATAATCAAACGCCTCATCATGAGCAGTGCCTCCACGACCACGTAACTCAAATAATTTTTCTGTACGCATTGCTTCATCACTACTCATAATAAGTACATCACCTTGTTGTTTGGTGTCATGATATAGAATATGTAAATTCTGAAATAAAGAGGCACAGTTCTTTATTGCACCACCAAACTTCATTGCATCTTTATCAGAAATTGATCCTGAGTGATCTATCAGACAAATGACATCGCCCATTATTTCATCATACTCATTTGCGCATGAAATTATCCCATGTGCGTATAATCTTTTATTGATTGATCTCCAACTTCTAGTATCAGATTCAACTAAAATATTTTTAATGGCAACTTCTAACAATTCTTCCGGAGGAATTTCAACATCTATTAAATGCTTTAACATACCATAAATATTGCCCGGAATCAATCCCCTGCCTTGCTGCATTGAATTTACATGAGCACGTACCTGAGCAACTAATTCATTTTGTGCTGCAACAGTCTGAGGGTTCTTTTCAAACGATTCCATGTCAACATTAAACTTAACCCGAAAATCTTTTCCATCTTCTCCTGCACCTGAAATAAATACCTCAGTTAGGCCTGGGATTGGATCTCCATTACCATCTTTAACATCTTTAGTTTTAGCATTTTTATTCATCCAAACATACACTTGTTCTGTTGACCAAGTTGAATGCTTTTTAACTAATATTGGAATAGTAAACCTTGACTCAGGCTTTGTCATCTGTTTTAAATTACCTGCATCAATATCTTTATCTAACGAAGTATTGATTACATGATCACAAGCCATCCCCCACAAGTCTTCGTCTCTACCTATTGATCTAAAACAGTGACCATTAATTGCATGAAGTATTTCATGGGATACTATATAAACTAATTCTTCTGGAACAGATTGAGAAACAAATGCTTTATCATACCCCATTATCCATTGCTCTCGCTCTGGATCAAACCTTACAAACATAGTTTTAAATTTAGAGTGATCTTCTATTTCTTCATATTCAAAATTATAAATCATCAAACCAAATAAACGTAAAGAATTTACATTTAACAACTTCAACATTGCTTGACGTAAATTCTCATTTAATTTAAACTTAGCCATTAATATCTCCTAAATGAGTTTAACATCGTCAATTAATCGTTGATGTATTGAAGCAGGATAATCATTTCTTAAAGTAGCCATTACAGTATGAAACAGCTTTTTCAATTTCAAAGTCTTATCAAACAAAGTTACTTCTTTTAAACCAACAACCGCAATCTCTGTTGATACTTCAGACATATCTGCCAAAATGTTACAAAATACTTTTACGCCATCAACAAAAGTAGCTTTATTAGTTACTCGCTGAACTAATTCCATTGTGCCAGCAATCATATAGACATACCTATCTAAAAGATTATTTGGAATATTAACAGAAATCTTACGGTCAAAAATACTCTTCATATCAATTTTAGAATATACAGAGTAATATGATGAGAAAGATGATGCAGCTTTATTGCCTACATGGGCCGAACTTAAATACAGTATTTCATTTTGATTTGGAGTTCTATTGTATTCAACAACTCCCAACATAAAACCTAATCTAGTCCAACTTCTTGGAGAAGGCCAAGGATCAACACTCTCTTCTCCAATAAAAAGATTTTGGTAATTAGTGTTTGATAAAAAACTTATTACTTTTGAATTAACTCCATAAGGTATGGCGTAATCTTCTTTCCATTTTTGAAAATCAAGATGCACACTATACATTGATACTCGATTTGTTACAGCACTAAATGCTGCCTTAGCTCCTGCCTTAGCACTATCATTTCCAGCTAATACAAAAGCCACATTCTTAGGTAGCTCATAACCCCTTAATTTTGCTGGCACACGCTGACGTACTCCATCAATTATTTGGACTTCCTGAGTAAACATCTCATAAGATAAGTGCATTAATGCAGGAGAAGATAAATGATAGTCATCCATGAACCACACAGTAGGTTTGCCATTCTCAGCTATTTTATATAACTTTGTAAGAATATCAGGTAATCTCCAAACTGTGCCAGGAAGAATTTGCTCTTTCCCTTCTACTATAAGATTCACATCTTTAAAATCTGGCATTCCAGAAACTTCTTCATGAGGAGTTAGTCCATAATGGGTATGCAAAAGATTCCAATCATTTTTACGACACATCTCATATACTATAGCAGTTTTTGCAATTCCAGGTACTCCTACAATGTAAGGTACTGCTACTTCATCTCCTCGCAACCATAATGCAGTCTGTACTTCAACATAATTAATTACTTCATGAATTGGTTTAGTAAATACATCTGCAGCATTTGTTGTCATTCTTTTTCCTCCCTAATAAAATAATAATAAAATAATTTACTTACGTTTTTCTTCACAAATAACTTTTCCATCTCCCTCAAAAACTCTAATCTTAAATTTCCAATTATCACTATTAATTACGGGCATTACCATTACAGGTATTACTTTTGGAAACTTTGTCATTACTGATATTTTATAGCTATAATTATCTGTAACTAACAAAATTTTATCAAAGATGGTCTCATTCTTATCTCCTAAAGTTTGAACAATAAACCAATGCTCAACAACTTCTTTGCTACCAAAAAACTGGACTAATGCCTTGGGGCCATATGATATAAACCCCTTCTCAGCAATTTGTACAATTAAATCTGTAATACTACCAACAAAAATATCATTAAAATAAAACATTGCATTCAATTTAATCCCCACTTTTATATATAAATTTTTGTATTTTTTATAATATAATAAATTTACATAATCATCAAGAATTTTTTGTAGTTTTTTTATTGTTTTTTTATGACTCCTTCTTATACATTAGTTAATAAAACAAAAGCAGAATCTTCCTCAAACTCTCTTAACAAATCAAGTGACTTTAAAAAGGATAAGAAAATGAGACCATCACCTTGCTTGTTGAAAGGTGCACCTAAAAATTGTATTCTTTTATATCCTAT
>JGI24024J18818_10001314_pt1 | contig 10148 bp, 9 predicted proteins | sample Cruoilmetagenom2_FD_18818 | JGI IMG/M metagenome (IMG submission 18818) | reverse complement strand
CGGCGTACACACCACAAGTTCCGCGCCTGTTCTCTCTCACCCTCGGGGAGAACCTGACGCTCGGTGTTGATGCCGACCATGAAGAGGTGCTCGCTGCGATCCGCACGGCAACGATGGAGCAGGATCTTGAAGCCATGCACGATGGTCTCGAGACGATGGTCGGTCCGCGAGGAGTTCGTCTATCCGGTGGACAAGTTCAACGGTCGGCGGCAGCCAGGATGCTGGTCCGCCGACCTGATCTTCTCGTCTTCGATGACCTCTCGAGCGCCCTGGACGTCGAGACCGAGCAGACCCTGTGGGATCGACTCTTCGCCGACGGTACCGGTTCGACGGCTCTCGTCGTGTCTCACCGCAAGCCCGCCCTCCAGCGAGCCGATCTCGTCGTCGTCATGAAGGACGGCAGAGTCGAAGCGAGAGGGACAGCGGAGGAGTTGTTGGAGACCTCCGACGAATTCAGACGCCTATGGGCGAGAGAGAAGTAGTGGTTACTGAGTACTCAGTACTGGGTACTCAGTGCCGAGCACGGAGTGCTCACGACCTCGTAATCGACAGCACTTCAATGTTGAAAGTCAACGCTTGACCTGCGAGTTCGTGGTTCGCGTCGAGGACGACGGAGTCCTTCTTCACTTCGAGGACGATGGCGGCTTGGCCGGTGTTGAGGAAGACCTTGTCGCCAACGGTCACGTCACTCTGGTCCGGGCCGTACGGGACTTCGACGATGTTCTCGTCGGACCGTTCTCCATATGCATCGCCGGGAAGCATCCGCACCTCGCGCGATTCGCCGATCTTCAGTCCACGAACCGCGTCATCGAAACCGGCTATCACCTGACCCGTGCCGACTTCGAACGTGAACGGCGTATCCCGCTCGCGCGACGAATCGAATGTTGAACCGTCGTCTAGCGTGCCGTCGTAGTGGACTTCCACGAGATCTCCGTCTTGGACCATGAAGGTTCCTCCAGCGTCGTCGGTCTGCTCCACTTCCACGGCTGCCACGGTCGTATCGGGCGCCTGAGCGGCACCATCGTCGACGGATGCTGTGCTGCTCGAAGAGCAGGCAGCGGTCACGAGAACGATCGAGATCGCTATCGAGATGAGATGGCGCTTGAGCATGATGGTCTCCGAGCCGATGTATGGAGTAGGTGAGCCTATGGCGTATCCTTTGGTAAGCGAACGAACGGGAAGCGATGACCGCCGAACGACCGACCGAATCGACCACAACGCTCCAGACGGTCGCGTTCATCGACACGTGGCTGGATGAGAATGCCATGTGGGTCGATTCACGAGTCATGGACTTCGCACTTGACATCCGCACGCTCCTTTCGATGGATTCGCCCGCCAACCCCGAACGAGGTCCGCGAACCGGTAGGCGCTGCTTCGCAGCGGTAGTCCGTAGTCCGTAGTCCGTAGTCGACGAAGCTTCCTCCTCCGCCTGTGGCCTGTCCCCTGTCGCCTATCCTCAGGACATGTCCGACTACACACCACCCCTGCGCGATATCAAGTTCGTTCTGCGGCACATCGCGGATCTCGATGAGATCATCGAGTACCCGGGCTTCGAACACGTTGATCCCGAGACGATCGACGGTGCCCTCGACGAAGCGGGCCGGTTCATGGCCGAAGTTGTGGCTCCGACGAACCGGGCCGGTGACGAGATCGGGGCGACATGGGTCGATGGCGACGTCATCACACCGGAAGCCTTCAAGGGTGCGTGGCGCAAGTACGTCGATGCAGGCTGGAGCGCTGTCACCGGACCAGCCGAGTATGGCGGCCACGGATTCCCTGAATCGGTCGGGTTCGCGGTCAGCGAGATGTTCGTCTCGGCCAACCTGGCGTTCTCCCTGAACCCGATGCTGACCGGATCGGCGATCACCGTCATCAGGGATCACGCCGATGACGAGCTACGGGACACGTATCTCGAGAAGCTCATCACAGCAGAGTGGACGGGGACGATGGTGCTTACCGAGCCGGAGGCGGGCTCGGACGTCGGGGCACTCCGCACGAAAGCGACCCCGAACGATGACGGCACGTACCTCATCAATGGGTCGAAGATCTTCATCACCTGGGGTGACCACGATCTCTCTGAGAACATCATCCATCTCGTCCTCGCAAGGCTCCCAGACGCGCCTCCAGGAACGCGTGGTATCTCCCTCTTCATCGTTCCGAAGATGCTCGTCAACGAAGACGGATCGATCGGGGCATGGAACCACGTCGAGACCGTCTCGATTGAACACAAGCTGGGGATCCACGGAAGCCCAACGTGTGTGCAGGCCTACGACAACTCGGTCGGCTATCTCATCGGCGAACCGAATCGCGGCATGGGCTACATGTTCGCCATGATGAACCAGGCCAGGCGCGAGGTGGGACTCGAGGGTCTCGGTATCGCCGACCGGGCGTACCAACAGGCCGTGGAGTACGCGAAGGAGCGGACCCAGGGGCGCGCAATCGGCACGCCAAAGACCGAAGTCTCGCCGATCATCGAACATCCCGACGTTCGTCGGATGTTGATGACGATGAAAGCGAACAATGAGGCGGCGCGCGGCCTCCTCTACGACACAGCCGCTGCAGGGGAACGGATGCATCGTCACCCGGACGAGGCCGGTCGGCGTTCCGGATCCGACAGAGTGGCTCTGCTCACTCCCGTGGCGAAGGCCTGGTGCACCGACCTCGGCGTCGAGATGACCTCGATCGGAGTCCAGGTTCACGGCGGCATGGGTTATGTCGAAGAGACCGGGGCCGCTCAGCACTATCGCGACGCACGAATCACACCCATCTATGAGGGTACGAATGGCATCCAGGCCATCGATCTCGTGATGCGCAAACTCCCGATGGATGATGGGAGCGTCGTTCGGTCATATCTCGACGAGATGGCAGCGATTCAAGGTCCTCTCAGCGAGGACGGAGATCCCCGGCTTGCAGCGATAGGGGAATCACTCGTTGCAGGCGTCGCCAATTTGCGAGACGCCACGGAATGGTTGCTCGCCTGTGAAGGTCCCAATGACCAGCTCGCCGGCGCGTCTCCATATCTCAGGATGTTCGGGATCGTCGCAGGCAGCTATTACCTCGCACGACTGGCGCTCGCTGCCGCCGCGGAGGATGACGACCCCTGGTTCGATGCCAAGATCGACACAGCGGCGTTCTATGCCGGGCAGCTCCTGCCGATCGCATCCGGCCTCCTGCCGTCGGTGAAAGCCGGGGCCACGAGCTTGTTCGCGGTCCCGATCGAAGGGCTGGAGACGGCGAAGTGACCGGGCAATCGCTCAGGAAGGGCGCAGCCTTCTTCGATCTCGATCGGACGATCATCAGCGGGTCGTCCGTGTTCGCTCTTGGATGGGCGGCCTATCGCGCCGGAATGGTGACCAACCGTGAACTCATATCCGACGCAACGAGCGCCGCGACGTTCCTGGTTGCAGGGGCCTCCGACGAGAAGACCGATGCTGTGAAGAACCGGGTCCTACAGGCGATCGGCGGGGTCACTGTTGAGAAGATGGCCGAACTCGGAGCGCAGATCATCCCGAGGCTTGAGAGTGAGGTCCGTCGGGAAGCCAGCGGTCTCATCGATCTTCATCACGCCGCCGACCGCGACACCTACATCGTGTCGGCTTCCCCGATCGAGATCGTCGACGACTTCGCTGCTGCGATCGGACTCACCGGAGGCATCGGAACGGTCGCCGCTGTCGACAACGGCGTCTACACAGGGGAGCTCGCCGAGCCCTTCTGCTACGGCGAAGGCAAGGCGATAGCGATCCGGAAACTGGCCGACGAGAGGGGCTACGACCTTCGGTTGTCGTACGCGTATACGGACTCGGCCGGTGACCTCCCGATGCTCGAGATCGTCGGTCACCCCGTGGCCGTCAACCCGGATCGGGCGCTGGAGACGATCGCCTATCACCGGGGCTGGGCGATTGTCGAGTTCAGCCGGGCGCGCAAGAAGGTCATAAAGCGCACCACGGCGGCACTCGGAGCCGCAGGAATCGCGGGAGCTGCCTTCGCCGTCGGACTCGGCGCAGGACGACGCTCAGCGGCCCGCCAGAGTTTGACTCGCCGCATCCTCGGCTGAGGAACGGCCGGTTCGCTGCCGTATCGGTCCTCGGTGTACCGCGTCGGCGCCACTACCTTTGCTAACGGCCGCATCCGGCCAACCTCTCTATGACTGGTGACCTCAACTTGACCAACGAACTCGCTACCGACACGACATTCGCCGATCTCGGCATCGCCCCGGAGCTCCTCAACGTCCTGACCGAAGCGGGATTCGAAACACCGTTCCCCATCCAGGCGATGACCATCCCGGACGGCCTCGCCGGTGTCGATGTGCTCGGTAAGGCAAAAACGGGATCGGGCAAGACCCTCGCCTTCGGGCTTCCGATCGTTGAGGGCCTTGAACGAGCCGAGCCGTTCCATCCGAGAGCCCTCGTGCTCGTACCGACCCGGGAGCTGGCGATGCAGGTCACCAGAGACCTCGAGCCGCTCGTCGCCGCAAGGAAGTTCCGGCTCGTCACCGTCTACGGCGGCGCCTCGATGCAAGCCCAGATCGACGCTCTCGATGCCGGTGTTGAGCTCATCATCGCCACACCCGGCCGCCTCATCGACCTCATGGAGCGGCGAAAGGCCCGACTCGACGATATCAGCGTCGTTTGTCTCGATGAAGCCGACCAGATGGCCGACATGGGTTTCATGCCACAGGTTCGCAAGATCATGGCGGCCGTCCCCGACGATCATCAGACCTACCTCTACTCGGCGACACTCGACTCCCAGGTCCAGGAGTTGGTCAACAAGTACATGACCGACCCCGTCAGTCACGAAGTCGAGTCCGCAACGGAGCACGTCGACACGATGGAGCACCGGTTCCTGAAGGTGCACCACCTCGACAAGCCGAAGATGGCTGCTGAGATCAGCCGCACTGCCGACCGGACGCTCATGTTCACCCGGACGAAGTGGGCTGCGGACGACCTCACGAAACGACTCCGCGAGATCGGTATCAACGCGGCCGCCATCCATGGCGACCTGCCACAGGCGAAGCGGGAGCAATCGCTGTCACGGTTCCGTGAGGGGAAGGCGACCGTCCTCGTCGCTACGAATGTCGCGGCCAGAGGCCTTCACATCGAAGGTGTCGATATCGTGCTCCACTATGACCCGCCGGACGATCCGAAGACGTACCTGCATCGTTCCGGCCGAACGGCTCGTGCAGGCGAAGAGGGCCTGGTTGTCACCTTCGTCGAGTGGGATCAGGTGAACGAGGTGCTCGGCATCCAGCGTCGGGCCGGGTTGAACGTGGCGATCATCAAGATGTTCTCGAACGATGAACGAGTGTCGGACCTCTTCTCGTGGCAGCCGCCCGAGGAGCTGGCCCCGTTCAAAGCAGGCTCCCAGCGAAAGATCCGTCGCCGCCGCGGCTTCTGAGACAGCTGACAGCCCACAGCTTGTGGTTCATCTAGGGTGACACCTTCACCCCCGATCCACAGGAGCCCCAATGGCCGCCCAGTACAACACGCCGCCCGAGATGTCGATCGATCTCTCGAAGNCCTACACCGCCACGATCGACACGAGCGCCGGNGAGATCGANGTCGAGTTCTACGCCGCAGAGGCGCCGCAGACCGTNAACAACTTCGTCTTCCTCGCACGCAATGGCTTCTACGACGACGTCATCTATCACCGCACCATCCCCGGCTTCATGGTTCAAGGNGGTGATCCCACGGGAACAGGTACCGGTGGTCCCGGCTACCGCTTCCGCGACGAACTGGGACACTCCAAGTCGAAGTACAACCGCGGCACGCTTGCGATGGCGAATTCCGGCCCGAACACGAACGGATCACAGTTCTTCATCATGCATGCCGACTACCCCCTGCCGAACCAGTACTCCATCTTCGGGCAGGTGACCGAGGGCATGGATGTTGTTGATGCGATCGCCGGAGCCCCAACCGGTGCTCAGGACCGTCCCGTCAACCCGGTGAAGATCAANTCGGTGACGATCAGCGAGAGTTGATTGAGCTTTGAGCTTTGAGCTTTGAGCTTTGAGCTTTGAGCTTTGAGCTTTGAGCTTTGAGCTTTGAGCTTTGAGGATTGTCCCTCGTCTTGCTCATAGCTCACAGCTCACGGCTGACAGCTCGTCGCCCACGGTTCGGCCGTCGAGCGCCATCCAGGACAATGACAGCCTTCCCCCTTAAGGAGCAGCTGTTGTTGAACTGGTGGTGGTATCCGGTGGCAACGTCGTGTCCGGCGGCGGTGCAACAGTCGTTGTTGTCGCCACCGTCGTTGTTGGCGCAGCGGTCGTGGTCGTGGTGGCCGGCGGCGTCGTCGTCGTTGGTGCCGGGGCCTGAGTTGTCGTTGTCGTCTTGATCAGCGGCTTGTAGTTCCAGGACCACGACTGCGTCGTGATCGAGTCATCGGGGTGAGTCATCACGCGTGTCACGGTGTTGCCGGAGCGCTCCGACGTGCAGGTGCGGCCACCGTTGTTCCCGTAGAACGTCACGGTGATGGATCCGCCGGTATGCGACGTATCGATGAACACGGGAGCAGCGGAGTCGTTTCGGAACTTCACGTCCGGTGCAGGGAACCCGAGGGTCGCCTCTCGAATATACGGATATCGGCTGAAATAGATGCTGTGAGGCCTGTGCTCAACATCCTCGTAGCACCCGAAGAAGATGGCGTTGTAGAACGTCGTCGCAAACTGACTGGTCCCACCGCCGATGTTGATCGGGCTATCACAGCACGAGACTTCGCCGTTGATGATCGCTCCGGCTCGCTTGTACCCCTCCTCGAGCGTACGCTTCCCTGCTGTGTCGTTGACAGAGAAGGTCTCGCCTGGCATCACGATCGAACCGTCGATCTCGCCTGCGAGAAGCTGGATATTCGTCACCCGATTCGCACAGCACGGGTGATACGTGGTGAACGTGGAGACCTCTCCGAACGGACCCATCGCCTCGGCCATCTTCGTTGTCAGCTCCGGTTCGAGACCGAGCATCGTCGGCAACCGGGCGGATCCGGTTTCGAGTGCCGCGGCGACCACTACGTCGGGAACAGCATCGAGGTCGACGATGACTCCATCGGTGGACGGCACGATCACGATGGCCTGCGTGTTCTTGTCGAAGGTGAACGAGGCGTCGATGGGTTCGCTTGCGAATCGGTCCACGCCCTGTTCCGCAATATCGCGCAGCACATCCTGGTCCAAGTCCACGACGAAGGCTGCAGGCGAGTTCACGACGAGTTCAGTTCGCAGCGCCGAGGCGAGACCAGCTGTTGTGATCGTGAGACGCCCTGGAAAGCCCTCCCGCCAGAGAACCACCGGCTCTCCGATGAGGTCATTGGCCTGAGCAACAGCGATGTCGACGTCCGCGTTCGTGATCGTTGGATCGAGATCGGTCAGCGGAAGCGCCACCGGAAGTCGCTCAAACGTGGCAAGCGACGTTGCTATCGCTGTGATCGTCGGTGGACGATCGAGCAGGGCGCCCGGTCGCGGATACTCCGGCACGGCGACCACGCCCTCCACCAGCACGGCACCTTCGTAGGCCGGTTGATCCACAACAGATCGATCCCAGTCGAAGAGGACTGCCTCGGCCATCTCCTCGTTGATAGTGGTCGGAATCACGACCACAACGGGCGACCGCCATGAGTTGAACCACCCGCCGACGTCGGAGAAGAATCCGCCGGTGCGTCGTTGACTCAAGGCATCGTCAACCACGGCCTGCTCGTCGATCGCCAGGCCAACGGCTGCAGGATCGAGCACGACGTCTTCGCCGTCGACGATGAACGGTGCTGGAGCGGCCACCAGTCGTGCCTCGTAGTCAGCGATAGCCGCAACGGCTTCCTCAGTGGAGAGTCCAGAGAGATCGACCTCAGCCGCCGCAACGTTGCGTCCGACCCGGTCGGCATGCAGGACTTCGTCGTAGACGTAGACGCCGGCAACGATCAGGATCAACACGATCGGCAAGGCGATCATGGTCGAGATCAGAATGCGGCGCACGGCGTCCCCCGGTCGGTGAAGGTAGAACACAAGTGTATGGCGGAGCGTCGTTTGTGCAACGACCCTCGGGAGGATCGGTAGTCGGCGCCGAGCCTGTTACTCGAAGACCTTCGGGATCTCCAGTGAACTCCAGTCGGGTGAGACATAACCGCCGGCCGGCTGGCGTTCGGGAAGATCGAGGGGCCCTTGTGTCAGATCCTCATACGGGATCTGGCCAAGGAGGTGACTGATGACGTTGAGTCGGCCGGCCTTCTTGCCCTCGAGATCTGCCAGGTGCCAGGGGGCCCACTCCGTACTCGTGTGCTCGAACGTCACGTCACGGGCACGCGAGTAATCGACCCATCGGGAGCGCGCCGTCAAGTCCATCGGACTGAGCTTCCACCGCTTCTTCGGATCAGAGTTCCGTGCCTGGAAACGGCGTTCCTGTTCCTCATCGCTCGTATGGAGCCAGTACTTGATGAGGATGATTCCGTCGTCGGTGATCTCCCGCTCGAACGACGGACAGAGCGTCAGGAACTGCTCGTATTGGTCATCAGTGCAGAATCCCATGACACGCTCGACGTTCAACCGGTTGTACCAAGAACGGTCAAAGAGCACCATCTCGCCGGCGGCAGGGAGGTGAGCGACGTACCGCTGCATATACCACTGAGACTTCTCGCGGTCTGTGGGAACCGGTGTTGCGACCGTTCGCACGATTCTGGGGTTCAACCGACGGGTGATCGTCTTGATCGTCCCGCCCTTGCCCGCTGCGTCCCTGCCTTCGAAGATGACGACGACTCGTAGCCCCCGATCCTTGATCCAGGCCTGCAACTTCGCGAGCTCAACCTCGAGTTCGGCCAAACGTATGTCGTACTTCTTGGTCTTCATCCCGGGAAGCGTAGCCCCAGGCCACTACCCCGGCGAACGCTCATCACGACGCTCTGCGCCGCTCCCGATCCCGGTTGCGGCGTCGCAACCTGCGCCGCTCCCCTGCGTCCATCGCACCCCAAACGCCCTCAACCTGAGCCGTCTCGAGAGCGAACGAGAGGCACTCCTCTCGAACCGGACACCCTTCACAGATGGCTTTCGCTGCGCTCGACGCCGATGGATTGTCGATGGGAGGGAAGAACACCTCGGCCGGATACGAGGCGCACGCGGCTTCCCCGTACCAGGGCTCCTGGGCGTCGAAATACAGTTCGTTGACTACGGGCACCATGTCGTCACTCCGCCTCGTGTTTCGTTACGTGGAAACGCTGCGAGCGTCCAGAATGTTCCCACTGGCCCCGACGTGGTTCGTCCTACACCGTTGGTCCGGCGGCAACGTCATCGAACGACCAGCTCAGTTCGCTATCGCATCGGACAACACCTTCGACGTGACCGGCGAGTTCGGCGAGCAGTCTGGCATCGGTTCGAGTGGGGACCTCCCCGGTCAGCGTCACCACACCATCCGCAACCCTGACAGACACGTCGGAAGAGTCGAGCATGAGAATCCTTCTGATGACGCCTCTCTCGACGGCCGTGGCGATGACGTCATCGTCTCTAGCGAAGGCGACCAGGATATCTCCTCGACTAACGATTCCCTCGAGACGACCTTCGGGGTCAACCACGGGGAGTCTCTTCACGTTCCGCTTGGTCATGATGCGAGCTGCTTCCGAGAGCATCGTGTTGCGGTCGACCACCAGTAGTGCCTTGCTCATGACGGCGCCCACGGTTGACGGCACTCTGGTTGTCTTCTCGCCGAACACGGTGTCGAACAGACGTCGACGTCCCATCACTCGATCGGCTTCTGCCTCGATGAAGTCGGCTTCGGTGATGATTCCGACAACGGTGCCGTCGTCTGCAACAACGGGCAGGCCCGACACTCCATGCTCGATCATCACCCGGGCGGCCTGTTTCAACGACCAATCCGGATGCGCCTCTTGAACCTCTGTTGTCATGACGTCGACGACTCTCATGCCACGCTCTCTACTCGATGATCGGGATCACGCGCGAGGTTACTGGGTCCACTCCTCCGGCGGATATTGATGCTCGTGTCGTGTGGCGACCCGGGCGGCATATGCCGCCGCTTCGCTGCGTCGCGACATCTCCATCTTCGCCAGGAGATTCGACACGTAGTTCTTCACTGTCTTCTCTGCGAGGAACATCTCCTCAGCGATCTGACGATTCGTCTTCCCGTCGGCGATGAGATCGAGGATCCGTCGCTCTTGCGAGAGAG
>JGI24024J18818_10001312_pt1 | contig 10152 bp, 9 predicted proteins | sample Cruoilmetagenom2_FD_18818 | JGI IMG/M metagenome (IMG submission 18818) | reverse complement strand
ATCATGGATATGCACATATCATAGGGGAAGAGATGACTTATCAACAAGGCCGACCACGCGCTATATACGAGCTAAACTTTCCAACCTACAGCTAGAAACTATTATTCAATGCTAGTACTTATCATCAGAAAGAAAAACTAACTAATAATGCAGCTGATTTTCACTTCAAGTTTAAGCTTTATAGCATGGAGAGTATAAGCAACACCTGAGATCACATGTTCACGCGGTACCTTATCAGTCATTCCACCCCTATTGAGTGATCACCTTTCACTACAAACTATAAAAAGGATAGTAATTAATATTACTTTGAATAATACCTTATTGTTAAACAAGATGAATCACTATCAGTGCATAAATTTTTAACAAATAATTAAAACCACTAAGAGATAGAAATAGTCTAATCTTTTCCCAATGTTGTTTTTAAAAGTTTCTTTTACCTTTTTCTTCTGAACTCTCAAAAGTTCCAATCACCGCTCTTGCAAGAACTTCAACTCCAGTAAGTATGCTATTTTGATTAAACTTCATTCTGGGATGATGGAGACCCGGGGTTAAGCCACATCCCAATCCTAGCATCGTCGTTTTGACAGAAGGGCGACTTAAAGTGTAATAGTGAAAGTCTTCTCCACCTGGGGTAATAATCGGTGGAATTAGAAACTCTTTTCCAACTGTGTCCGAAATAGCCTGAGCCATTATACTGACTGCCTTTTTATCAACTTTTGCAGCAGCTATTTCAGAAGTGATTTCATATGAAATCTCTACGTTTAAGAATTCGGATACATAATTAATAGTTCTATCCACCTGTTCAATCAAGCTTTCCATCATTTCATTTGTCTGAGCTCGTAAGTCAATACTGAAGATTCCGTTTCCAGGGATAATATTTGCAGATTCTCCCCCTGATTGAAACATCGTTACCTTTGCGGAATGTGGAATCATAGGATCTAGATGAATAGAGTGAATTGCTTGTACGAGAAGAGACATTACTTCAATGGCATTTTGACCTTGATTTGGTCTCGCACCATGTGAATCATCTCCTCGAATAGACCCCTTTAATGTTTTTGCGGAACCATGCATTATTGCCGGAGATGAATAGCCATCTTTAATTTCCTGTGTCGGTCGGAGATGCACTCCATATAAATAGTCAATATCATCTACAATGCCTTTTTCAATAAAGGATAGGGCTCCTTTACCTACCTCTTCTGCTGGTTGAAAAAGAACTTTAATTCTACCAGTTTTCGGTATTCCGAGTTTTTTCAAGACAAGCAAGGCTCCGACAGTCATTGTCATGTGCGCATCATGTCCACAAGAGTGGTTAGCTTGATATTCACCATCTAATTCCTGCCATAGTGCATCAATGTCAGTACGAAGACCAACACATAACTCTCCTGATCCATAAGTAACTACAAGGCCTGTTGTATCCTCAAAAGTTTGAACCTCAAAACCTTCCAACTCTAATAACTCTCTTAAATATTGAGTAGTTTTTACTTCCTTCCAACTAATTTCCGGGTGAGTATGCAAATGCTGAAATACTTGTTCAATAATGGGCTTTATTTCGTTAATAATGGGTTTCATTTCACTTAGTACTGACTGCATTGAACTTCCTCCTTTTTTAAAGTAAGAAAACCATTCCTGCAACCTATTGAACGCTTTAATGGTTTCATTTTTACTTTTCTTTCTTCACTTAATTATATATTTTATGAAAGTATTTTTTTAGGGAATACTTCTTTAATAGAAGTTGTATACTTATCCATTAATGTATCATTTGGCTCATAACCTATTCCAGCAGAGCTCGGAAGTTGAATTGTTCCGTTTTGTACAGTAACTTCCGGCGATATGATGTCTTCGTTCCAATACCTTGATGAAGCTGCAGTATCCCCTGGCAGAGTAAAATTAGGCAAACTAGAAATTGCAATATTATGAGCTCTTCCGATTCCTGATTCTAACATTCCTCCACACCAAACAGGAATTCCTTTACTTTCACAATAATTATGAATTTTTTTAGCCTCAGTTAATCCCCCGACTCTTCCAATTTTAATATTAATAATTTTGCAACTTTCAAGTTCAATAGCCTTCTTGGCATCTTCTAATGAATGAATACTCTCATCCAAACAAATTGATGACTTTATTTCGTTTTGCAGTTTAGAGTGATCAATGATGTCGTCATGAGCAAGAGGTTGTTCAATCATCATCAAATTAAGGTTATCCATTTTTTTGAATAGATCAATATCTTCTAGGGTATAGGCAGAGTTAGCATCCGCCATCATATCAATATTAGGAAACTGCTTTCTAATTCCCTCCAAGATATCCAAGTCATAGCCAGGTTGAATCTTTAATTTAATCCGTTTATATCCTTCATCAACAAAGCCTTCAACCACTTTAATTAAATCTTCTAATGACTTTTGGATTCCTATACTAACACCTACTTCTATTTCGCTCTTGGTTCCTCCTAAAGCTTTATAGAGGGGAATATTATTTTCTTTTGCAAACAGATCCCAATAAGCACCTTCTAAAGCAGCTTTTGCCATGTTATTTCTGCGGAATGGTTTAAATATTTCACTCAATTCATCTGGATGTTTGATATCTTTTTTATTCATTAGTGCAGGAATTAGAAACTCTTCTAGCATAAGCTCTACAGTTCCAACAGTTTCTTCACTATATAAGGGTTTGGCAGACGCTACACATTCTCCGTATCCTATGTGGTTGTCACTATGAAGTTCAATGATCATAAAGTCTCTTTCTTTTTGAACACCAAAACTTGTTTGAAAAGGTGACTTCAACTCTAAATTCATTTTTCTCAATACGACTTTATTAATTTCCAAAATAAACACTCCTTATTATTTTTAATTAATATAAATGACAGGCAACTTGGTGATTGGTTGACTGATTACTAACTAATGGTTTTTCTTTTTTACATATCTCCATTACATATGGACACCGAGTATGAAATACACATCCCGATGGAGGATTAATAGGGGAAGGTACATCTCCTTGTAAAATAATACGCTCTCTTTTCTTTTTTGGGTCAGGTAGAGGAATTGAAGAAAGTAATGCTTGTGTGTACGGATGTAAGGGATTTGCAAACAATTCATCTGTATGTGCTTTCTCAACTATATGCCCTAGGTACATAACACCAATTTCATCAGCAATATGACGTACAACACTTAAATCATGAGAGATAAATAGAAATGCCAAGCTAAATTCTTCTTGGACTTCTTGAAGTAAATTAATAACTTGAGATTGAATTGAAACATCTAAGGCCGACACAGGTTCATCGAGAACAACTATATTTGGATTTAAAGCCAATGCCCGAGCAATTCCAATTCGTTGTCTCTGCCCACCTGAAAACTCATGAGGGTAGCGGAAGTATTGGTCTTCTCTAATACCTGTTTTTTCCAACAAACTCATCGCTCTCTCCATTCGGTCATGCTTCGTACCTATATTATGAATATCCATTGGTTCTTCGATTATTTCACCAATACGCTTTTTAGGATTTAAAGAGGAATGTGGATCTTGAAAGACCATTTGTATATCCCTTCTCATTTTGTTAAACTCTTTATCCTTCAATTTAAATATATCTCTTCCTTTGTAAATTGCAGAACCCTCAGTCGGTTCTGTTAATCTCAACAAAGTCCTACCGGTTGTGCTTTTACCACAACCTGATTCTCCCACGAGACCTAGAGTTTTCTTTTGATATAAGTTGAAATTTATATCCTCGATTGCCTTAACATGACCTTTGATGCGACTAAATGGAGAATGAATTGGGAAATACTTCTTAAGTTTAGTTACTTGGAGAAGGGGGGCCTTTCCTTCATTGGAATTAGCTTCATTTTGCAATTGCCTCATACTGCTTCTCCTCCTCATTTTCAATATTTTTATAATGCCAGCATCTTACGCTTTGTCCTTTCCTAACAGGCTCTAAAATAGGTGAGTCCTTCAAGCACTTTTCATCCGAATATTCACACCGTGGTGCAAAACGACAGCCTTGAGGAACGTTACTTAATGATGGAACAGTTCCCGGAATCAAATGAAGTTTTTGAGTTCTATCTCCATCAATTTTTGGAATTGACTTGATTAATCCTTTTGTATAAGGATGTAAAGGCTTGCTAAATAATGTATCGACATCTGCCTCTTCTATTATCTGTCCGAGATACATAACTACTACTCGTGAACATACTTCTGCGACAACACCTAGGTCATGAGTAATCATAATAACACTCATATTCGATTCTCTTTTTAAGTCATTAATCAAATCTAGTATTTGAGCTTGAATTGTTACATCTAATGCAGTTGTAGGTTCATCAGCTATTAATAAACTAGGTTTGCAAGAAAGTGCCATAGCAATCATGACTCTTTGTCGCATTCCACCTGAAAGTTCATGTGGATATTCATGAACCCTTTTTTCAGGAGATGGAATCCCGATTAACCTCAGCATCTCAATAGACTTTGCCATAGCTTCTTTAGGTTTTAGATTTTGATGAATCATAATTGCTTCAGAAATCTGATTTCCTATTGTATAGACTGGGTTTAGGGAAGTCATTGCATCCTGGAAAATCATTGATATTTCGTTTCCACGGATATCTCTCATTTTTTGTTCAGGGAGTTTTAACAGATTTTTTCCCTTATAATTTACTTCTCCTTCATATTTTGTTGATTTTTCATTTAATAAACGCATAATAGATTCGGAAGTAACACTTTTTCCACACCCTGATTCTCCAACTACGCCAAGTGTTTCTCCTTTAACAACAGTAAAAGAAATACCATCAACTGCAGTAAGGGGTCCGTTTTCTGTCGAAAAAATAGTTTTTAGTTCATTTATTTCCAATATAACCTGATTATTCATCCAACAGTCTTCCTTTCTATCGTGTTATATAAAGTAGATTTTTAGAGAATATCATTTCATTTATTCGCTTTATTTGAATGAGGATCTAACAAGTCCCTCAGGCCATCCCCAAAAAGGTTCAGACCTAATACTGTCAATATAATAAAAATCCCTGGAAATACAGTCATCCACCAAGCGCTAAAAATTACGACTTTTCCATCAAATAAAATATTCCCCCAACTTGGATCTGGCGCAGGAATTCCGGCTCCTAAAAAGCTTAGTGCCGCTTCCAAAATGATTGCTACCGCAAATACATACGTGAGTTGAACGATAAGTGGAGATAAAATATTAGGTACAATGTGTCGCCATATAATTCTCCCGGAACTTGCTCCCTGTGCCTGCATGGCTTCTATATAGGTTTGCTCTTTTATTACTAAGGCGGAAGAGCGGACGATTCGAGCCAGGCTCGGAATTTTTGATATTGTCACAGCAATTACAACGTTTATAGGTTGAGGTCCCAGTACAGCCATAATGGCAACAGCCAATAGAATATCTGGAAACGCCATTAATGCATCACATATTCTCATCAAAATGTGATCTAATACTGAATAATAAGCAGAGTACAAACCAATAATCATTCCGATCACAGCAGTTAAAATTGCTACTGAGAAACCCACTCCTATTGATACTTGAGCTCCTGATGCTACTCGACTAAACAGATCTCTTCCGAAATTATCTGTTCCAAACCAATGTGTGCCGTTTGGGGAGTCTAAGCGATTAAGCGGGTCAATTTCAAGAGGGGAAAATTGGCTTACTAGAGGACTAAAAAGTGCAAAGACACTTAAAAATAAAAGCATTATACTTCCAATAACCGCAGACTTATTTGCCCAAAATCGTCGAACAAACAATCGCCTTTGTTCACTTCTTAGTTTATTCTTCATAACTTTAAAATTGCCTATTCCAACCTCATCCCTCAATTTCACCTCTGAAGTCATCAATCTCATCCCCTTCCTATTTACGGCTTAAACGAATTCTCGGGTCTACCAGTCCATATAATAAGTCTATAATTAAATTCAATAACAGATAAGAAAATGCAATCAATAATATGGTTCCTTGTATCACCGCATAATCTCTTCTGACAATAGCATTTATCACTAACTGACCTATTCCAGGTAAATTAAATACAGTTTCGGTAACTACTGCACCAGTTATAAGAGACCCAAATGTTTCCCCAAGTATTGTCAGAATGGGAATGAAAGCATTCCTTAAAGCATGTTTATACACAACAACCCTATCCTTAACACCCTTTGCCTTTGCAGTTTTTATGTAATTCATACTCAAAATATCTATCATTGAAGATCTACTCATTCTTGAAATTACTGCAGCTTGAATTGCTCCTAGCGATATTGCCGGTAGAATCATAAATTGCAAATGACTCCATAAACCTGTACTTACGGGGCTATATCCAGCTACCGGAAGCCACTGAAGATTAACACCGAAAATTAACATTAGAAGTAAAGCCAATAAGAAACTTGGAATTGAAAGACCTAACATGGCTATAATCATAAACAATTGATCAACGTTTGTTCCTCTTCTTTTTGCTGCAATAACTCCTAATGGAATTGCAATTATTATTGAAATACTTTGGGCTAGTAATGCTAGTGAAAGTGTTGGACCTATATGGCTAACAAAAGCCTCTAAAACAGGCATATTCATGTAAATTGAATTACCAAAATCACCTTGAAATATCCCGGCAAACCAATGTATAAATTGCTCATAAATTGGTAAATTTAAGCCTAATTCTTCTCTAAGTGTTTGAACGTCTTCCGGAGTGGCTTCTTCTCCAAGTATTACTGAAGCAGGGTCTCCTGGTATTAAATGAATGATGAAAAAAACAATTACTGCCACAATCAATAAAACTGGAATAATGGATAGCAATCTCTTAAGAATATAAGCCTTCAATATATGAAACCTCCTTACTCTCGATATTATGATAAAAAAGTCAACCTTCTATAAAAATAGAAGGTTGATAAGGTACTGGCAGTTTCTCTAGCCTTACTCTTTAAGACTGACGTTCCAAAAAATTGGTCCTAACATTGTTTTATATCCTTCAATTTTTTCTGAGTGACCTGAAACGCGAGAGTTGTGTCCAGTATTTATTATAGGGAGGTCTTCCCACATTACTGAATGTAATTCAGCAGTTAAAGACAAAGATTTCTCAGGGTTTTCCTCCACTTTAATCTCACTTAAAAGACGATCAATTTCTGCGTTTTCTGTCCAACCTGGCCAAGCAGTTTCAGAATCTAAAAATACGAACTGGTTTGGCGTTGACGTGGTTGAAAAACCTGTATAGAAAATATCGTATGCTTCTGGGTCATTTCGGCGCTCTAAAAGAGTTGGCCAGTCATACACATCTAGTTTTGTTTTCATTCCAAGTTCTTCTAACTGCTGTTGTGTTGCAACAGCAGCATTATAATGATGTTCGTAATCGCGGCTAGTAAGGATGACAACTTCTTCACCTTTATAACCCGTTTCCTTTAGTAACTTTTTGGCCTTTTCTAAGTCTTTTTGATTATAGTTTTCTTTTCCTGCATCCGTATACCATGCAGTTTGATTAGGTAGAAACAAACTACTTTCTAATGTATAAAACTCATCACTAGTAAAAGCTGAGCTCATGATTACTTCCATGTCTAACGCATAATTGACAGCCTGACGAAGTTTTACATCTGTAAATACTCCGGATTTCTTATTAAACACTAACCCTTCTAATCCATAAGGCCAAACATCTACTACACTACCCTTTGAATTTTCAAGCTGGGGAATAGAATCATAAGAAAGCATGTGAGAAAAATGATATTGTCCACTCATTAAACCATTCACCCGTGTAGATGAATCGGCAACAAAGTGCCAATCTATAGCATCTACTAATGCCTCTTTCTTACCACCTAGACCATTAGCTTCATCAGTATCAGGTTGATATTCTTCAAACTTTTTAAAATGAATTACTTCATCTTGTTTCCAGTCAACAAATTCAAATGGACCTGTACCTATATATTCCTCAACACCTGTTGCACCTGCGGAAGCAACTATATCCTTCGGCATAATAGCAGCGATATTTCCTTGATCCGCCAAAAAATACATTATAAGTGAAGAAGGTTCAGTTAAAGTCAACTTAACATTAGCAGCATCAATTTCATTCCAAGTATGTTCACCTAACTCAGCTTTGTTAGTTCCCCATTTTTCCATTGAGGCTATTACATCGGCTACAGTCATATCATTACCATTATGAAATTTAATACCCTCTCTTAATTTGAAAGTGACAGTCTTTCTATCTTCGCTTACTTCATAGGATTCTGCTAATTGAGGCATTACCTCATAATTGCTGTCAAGCGTTACGAGTGCTTCGTAAATTAGTTTTGCCGCATCCCGTGTCGCTTCTGCAGTTGTTGCATGTGGATCGAGTGACTGAGGTTGAGTAGGATAAGCAACCTTTATCGTTCCCCCGCTAGCTTCTGTTGTGCTACCTCCTTTACTCACATCACTACTAGATGAGGTATTTTCTGAACTGCATCCTACAATCAATAAAGTTAGTAAAAGTAAAAATAGTATTAAATAGTTTGAATTTTTCTTTAGTTTCATTTAATTTCCTCCCCTTTTATTCTCATTAACTCTCAATTTTCAGAAAGTTTAGACTTGTTAATTATTATAATGAAGGCTATACTTTATTGCAATACAAATTAATTTTAAAACTTCAAAAATTCAGAAAAGAGAGAAAAATATGACTTTAAAATATGTAATAAGTACAAAAAAAGAATTTCCTAATTTAACAAAAGGTTTAAAAAAAGTAGGTGATTCATTACTTAATAATCCATCAATTTTCGCTACACACTCATCTAAAAAAATTGGAGAAATAATTGGAGTTAGTGAAACTATGGTAATACGATTTAGTAAATCTATTGGCTATGAAGGTTTTAATAATCTTCAAAAAGATGTACTAAATCACCTTTTAACAACTACTAATAACAATAATGAAAGTTTGAAGGAGGAAAGTAATAGCTCAAATTATTTTGGAGAACATATTACAAGGGATATTAACCTTTTAAATAGTAATATTAATGCTCTAGATATTGAACAGCTTGAGGTCATCGTGGCAACTTTTCTTAAAAGTGAACGAATTGTCATAGCAGGTTATTATCAGTCATTCCCATTTGCACATTGGCTATTTTTTAACTTGAATTACACATTAGGAAATGCTTCTCTATACCGTCCAGAAACAGATGCATTGGTCTTTGATTATCTTCCCAAGAATTCTTGTGTTATAGTCTTTTCTTTTTCGCGATATGCCATTGATACAATAAGATTTGCAGAAGATGCAAAGAATAAAGGAGTTAAAGTAATTGTATTTACCGATTCGCGGTTAGCCCCTATTGTTGATTATGCGGATGTAGTTATACTAGTGGAAGTAGGTAATAATTCTTTGTTAGAAAAAGGACCAGTTACACTTTCAATAATTAATTCTATTCTTAGCGAGGTAATGAAGCGTGCTGATAAAACGGTAGCTGAAACAGATATGTTTAAATATTTTATAAATGATGATAAATCTACAAGATTTTAAGAGTTGGGACGTCTTTACTTTAGGAGAGATAGAATCGCACACTAGCCTTATAATTGTTGCGTGCAATCAGTGAAGAAATATCTGGAGTAATGTGAGCTTGGTGGACATGTTTTTATTGAATAAGGTTAATACCTCCGTTAAATTTGCACAAAGGAAGTGGAATAGAAGCATTATGAATAGAGGTTACAATTTAGTAATGGAGGGAGATATGGAACATATGCGTTTTATTAGTGGTGGGCTCGCTCACACAGTAAGTAGGGTCTTCTAAGGGAAATTAATCTTTCCTTAGGAAGATGAGTAGACCCCCACTTAACGGTGATGCACGAGTGATTATTGGCATTGAAATCACTTGTAGCCCCAGTATGACAAATTAGCCTACATATAAATCTATACGAACGACAGTACATTCGGCGCGATTTTTTCTTATTGAGACTACAAGTCTTTCTGTTCATAATTCTAAACAACCGAGATTAATAGAGTATATTTACTCAGCGTTAAACCGAAGATAATTATTTAAAATTGCCAAACCCCTTTGGAAAGAGACCGGTCAGATCTGTCCTTGAAGGTCGATTATACTTTTTTATTCAGTACCTGTCGATGTTTATAGAGGTTTCCAAAGGTTTGTACGTTTTCTCTTTATGCTTCTGCAGTTTCTTTACTCAATATTTCTAACTTCTCAGCCTCTGATATTTTTTGAATCGTAAAGCCAGTCATGGCATAG
>JGI24024J18818_10001311_pt1 | contig 10155 bp, 12 predicted proteins | sample Cruoilmetagenom2_FD_18818 | JGI IMG/M metagenome (IMG submission 18818) | reverse complement strand
GTCGCTTGACCGCGCTCATCGGTGAAGATTGCTCGCATGGAGAATCCTTTCGTTCGCCGGCGTCCGGCCGGAGCGGTGGGAAGTCAGAGACCGAGGCGTTCCAGGCTGCCAAGGACGGCCGGCCCGATCGTGAGAATGAGGAACCCGGGCAGGATCAGGAGTGCCAACGGGAACAGGAGCTTCACCGGAAGCCGTCGAGCGGCATTGAGTTCTCGGGACCGTTCTTCGTTGCGCAGCGTTGTTGCATATCCGGACACCGCCGGCTGGAGAGGAGCACCCGTCGTGAGCGCCCGGCGGACCACGGTCATGAGCCCATCATCATCTGCCGTGTTGCCATCCGTCCCTCCCCCGATACGCAGCACTCGGCGGAATCGGGAGGACGCCTCGCCGGGAACGGCGGTGGCTGCCGCGTTCGCCGCTGCCGAGAAGGTGAGTCCTGCGCTGAGCCCAAGTGAGGTGAGCTCCGCCAACACTGCCTCATCGTCACCGGGTTCCGAAGACCTTGATCGGTGCCTGGTCACGGCCCAGATGGCTGTGCCGACCGAGATCCCGACTCCGAGAAGCGGGCTCAGTATGAACGCCGTCAGAACACCGGCGGCCAGGATCTCTCGACTGTTTCCGCGAACGATCGCAGCGACGAGGGCTGTCGCTGCCAGCGTCATCATCGCTCGGCCCGCCGCACGATCACGGCCACAGTGACGAGACCGGCGATCTCGAGCCCAAGGCCGACACCCAGAACCAGCCAACCGAGGTGACCGTGCTCAAGCAGGCCAGCGCCCCGACCTGTTGCCACCAGCAGCAGGGTGAACACGAGCGGCGCAACGCCGACGATCACTGCAGAGAGACGAGCCTGGACGGTCGCAGCCCTCCGTTCCCTGGCCAGTTCGGCGCTGGCCGCGGCCCTCTCGGCGAGTCCGTCGAACGTGTCGGCAACTCGGGCTCCGGACCAGTCGCTGAGGCGAAATGCGGCGGCCGCGAGCCTCCCATTCTCCGGGAGCTGCGACTCGACGGCTTCGGCGATCGTTGCCATCTGCATCCCCGCTTCGGCGTACCTCACCGGACGAGCGAGCTGGATCTGCGGCACACGATGTGCCGCTTCCGCTAGTGCGCTTCTCAGCGACGCACCGGAGCGCAGTTCCGCTGCCATCGCTCGGAAGAGCGTCGCCTCGCTATCCGGCGTGACACGCGGCGAGCGTCGTTGAACTGCAGCAACAGCGGCCCAGATCGCAGCGCTGATCAGCACGAACCGGGGTTCGATCGCTGCGACGGCGGCGACCGCGATGATCGCCGGGGGGACACCCAGGGCAAGACCTCCGGCCAGGAGAACGGCAGTCAGCACCGGTAGACCTCATCGACCCCGTGAGAGCTCACATCGGATATCGACGTAACGAGCCGTTTTCCGCGGTGCCGCGTGACGAACACGACCCGGTCGATAGCGGATCGAATCTGCGCCCGGAGCGTATCGACCGAGACACCGGCGTCCGCGGTCGCTGCCAGGCTCTCGAGCCGCCACAGCGCCTCTTCCGCTCCATTCGCGTGGATGGTCGACATCGATCCGTCATGTCCTGTGCTCATCGCCTGGATCATGTCGAGCGCCTCAGACCCGCGTACTTCACCGACAACGATTCGATCGGGTCGGAGACGGAGGGCATGGCGCAGCAAGCTTCGCAGGGTTATCTCACCTGCGCCTTCGGCGTTGGGTGGCCGAGCTTCGAGCCGCACCACATGACCACCGAGCCGGAGCTCCGCTGCGTCCTCGACAGTGACGGTTCGCTCCGACCGGTCGATCTCCTTCGAAAGGACGTTCAGCAGTGTCGTCTTCCCCGCTCCGGTGCCTCCGGCAACGAGCAGGTTCATCCGATCCGACACCGAACCACGGAGGAGGTCGGCTCCGTCGGCGGTGACTCCACCCACTTCAACCAACTCACCGAGGTCGGTTACTGCTTCGGAGAAGCGCCGTACGGCGACGATCGGACCGTCGACCGATGCAGGAGGAATCACAGCGTGCAGGCGCGAGCCGTCCGGCAAACGAGCATCGACCGCAGGACTCGCCCTGTCGATCCTGAGCCCGAGCGGCGCGATCACGCGCTCGACTGCGGCGATCACAGCGCGGTCATCTGCGAAAGCCGTATCGGTGCGCTCGAGCACACCCAGACGCTCGATCCACACCTCAGATGGACCGTTCACCAGCACGTCGGTGACATCAGGATCTCGCAGCAAACGTTCAACCGGCCCAAGACCTGCCAATGCATCTACTGCATCGATGATTACCTCGGGACCGGCGAGAGGAGCGACCTCAGGCGCGATCGCCGTCGCAGCGGCTGTGAGCGGAGCGCGTTCGAGCGGCACATCGGACTCAAGGAGGCGTCGCACGATCCGGTCGGTTACCCCCACGACTGCTCCCACACTCGCCGCCATGCTCGGATCCACCGATCCCCGGGATGAGGAGCACGGCCCGTGAGCAATGCCGATATCGTTCCCCTGCTCGGACGCGGAAGCACGACGCCGCCCTCCGGGACACGAACCCGCCACCCGGAGCGCTGGTAGATGGCAGGGCCCGCGGATCGACCCAGCATCGAACCGGGGATCAGGGGAAACACGGGTATGGCACCGTCGCCACCGACGTGATCGGAGGGGAGTCGGAACACCACGGCCGGCCAACCGTCGACCAGGGCACGGAGCACCTGCTCGGCAGCCTCCGGTTCGACGCCTCCGTTGCGCACAACAGCAATCCCATGCCGCTGTGGGACAAGATCGTCCTTCGTGGGACCGTCGGAGACCAAGCTCGCCAATGTCATACGGCCTGGATACGCCGGCCCATGTTCATCGAGATCCACGATGAGCGCGGTCCCGGCCGCGGCACCGAGCGCCAGCGGTGCAACAGCACCGAGTACGTCGTCCTCCGGCGACCAGATGGCGAGCGCCGGCATTTCTAACTCCATGTGTGAACTTCGGGCACCGTACGTCAGACCGGGGCCCGATTCAAGACCTTCGATTCATGTTCACGTCTGGATCGGATTCTGCCGATACAATCGATCGTGATGCAGGAAGCAGCTTTCTTCGATCTTGACAAGACGGTCATCGCCAAGTCGTCCACGCTCGCGTTCGGCAAGCCCCTCTACAAGGCCGGGTTTCTCGGCAAGAAGGCGCTCGCTCGCATGGGCCTGGCGCAGGCGTTCTACATGCTGTTCGGCGCCGACGAGGAGCAACTCGAACGAGCGCGGGATGAGTTGCTCCAACTCACCGCCGGCTGGGAGCGCGCCGAGTTCGAACAACTCGTTCGGGAGACCCTGGCTGATGTTGCCGATCCGCTCGTCTACGCGGAAGCCCTCTTCCTCATCGATGAACACATTCGCAGCGGTAGAAGAGTCATCATCATCTCTGCGAGCCCTGAAGAGATCGTTCGCCCCATTGCCGAGCACATCGGTGTTTGGGAGGTCATCGCCACGAAGATCAAGACCGATTCGCAGGGCCGATTCATCCCGGAGATCGAGGTCTACGCCATGGGGCCCGGCAAGGCCGAGGCTATGGAGAACGTCGCCAGGGAGAAGGGCATCGATCTTTCTGGATCGTTCTCGTACTCGGATTCCATCACCGATCTACCGATGCTCGAAGCGGTGGGCAACCCGGTTGCCGTGAATCCGGAGAAGGAACTCCGGGCGATCGCGGAGGAACGTGACTGGCCCATTCTCGAATTCCAACGCCCCGTGAGCGTGGGACCCACAATCCCGAGGCCCTCTCCCCTCACCGGTGCGGCCGTCGCCCTTTCCGCTGCCGCCCTCGCCGCCGCTGTTGTTCTGATGAAACGACGGACGAAGGGCTAGTCCCATCACCGGATGAAGCGGATCGTCATCGGGTAGCGATAGGTTTCTCCGGCCGCAACCTTGACCGTGGCAACGATGACGAGCACGAACCACGTCACGAGGACGACCGGCAGGAGAACCAGGCCGACGAGCAGGATGATGGACACGGCTGCTGCGAATCCGTAGATCATGTATGAGATGTTGAAGTTGAGCGCTTCCTTCGCCTGGGCCTCCACGTACGGATCGTCCCGCTTCATGAGCCAGATAACGAGGGGTCCGAACAGCGCTGGGATTCCCGCGAACTGGACGAAGGCCGAGAGATGGCTTGCAGTGGCCCATCCCCGGGAATCCGCTCCAATTGTCGGCTTGGCTCGTTCAGTTGTCGCGGCGGTCTCCATAACCATTCCTTCGTTCGCTCCCAACAGCATGCGGCATCGGGAATAGGAGCGCCATGGGGTATGTCCCTCGCTCATCCCTGACAACCCTGAGACCGACCGCCGGTTGAACCGGAACTCGAGAGGCGATCCATGCGGCAACGGCGCCACTGTCACCATGTTCTCGCGATCTGATCGGACTCTTTGGCGGCAAGAAAGACGGCGCGGATCGATTGCTAGTCGTCTGAGCTGTCGATCTCCGGCGGAACGGCGCCGGGAATGCCGGCCTCGGCGATGGCTTCGTGCTCGACCTCGAACTCGCCCGTTTCGTTGGTTGATTCGGCAGCCTTCGCTTCCTTGGCAGCGACACCTTCGGCTCTGGCAGCCTCGATCTTCGCCGTCGTCAACTTCGGGGCCGCATAGATGAAGAGCAGCACATAGGCCGCCGCCGTGAGGAACCACGGCATACGCAGCGCAAGCTCCCTTGATCCGCCTGCCAACTCGATACCGGAAACGAGTAGACCGCCGATGGCGAGACCGATCGGCATCATCCCCCAGGCGAAGAACCGGTAGACCGAGTTGACACGGCCGAGGAGGTGATCCGGGATGATCGTTTGGCGGAGCGAGACGGTAATCACGTTCCAGAGAACTCCGAAGAACGCTGATATTGCAAACGCCACGAACGCCACGATCCAGTTGCTCGTGAGACCGATGATGGCCGTGCTGACGGCCATCGCTATGAACGTGGTGTAGAGCGACACTCCACTCCCGATGACCTTCGAGATGCGTGGGGCGAGCACACTACCGAGGACCCCTCCGATCGCCCCTGCGGCACCGAGGATCGCAAACACGAATGCGGTGACGCCGAGAATCTCCTGGGCGAAGAGTACGAACGTGGCGAACACGACCGAAGCGAGAGCGTTGAGGAAGCCAAGGATGATCGCCATGGGGCGCAGCAGCGGGTGTTGCCAAAGCCAGGTGACACCCTCCTTGATCTCGCCCCACCAATCGACCTTGGCTTCGAGCTCCTTCTCATCTCGATCCACCCGGAAGGTCCCAGCGACCAGGAGCAGAAGTGCGGCGGAGACTGCAAACGATCCGGCATCGAAGAAGAAAGGAAGGGCAAAAGCGACTCCGATGAGCACACTGCCGAGCGGTGGGCCGATGAAGCTGTTCATGACCATCTCGGCGCCCCAGAGATTGCCGTTCGCTCGCTCGAGTCCTTCGGGTTCAACGATCGCCGGGAGGATCGTCTGAGCGGCGTTGTCGTAAAGCACTTCAGCCATGCCGAAGAGGAGTGCCGCTATGACGAGCGTCAGGTAGACGATCCAGTTCGTCGTCATGTCCGTGCCGCCGGTGACGTCGTTGGGGGCCGGCAGCGTCGAGGACTGACCGAACACCACGATCGCGACGATGATCGTGATGAGGGTTCGCAAGACGTTCATCCAGAGCATCAGCTTGCGGCGATCGACCCGGTCGGTGATGACGCCCGCCGGCAGTGTGAACAGAAGCCACGGGAGACGCTGGACGACGGCGATGAGCGCGATCAGCACCGCATTGCGGGTGATCGCTGAGGCGAGCCAGGGATAGGCGATCATGGCGACACCGTCACCCAGATTCGAGACGACCGACGACGACCACAGCTTCCAGTAGTTAGCGCCAAGGCGGATCTTGGGTTCCTTGACCTTCTTCGCAGCGACGTCGGTCATTCGCCGCCGTCAGATCCGAGGGCCGGCAGATCGGTCGGATAAACACCGGCGAGCATGCCGTACACCCGTTCGCCGTGCCGCGGTTCGGCCGCGAATTCTGCCGCGAGCTTGGCGAGACGGGATGCGTATTCCACGGCTCGCGTCTCGGGGATCCGCGCCCGCCGTGTGGTAAACATCGGTAGCGGCTCCCCTTCGACGACTCGGACGTCGCGAAGAGCATCGTGCACCATGAAGAGCGGATCGCTTATCTCGCCGGGCCCCGACATGATGATCGTGCGACCGACCCGGCCATAGTACTTCTCGGTCATCGCCCGGACCTGACGAGTGCGCACGATGCGGATGAGTCCACACTTCTCGAGGACCTTCAAGTGATAGCCGACGGTGCCCTTCGGCTTGCCGAGGGCTTCGGCGAGATGAGTCGTCGTGGCCGCTCGTTCCAGGAGAAGGTCGAGGATCGCGAGCCGGGTTCCATCGGCGAGAGCCTTGAACGCGGCAGGTGAGTCCGCGATCACTTCGTCGTCGATCTCGTAGTCGAGTCCCCCGCCGTCAGTCGTCGGGCTCTGATTCGGGTCCGCTTGCGCTTTGGTCGACATCTTCCGAATTGTCGAAGTTCTCCGACCCTTTGTCAACTCTGTCTCCGATCGCCCACACAACAAATAGCGCGATCGCCGCCAGCCCTGCAGCGATACCACCGACAAGCCACCAGTTCGAGCCTGTGTTCTCGGGCGGCAGCTGCGTCGGGCGAGTCGAAGAAATGACTGCGGGGTCAACCCCTAGATCGGTCAGAGAGACCAGATCAGAGATATCGCTCTGACCACCACCATCGATCGCCTCGAACGCTACCTGAACGTCTTCGCGCCCGGAGAAACGCAGGATCCCCATCCACTGTCCGTTCCCCTGATCGGCAAGCGCCACCGGTGGCAATTCGCCTGCGGCGGATACGGCACGCGCTAGAACCGCCGACCGTCCACCGTCGACCACAACGGAGACCTCAATGGTCATCCCCGAATCGATCTCGAGCGCCCGCGCCTCGGCGTTCCCAAAAGGAGCCGTTAGCGTGACGGAGAAGAGCAAGGCGAACAGGATCGGCATCTCTGAGAGCGTAATCGACCGTCAGATCACACAGACAGGGAGCCGAGCGCCAGGCTCCCATCAGGGCTAACAGAGATCGGGATGGGATCGGAGATCCCACCGAGATAGCGTCCGTCGGAACCGTGGTGCAGAGTGCCGAGCATCATCGGCCGATCATCGATGAACACGATCTTGCCGGCGTAGAGAGTGCCGAGGCGATCCGCATACACGAATGATGTCGGGCCCCGTCGGAATGGCCCCGCTGGTTGATCGGCGATCGCGTAGCCGATTCCGGTGAGCGCATCTTCGGAACGGACACCAGGCTGCATGTCCCCGGGGAGGGAATATATCACGTAATACCGGCCGTCGATCGTGACCTGTTGAGGAACTTCCACATACCCGAAGGATTCGGGAGCGAAGACCGGAGGTCGAGCCGACCATTCGACGAGGTCGGCCGAGACCGCGTGGCCGATCACACCTCGCGTCCCCGCTGGACCTACGGCGACGCGGGCGGTGACGAACATGTGGAAGCCGCCTCCGTTCGGGTCGGGGAAGACCCATGGGTCACGCCACGTCTCCTCGTACCAAGCATCGAAATCGAGCTTCTCGTACCAGCTCGGGTCGGCCTCGCATAGGGGATTGAGGGAGATCTTCTCCCAGGTCAGCAGATCACACGAAGTCGCGGCCCCAATCCGTTGGATGTTGCCCCCATCGACGGTCGAGACGCCCGTATAGAACATCCACCACCCGGCGCCGACACGCACGACGCTTCCGGTCCAATTCGCCAGGTCATCCCACTCCCCCGCCGACCCGGCAGGGAACGGATCCGGGAGACGCTGCCAATCCCGCAGATTCCGCGACACCGCATGGCCGATGCGAGCGTTGCGATGTCGCGCCTCGGGATCCCCGAGCGCCTTCGGCGCATGAAGGTAGAAAGCATGCCAGTCATCGCCGTCGAGCGCGAGCCAGAAGTCCCAGACCCATCGGTCCGGAATGCTGAGCGTCACTCTCGACCTCGATTCAGCCCTTGACGCCGGACGAAGCAACGCCTTGCACGAACTGACGCTGGAAGATCAGGAAGACAATCAGCAGTGGCAGCGTCATGAGCACGGTGTAGGCCATGATGTCACCCCATGCGACCGGTGGCGTATTCTGGAAGACACCGATCCCGACCGGCAGCGGACGGACGTCGATACCGCGCGTCACCATCGAAGGCCACAGGAACTGGCCCCAGGAGAACAAGAATCCGAGGATCGCAACCGTGGCATACGCCGGCTTGGCCAACGGTGCGACGACTCGCGTGAAGACCCTCACCGGCCCGGCGCCGTCGATCCTGGCGGCTTCCTCCAGGGACTTCGGAATCCCGAGGAAGAACGTGTAGAACAGGAAGATGAACAGCGGATTCGCGATGAACGGGAGGATCTGAATCTGGTACGTATCGAGCCATCCAACCTCGGCTCCCATGAACAGCAGAGGTACTGCGAGCGCCTCGAACGGGATGATGATGAGCGCTATGACGATCGCGAGGATCACCTTCTTACCCTTGAACCGCAGCCTTGCCAGGGCATAGCCGAAGAGGCTGTTGACGATCAGGCCGAGGCTGACGATGCAGCCAGAGATGATCACCGAGTTCATGAACACCCTGGGGAGTTGCGCGCGTTCGATAGCGTCGACGTAGTTCTCCAGGCCAACGAACGGGATCGGTAGAAACGCCTCGAACGAGTCGCTGTTCGCAAGCACCTGGTCATCCGGCTTGAACGATGAAGACACCATGTAGACGAGCGGGAAGAGGAAGAGGACCGCCAGGACGATCATGACGGCGTAGAGGATCCAGCGCCAAACCGGACTCGATCGAACACTGCTGGAGACGTTGCTCCTATCGGGTTTGGTCTTCGCCGTCATACTTCACCCTCCTCTCGGAGGAATCTGCGCTGGAACAAGGTGAGCGTCAGCACGATCGCGAAGAAGATCACGGCGATCGCCGATCCTCTCCCAATCGCCTGCCGACTGAATCCAACGTCGACCATGTGGACCATTGCTGTTCGCGTGCTGTCGAGTGGTCCACCGGGTGTACGCGGCATCAGCGTCGGTTGATCAAACAGACGCATGGCGAGGATCGTGGTCACCGTGAGCACGAAGATCAACTGGTTGCGGATCCCGGGCAGAGTGACATTCCGGAATTGCGCCCAGGTACTCGCACCGTCGATCGAAGCCGCTTCGTAGAGTTCGGTTGGGACGTCTTGAAGAGCGGCCAGCAGGATGATCATCTGGAACCCCACACCTTGCCACATCGACACGATGATGATGGCGGGCATCGCCCAGATCGTTGAGTTGAGCCAGTCCGGGCTGAAGTTCCCGAACGTGATGATCTCGAGTCCGGCGTTGATGAGTCCATTCGGATTGAACAACAGGATCCAGATCGTCGCGGCGGCTGCCATCACAACCGTCACCGGAGTGAAGAAGACCGTGCGAAAGGCCGTTCTTCCCCTGAACTTCTGATTCACCAGGACAGCGAGCATCAGAGCGATCGCCGTCTGTACCGGAACGACGAACAGGGAGAACCGAGCGTTGTTCCAAAGTGACTTCCAGAACAAGCCATCGGTGAGTTGATCGACGTAGTTCTCGAGGCCGACGAATCTCGTTGCGAGTGGAGAAATGAGCCGCTGGTTCGTGAATGAGAACACGATCGCCAGGATGAACGGAACCACGATGAAGAGAATCAACAGAACACCGGCGGGCAGAATGAAGAGCCAGGCGACCCGAGTCTCAGATCTGTCGGCACCTCCTCTCTTGCTCTCGGGAGGTGGTTCCGTGGTCGCGTTGGTCTGGGTTGAGTCGACTGCCGTCACCGGGGACCTCCCGTGCTCGCCGCTTGCTCGGAGGATTCGGGGATGGGAGGGGATCGGGCTCCCCTCCCATCGTATTGCTGGTTCAGACTATGGAGCCGGATAGCCCTCGTTCGCATCGACATCCGCGTCGATCGCCGCTGCCGCGGCGTCGAGTGTTGACTGGACATCTGCACCGAGGAGAATCTTGTCCATCGCACCCCAGAACTCCGACGTAACCGTCGGATACCCGGGAGTGACCGGTCGCGGAACTGCGATGTCGGGGGCACCCTGGAGCTGTTCAACGAACAGTGCAAGCGGTCCACCCTCAGCGAAGTTCGGCGCCTTTGCCAGAGCCGTCTCCGTCGAAGGA
>JGI24024J18818_10001310_pt1 | contig 10163 bp, 12 predicted proteins | sample Cruoilmetagenom2_FD_18818 | JGI IMG/M metagenome (IMG submission 18818) | reverse complement strand
GAAGCTTTAGAGAAACTTCTCTCTCTTGATACAGTCAAAAAAGTCTCTAATTTTACAAAATCTTTTAACATTATATTTCCTTATTAATTTATTGATATAAATTTAATTATTTGTATTGTATCAGATTATACTTAATTATTTATAAGGTATCCTTATTGAATTTGTTTAATTCATTTTACTTATACCTAAAGTAAGGAAAATCGCTGTACTGCAGTTTAATAGATTTAACGATATAATATATACTATTTAGGAGAGTAACAAAGAATGGAACAGATACTGAACGAACTTAATCCCTCACAGCGTGAAGCAGTTGAACATATCGATGGTGCTATGCTTATACTCGCTGGTGCAGGAAGTGGTAAGACTAAAACATTGACTGCAAGACTGGCATATCTTGTAGGTGAAGTCGGCATAGATCCAGCAAATACTTTAACACTTACTTTTACAAATAAAGCTGCGGCAGAAATGAGAGAAAGAGCACTGAAACTCATGCCGACAAAAGTATCTTACCCTCCACTTTTATGTACTTTTCATAAGTTTGGCTTACTTTTCTTAAAATTCCATATAGAAAAACTAGGACGTCAAAACAGTTTTGTTATCATTGACAGTGATGATAAAAAACGTCTTTTACGTTCAATTGCAAAAGAGTTAAAAATAGATTTGAACATTTCATTTATCGCTTCTGAAATTTCAAAATATAAAAATTCTCTACTCACTCCTGAAGTCGTTATTCAAAAAGCAGAACTTGCTGACTATAAACAGGTTGCAAAAATATATGAAAAATATCAAGCAAATATAGAAGAGAACAATCTTGTAGATTTTGACGATCTTCTGATGCTTACCTATAAAATACTTGATGAAAATGAAGCATTAAGAAAAGAGACCAGCAACAGATATAAATATATTATGGTTGATGAGTACCAAGATACAAATGAACTGCAATACCGTCTTCTTGAACATCTCTGTTCAGAGCATGAAAATCTATGTGTGGTCGGTGATGATGATCAAAGTATTTACGGTTGGAGAGGTGCAAATATTCGTAATATTTTAGAATTTGCAGAGAATTTTGAAACCACAAAAACTGTCAAACTTGAAACAAACTACCGTTCAACAGAACCCATACTCAAAGCAGCCAATACACTGATAGAGCATAACTCTACCCGTTTAGGCAAGAAACTCACTTCCCATAAAGGTTCGGGAGGTGAGGTAAAACTTCTTCATTCTCTTGATGAATCTATGGAAGCCAAAGCAATTGCTCATGCAATACACAAGTTGATAGACACTGGTGCCAACCCTGATGAGATCGCTGTACTCTATCGTATCAATGCACTCTCCCGTTCACTTGAAGAAGGCTTTACAAAAGAAGGTTTAGGCTTCAAGCTCATAGGCGGGATGCGTTTTTATGAACGTGCAGAGATCAAAGATGTCATCTCTTACTTTAGGGTATTGGCAAATCCTCACGATGACTTTTCTCTTATTCGTATTATCAATAAACCTAAAAGAGGTATTGGTAAAGCATCGATTGAAAAACTTCAAAAAGCTGCTTTTGATGCACATCTCTCTCTATATTCATACATAGAACAAAGTGTTAGAGGGAAACAACCTTTGGTGATCAGTAAAAAAGTTGCTACATCTCTTACCAAACTTGTTGAAGATATCACGATCCTGCAAGAAGAAGCAAAAAATGCTCTTGGAAATTTTATTACACTTTTTGAAGAACGTATTAAACTGAAAGATCACTATGTAAGTATGGTCGATGGCTTTGATCGTATTATGAATATAGATGAATTCTATGGTTATTTTAGAGATGCAGCCATAAAAAATCCAGATCTAACTCTGGATGAATTTTTAAATGATATTTCACTGCAAAGTGATCAAGACCAGATAGAAGAAGATGCGATCACTATTATGAGTATTCATGCGGCAAAAGGTTTAGAATTTGAACATCTTTTTGTCATTGGACTAGAGGAAGAGTTCTTTCCGCTTCTTGGTGAAGGATGCAATATGGAAGAGGAGCGTCGTTTAGGCTATGTCGCTATTACCAGAGCCAAGTCTGACCTCACACTCTGTTATGTCGACAGCCGTTTTTACAAAGGTCGTCGTAAAATGATAGATAAGAGTCGTTTCCTGGGTGAGGCGGGGCTTATCCAAGATGCGAGTCTCAAAATAACAAAAAGTTCTACTTTCAAAAAAGGTGATCTTGTCAAACATAAGATCTTTGGAATTGGCCGGGTACAGGCTGCCAATAAATCTGGAAAAGAGTATAAACTTCTTATTAATTTTGGCGGGAATAAAAAAGAAATTCTTAGTTCATTCGTTCAGAGTATTTAATGTTATACAACCTGCGTAGGGTGGATTTATCCACCACAAACTATTATAGATACAAAACAATGGTGGATAAATCCACCCTACCCGATCAATTGACACAAAGAAATTAAGATGAACCGTCTTTTTGTCGTAAATAAACCCATNTTTCGTACCTCTAATGGCTATATGGGTTATGTAAAACGTAAATATGGCACTAAAAAAGTAGGTTTTTCGGGTACGCTTGATCCTTTTGCTACAGGTTGTCTCATAGTCGCCACAGGACAATACACCAAACTATTCCAATACCTCAACAAAACACCTAAGAGCTACAAAGCTACCTTATGGCTTGGGGCGAATTCTCCCAGTTTGGACATTGAAAAAGTAGATAGCATCAAAAATGTACCTGCATTTTCACAAGAGAGAATAGAAGAAGTTTTACATACCCTAAAAGGTGAGCTCACTTACTATCCGCCAAAATTCTGTGCTAAAAAGATAAACGGAAAACGAGCGTATGAACTCGCACGTGCAGGTGAAGAAGTAGAGCTTAAAACTATTACCTCAACCATATACGATATAAAACTTATCAATTATAATCACCCTTTTATCCATTTTGAAGCTAAAGTAAGTGAAGGAACCTATATTCGTAGTCTTGGTTCTCTTATAGCAGATAAACTGGGTGTTGACGGAACACTTTCAAGCTTACATCGTATTCATGAAGGACAATTTTCTTATGATGAGGAAAAAGCCCTTGATCCCTTCACGCATTTAGCCCTTCCTTCCAATAAATATATGGGAGAAGAGGATGATATGGAACTTGGTAAAAAACTCACTGTAGTGCATTTTAAGACTAAATCAAATGGTGTCTATCTCGTAGAGACTACAAACTTTTTTTCCATTGTTGAAATACTTGATGAAGAAGTGAAATACAGGTTCAACAGAATACCAAAATTTGAGGATAATAAATGTACAACATAAAAGCCCATGCAAAAGTAAATATATTTTTAAAGATCACAGGTTACAAAGATGGTTATCATACCCTGATATCACGATTTGTACGTGTAGAAGACCTTTATGACACTATTGAGTTTGTACCCTGTGAATGTGAAACTTTCACTATAGAAGGATGCAATGATATTCCTTTAGAGTCCAATACTATTTACAAAGCATATCAATCACTCAATGATCATACTGCTGATCAGGCTATACATAATTTCTTTTCTAAACATAAAGTTGTAGTGACAAAACGTATTCCTTCTCAGGCAGGCTTAGGCGGAGGCAGTTCTGATGCTGCTGCTTTTATGAATTTGGTCAAAGAGGCATGTGATCTGACAATAAGTACTGATGAGTTAGCAGAACTTGGTAGTACCATAGGAGCAGATATTCCATTTTTCATTTATAATTATGCATCTGCCAATGTATCAGGTTTTGGAGAAATAGTAATGCCTTTTGAAGAAGCTCCTCTTGACATAGAACTTTTCACTCCAGATATAGGCTGTGATACTGCGGCAGTTTACAAAACCTTCCATACCTATCTACTAAGAAATGTTGACCGAACCACATTTTTTGGCTGGGAAGGAATGGACTCACGTACATTGCTCAATCTTATTGTAGATCCCATAGTCCTGAATGACCTTTTTCCTGCGGCATTAGCAACCTATCCAGAGCTTGAAGAGTTTAAGAGAGATGGTTGGTTTTTTTCTGGAAGCGGAAGTACATTTTTTAGGGTAAAAGAGTAGTAATATTCTCTTTTACATTATCCTAAGGGTACCCCTAATATATAATAGTTATAATAAAAGTCTCTAAATACAATAAAAGAGGTACTTGTATGTCTACATCTACTACCCAATATCCAGATATTTTCAATGAACTAAAAACCCAGGTACGCCAAGCAGGTTTACTCGATCGTGTACCAGTACGTGGCTCTACAGAGATGATCGCAGTCTTAATTTCTATAGTCATTGCCTTAGCTACAGCTCCATACTGGAACCCCATACTTCTGGGACTTTTCATCACCTTGGTCATGACCCGTTCAGTATTTGTTTCACATGATATTTTACATACACAGTATTTCAAAAATAAATCACTTTCAAAAAAACTTTCTTACCCTTTTTCAGCATTTATTTTAAGTAATTCATCTTCCTGGTGGGACTATAAACATAATGTAAATCATCATACCTATTGCAATATCGTAGAAAAAGATGAAGATATCCGTGCACTTGATGGTGCATTTACACCCAAGAGAGGAGAGAGTCTATTTATTAAAAAATACAAATATATTATTTTTTGGGGCTCTATGTTCTTTATGTTCCCTGCATTCATAGTACAGTCTTACAATTTTGTGATCAAACGTAAACTCTGGGGTGAGTTTGCACTTATGTTATTGCACTGGCCACTGATCTGGGGAACACTTATCTACCAGATCGGTGCATTAAATACCTTATATGTTGCACTTACAGTAAACTTCGTACTCTCCCCCTGGTTAGCATTTGGATTCATTACCAACCACTTGGGATGTGAAACATTTGAAGAAGAAGAGGGGAAAGAACTCTCATGGATGGAGCTTCAGATGAGAACAAGCCGTTCTCTCAGTGGCGGGTCATTTATCCATTGGTTCTATGGTGGGCTTAACACACAAATCGAACATCATCTTTTCCCAAAAGCACCTAGATTTAACCTGCTTAAAGTACAAAAAATGACAAAAGATTTTGCACATAAACACAATATTTCCTACTTTGAAACTACACCTGTAACTGCGTACGTTCAAATAAATCATGCACTAAAAGACTACTAACTCTATGCTACAGTAGTAGATACTAAATACAATCAGCTATTTAGTATCTTACCTCACTCCAGTTAAACACTTTAAATAAACATTTCAACATATCATCTATGGCTGCTTCTATCACTATATTTTTTTTACTGATGGGATGGACAAAGGTGACTCTGTGAGAATGCAGCAGGAGACGATGACATTCAAACTTCTCTCTAAAAAGTTTATTATGCTCTCCTCGTCCATGTTTGGTATCTCCCACAATAGGATGAAAAACATGTTTCATATGCCGTCTTAGCTGATGTTTTCTTCCTGTTCTTGGTAGTAATTTCACAAGTGAATAACGGGCAACAGGATAACGGCTTACTGCGTATGGCAACTCTACTGTAGCTAAACATTCATAGTGTGTTTGTGCTTCCTGTGCCTCTTTGGTAATACCCGCCCTCTTTTGTTCTTTGGTATCTAACATTTGTTTAAGAGGATGATCTATAAGCGCTTCATCTCTCATGTAACCACGTACTACGGCAATATACTCTTTTTGCACCTCATGAGAACGAAAAAGTTCTGACATTATTTGTGCTATTTCAGCATTCAGTGCAAAAAGTAAGACCCCTGATGTAGGTTTATCCAAACGGTGTACAGGATGTACATATTGTCCTATCTGATCACGTACGAGTTGAAGTGCAAATTGTGTTTCATGTTTGTCTATGGGTGATTTATGCACCAATAGTCCTGATGGCTTATTGATCGCAACAATGTACTCATCCTGGTAGAGTATTTCCAAAAGTTCTGCTTCTATATTATCCATAGTAGATTATATGATATAATTCTAGAAAAAAAGGACTGATTTGGGTATTAACATCGTTGCACAAAATAAAAAAGCCAGACACGATTATGAGATACTTGAAAAATTTGAAGCAGGCATTGTACTTGCCGGTGCTGAAGTAAAAGCACTGCGTGCAAAACGTGTAAATCTTGCAGATGCATTTTGTCGTTTCATCCAAGGTGAACTGCACCTTATGAATGCACACATTGCACATCTTGAGACAACAAACAGACATTATGTTCCAGATACAAGAACACCCAGAAAACTACTTTTACACAAAAAACAGTTGGAAAAACTCTATGTAAAAGTACATAAAGACGGATTGACCATTGTACCTCTCATGATCTACTTTAACGAGCGTAATTTAGCAAAGGTAAGCATTGCCATTGCAAAGGGTAAAAAACTCCATGACAAGCGTGCAGACATGAAAACCAAGACATTAGACAGAGAAGCACATCAGGCTATGAAAAACCGATCTTATTAAGGGGTTTTTTCTGCTCTCTTTTTTTCTTCACTCTCTTCCATGCCGAGATATATTCTCTTTGTATGATCCTCTCTTTCCTTTTCTTCATAAGCAGTGTATGGGAATTTGGATTGAGTTTTCTGGCTTCTTTCAGACGAGTAAAGCGTGATACCCTTTCGTAACCAATAAATTTATAAATAGCAACCTTCATNTTTTTCACCAGCCATTTTAAAAACCTTCTCATCGGTACTTTCATGAGTTTAGCCATAAGCACTTCTACCCAGCCAAACAGATAGTGAAACCATTGATAGATCTTGTTCAACCCCTGTTTCAAAAAAGGTACTTTCTCCAACCATGTTAAGAGCCAAGAAAACAGTACTACTTCCAAAACNGGTGCCAGCCAGTTACCCCACAATACTTTGGTAATGAAATAGAAAAGTGCCGTAAAGAGTTTTAAAAAAACTGCAAGCAAGAAACTCCATACCTTTGCGATAAACACTTTTACCGCTAACATTCCACCCATGAATTTACCCACAAAACCCAAAGAACCGATAAATGCAAAAACCGTCATGATCTTTTTAACCAAAGGAAAATTATGAAAATTATCTTTCATATGCTTAGAGAGTCGCTTAAAATCATCTCTCATGTGATCTAAAAAATGGACTTTTATCTGATGATTCAACACCCTCTCGATCATGTATCGTTTACCTAGTCCGGTAGCAGAGAGAAGTATGATCTTTCTTATAAAAAGTTTGATGATAAATTTTCCTTTTACCAGAAAAAATGCTGTCAATATGGCAATAATATTTTCTTTGACAAATAAAAATGTATCTGTTAAAAATCCAATAATAAATATTTTACTCTCTTCAAAAGCAAAAAGAAGCGTAACTATGATAATAAGAAGTAAGGGGGCAAGTAAAAACCATCGTGATCTATTTTTCATGATTTATTTTTAACTACCTATCGCTTACGAAGTACATCTTTTATAGTCTGATAAAGATGTTTTATTCTTGTAAGAAAAGGACTCTCTTTTGCAAAATATTTCTCTTTAACTCTTTTCATAGTTTGTTTTAGACTTTCTTTTATGATTTTTATACGTTGCATAGTTGATTGGTACACTTCAAGTGATTTAAGCCAATCTATTCCTTTCATGATCCAATCATATATCCATTTAAACCATCCAAATTGCATAAGTTTATCTTCTGTTATACGAAACATCCAAAAGGTAAATGCAGCAATGGGGATCTTAGTAATATATAGTGTCATACCAAGCAGAGCCTGACCACTTACAAAAAGAATACCTGCATAGATACCTAAAGCCTCAACCAAACCCAGTAAAACAACAAAAACAACAAGTATCACATATGCATTTACCGCATGAAGCATCTCTTCAACTTTATGTAATATTTTAAGAGAATGAATGAAGTCATAAATAGGTCTGGCAATCCCCTCCCAGATCAACTCTTCAAATAAAATGTAGATGAGTACAAGTATAAGCTGTAAAAGTGAAATGAATTTATGTTTTATTGCTGGGAGCATTAGATATCCTAAATGAATTTTAAAGAGATATTATAGCTAAGAATTTTGGATGTTGAATGATAGATTAAAAGTTATTTTTGTTTACAAAATATTATTGTCTTTAGAAAGTAAAGATTTCTTTTTGATTTATTGTAGTTCTGGTTGGATGGGACTTTTGAAGAGAAGGAGCTTACATAAAGTAAGTGACTGAACGGAAGAAGTCCCATTCAGCCAAAAATGCTGTGAAGCAGAAAGAAAGATTACTTTCTACGAAGTTCTTTGATTCTTGCTGCTTTACCTTTAAGTTCTCTAAGATAGAACAATTTAGCTCTTCTGATTCTACCTTTTCTAAGCACTTCAATACTTTCAATAGACTCAGAGTAAAGTGGGAATATTCTCTCAACACCAACAGAGTTGGCACCCATTTTTCTTACCATGAATGTTCTACCAGTTCCTTGACCTCTAATTGCGATACAAAGACCTTCATAGTTTTGTACTCTCTCTTTAGCACCTTCTTTAATTCTAACGGCTACTCTTACTGTGTCACCTGCTCTGAATGCCGGTACATTTTTGTTTTCTAGTTGCGCTTGTTCGAAGCTTTCAATGAATTTATTTCTCATATGTTATACCTTTTTTGTATAAGTCTGGACGAAAATACTTTGTTTTACACAAAGCCAGCCCTCTTTTTAAGTCCGTGATTTTACTATGATTTCCCTTTAAGAACTCTGAAACAACTTCATTATTTTCATAATTCTTAGGTTTGGTAAATGAAGGCGCTTCCAGGAGTGCTTCTTCAAAGCTTTCAACACTCAATGATTCACTGTTCCCCAGTACTTCATTTACATTTCTACTAATAGCATCACACACCACCATACTTGCCAGTTCACCGCCTGTTAAGATGAAATCTCCTATCGAAAAAAGTTCATCTGCCTGTGCTTCTATGACACGTTCATCTATACCTTCATAGCGTCCGCTTACCAATACGATATGCTCTTTTTTTGCCAAACGTTTTGCATCATTCTGGGTAAACGGTTTGGCAACAGGAGAGAGAAATATCACATGTGCTGCAGGTGAAGATTCTCTTATATTATCCAATGTATCCATTAAAGGTTGAGGGGTCATTAACATCCCTGCACCACCACCTATCATGGGTGCATCTACACGATTATGTTTATCTGTTGTGAAATCACGAGGATTTGCAAAATCTATAGATATTTTCTCATCTTCAATAGCACGTTTTAAAATACTTTCGGAAAAGTACCCTTTAATAAGATTCGGGAAAAGTGTGACNAACGAGAAACGCATAGTATTAACTAGCCTCTAAAATGTCTTTAGCATCTTTTGTGTAGATCTTTTTTTCTTCTATATTTGTGCTGAGTACATAACGCTCAATATAAGGAAGCAGGAAGCTTTTTGAAAAACCCTCTTCAACCAAGGTATCATCGGTATTGATAACCAGATAGTCTGTATCGACCATACGCTGAATGTCATCAACAACGCCTAAAANCAAATCACCCTGAACTACAGTACAACCTTCAATGTCAAAATAAAAATGCTGTCCTTCTTCAAGGATACAATTTTGTTGAGTTTGCTTTAAATCTGTATATATCTTTGCATTGGTTAGTTTTTTTGCAGAATCAATACTTTCATAACCTGCAAAGCGTATAGTTCCACGTTTAAAGTTTACATCAGTGATGGTTAATTCACCACGATCACTTTTAAAAGCAGTCCCTACTTTGAACTGTTCTGGAAAGTCGGTATGAAGATTTAGTTTAAGGTCACCCCAGAGTCCAATGGTACGCCCTATTTGAGCGATGTAAAATTGTTCTTGAGACATGTTAGTTATTCAGCAGCTTTGACATTTACACGGTAATTTTTACCGCCTTTTGCTTTACATCCTGAGATGACTGCTTTGATAGAGTTGATCATTCTTCCTTCTTTACCGATGAGTTTACCTATATCTTCACTGTTTGCAAAGATCGTGATCTCATCGAACCCCTCATCAACCTCTGCGATCTCTATTGAGATATCTTCAGGGTTGTTTACCAAAAGCTTGGTATATGAGAGTAAGAAGTTTTTAACCATAAAGACTATTTTTTACCTGCAAGTCTTTTAACAGTTGGGCTCATTTGTGCACCAACGCTGATCCAGTAGTTCAATCTTTCTTCATCAAGAGTAAGATCTTTGTTTACAGATACTGGGTTATAGTTACCGATTACTTCGATCCAACCACCATCTCTTCTTTTTCTGCTGTCTGTTACTACGATTCTGTAAAATGG
>JGI24024J18818_10001307_pt1 | contig 10171 bp, 10 predicted proteins | sample Cruoilmetagenom2_FD_18818 | JGI IMG/M metagenome (IMG submission 18818) | reverse complement strand
GGAAAGACCCCTTTTCCTGGGAAACAATTTCTAACCTTAAGAAACTGACGGTTAACCAACGTTCCTGAAACATTCCAATCGGTGTCAATCGCCTATGTTCTCTAAATGTTCAATCTTGACGGTTTCGTAAAAAGTCTTTTGTGAGCGACATCGAGCAATTTTGGAGAAAGATTCATGATGAGTCTGGCGTAAAAAATTGGAAGCTGTTTGAGGGCGTTAGCCCGAGTTCTTGCAATTTAGCCAGGCGAGTCATGAATCCCAAAATTGCTTGCGGAGCGAGCAAAAGACTTTTTACGAGTTCATCAATCTAAATTCTCATTGTTTTCATTCTTCAACAAAATGTCTATTATTTTGGGGATATAATCATTCGACTTGCTGACGTGGAACCTGCAGGACCCTGCGCCACGATGCCCGCCGCCTTCAAACCCTGAAAGCATCAACCCCACATTCACATTGCAATTTCGATTAAAGATACTGTGCCCCACACTTACGGCGACTTTTTCTTTATCATCGCCGTCATAAAATATTTTAACACTCACAACCGCTTCGGAATACATGGAATAGACCAAAAAACGATTGCCCGTCGGTGCTTTATCGAACGCACGAAAATCTGTAATGGATACGTGTCCTTTCAATTTTGTGTGTTCTTTTAAAATGGATTTATATTTCTTGTTGTTTTCAACCGCCCCATTGCAACGTGCTCTCACTTCCGGATCTTCAACAACCGTGTCGATGTCATATTTTCTGAGTAGATCGACAAGCCTGTTCCAATAGGGCTCATCATGGCCGTCTCGACCCAAAATCGTCATGGAGAGCAAAATATAATCGTCGTTTTCAGGATACAGCACTTCATCCAAAGATAAATCGGCAGAATCGATTTTGTCTGTTTCTTTGATTAATTGGCTATAATCACGGATAAATCTGTCTTTGTAGTGTTCAAAAATAACGCCGGCTGCCGAAGGTGCAATCTTAAAAACACCCTTGAACGGCGTATCGATTCTGTTGGTATGGTGATGATCAAACCAGAGGGAGCACCGCTCGTGATAGGGCAGGTTTGCGATGATATCCCCCTCTTGAACGTCGATCAGGCCTATTTGCATGTCATTGGGCTCGACCCATTTCACAGGTTTTGTTACATTTTCCGCTTCATACAGAAGCGCAGCGCATACCACGCCGTCAAAGTCTGGTCTGGTTACGATACGCATACAACGCACTCCTAAATCTCTGAAATTCTACAATTTTTTGAAATTAAAGATCTTTTAATAGCTCCTGGTTTATGCCACTTCCATGGAATGATGGAATCTTGGAATAGTGGAACGTTGGATTGAAGGAACAATATCATTCTAACTCCTTCAGCAACCCATCATTCCATCATTCCATTGTTCCAATTGGGGCCCCCAAGGTTCGTTCTTTACCCGGTATCCGTCCGGAAGTCTATTAAGTATTGTTTCCATTCAATGGGCAGGAGCTGTTTTTTTGCATTGTTGCACTCCTTGCAAGCGGTGACCACGTTCCCTTTGGTGGTCCTGCCGCCTCGGGCAATGGGCACAATATGGTCCATGGTCAGCTCCTTGGGCGGGACAGAGCGCCCGCAGTAGTGGCAGATGCCCTTGGCACAGCGTCGTTTCCACCACTGGGAGTTCCGAAGTTCTCTGGCCTTGCGGCGCTCCCTTTTGATGTCTTTCTCCTCCAGATTATATGCGAATGGCTCCATATGTCTTTTTATTTAATTTTGAAAAACATAGTCCTCTGGGCCATGCCAGAAACAGGCTATGCCAGTAAATTATTCGACGGCGATAATGGAATGGTGGAGTGGTGGAATGATGGGTTACGAACTGCCACTAACTTCATAAGAGCCATGGGCATTTTGATATTCCCAAAATGGGCAACATTCCGATTTTCGGCCCAATATTCCAGTATTCCAACATTCCAGCCTTCCAAACACGTGCAATGAGATGTTAATCACACCCCTTTGGGGTGAAACCAAAGCCGGGTCCTCTATGCCCGGATTCTTTACTTATGGGTATTTTTCGAGAAACCAATGCGGTCTATCCATTTTACGATTTCTCTGTTTAATATCGCATAAAATTTTTCTGATCCTCCAAGGCCGCGTCTTCCAAAAAAGTAGTTTATCTCCAGAAAAAGAGGTGTGTTAACCGCAGCGCCGGATGAAAAAAGAATATCAAAACCGGCCAGATCGATTGCCGTCCGGAGGCAAAAATCTTTTACTGATTTGACGGCTTCTTTCTGCAGTTCCGGGTCGGTGTCAAGTTCGATAACCGCCCCCTTGGCAATATTTGATGTAAAACTTTCTATTTCAGGCTGAATCTGCCAGTAGGAAATCATCGTCTGTCCGATAATAACAACTCTAAGCGATCGGTTTTCTGAAGGAATATATTCCTGAATGATAAATCCCTTTTGACCGCTTTTTTCAAATTTTCTGACGGTTTGCATAACACTCAGAAAATCTTCAGGCGATTTTAACAAAAAGACATGATCTCCCTCTCCGCCCAGGTCGAATTTGAATGCAAACGGAAAATCGAAAGCGGGTTTTGGGGGCATTTCGCCGTATNTTAAGGAAAATGCATCGATATTTATATAGGTTTCAGTTTTTGGGTGGGGCGCATTTTTTTCTCGAAAAAGCCGAATCTGTCCGATCTTTCCCTTATACTTAAACCGTGCATCAAAATTGGGAAAAACATGTTTGCAGTTGTTGCGTGCCATTTCGTAGAGGGATTGATAGCATCCCTGGGGCAGGATAACGGCATCGGCGGCCCTGATTGCATCAAGGTCATCAGCTCCAGGCTCCCGCCCGGCGCAGAGCAAGTTTTTCTCACCTTCAAAGCAGGGGTGATAGGACAGAATCATCAGTAACCAAATTTTCTAAGGGCTTTTGCGTCTTTACTCCAGTTTTTATGGACCCGTACAAAAAGGTTGAGAAAGACCTTTGTGCCCACCATCCGTTCAATCTCTTTTCTGGCCTCTGTCCCGATCATTTTCAGCATGCTCCCGTTTTTTCCGATGACCATACCTTTTTGTGAACTGCGTTCAACATGAATAGTTGCATCAATTTTTACCAGGGATCCTTTTTTCTTTTCGGAAAATGAATCCACTGTAACCGCTGTGGAATACGGTATTTCCTGTCCGGTTAGGCGAAAAACCTTTTCACGAATCATTTCAGCGGCTATAAAGCGTTCCGGCAAATCGGTGAGGGTTTCTTCCGGAAAATAGGCCGGTCCTTTCGGGAGTAGCGTCTCGATGGCCTTAATGAGTTCTTCGACCTGGTCTCCGAGTATTGCGGAAATCGGTATTATGGCTTCAAATGGGTGAAATTTTGTCCAACTGTCCATAATGGCAAGGAGCGCAGGCTTTTTTATGAGATCTATTTTGTTAAGGACAAGGACAACCGGCCGTTTTATTTTTTGTAGTTTCTTTACAATAAAAGCTTCTGATTCAGTATCCGGATTGGACACATCAATCATAACAAGGACAATATCTACATTTCCCAGTGCTGAAAGGGCTGTTTCCACAATTCGGATGTTCAGCGGGCGTTTGGCCTTATGAACCCCCGGTGTATCTAAGAAAATAAGTTGAGACCCGGGCCGATGGACTACACCCAGTATTCGATTCCGTGTGGTTTGTGGTTTTTTAGAAGTAATTGAAATCTTTTCGCCCAGAATCTGATTTAGAAGCGTCGACTTCCCCACATTGGGTGCACCCACAATGGCCACGAATCCGGATTTAAATTCCTGTGATTTTTCCTGTATATCTAACATGCAATCCCCTGTAAACCAGAACTTAGGGGCTTCGCCCCAATTGGAATGGTGGAATGCTGGAATAATGGAATAATGGGTTCTGGCATAATGCTATATTGGGCTAATGGTAAAATTTGTGTTGATGATAAAATTAAAATGGCTAATATCCTTTTAAAAACCAATCTTCCAGTATTCCACTATTCCATTATTCCATTTTTGAGGCAAGCGTTCAAACCTCAAAAAGTCCTATTTTTTCAAACAATTGCAGAATTTCCGAGACGTTTTTCTTATTTAAACGGTTAATACATCGATCAACGGTTCAATCGCAGCCCACGTCGCATCTTTTCCCATGCGTGATTTGGCTGAGAACAGGATGAGGTCGTTGCGATCGATTTTCAGGATTTTTGCGATGGCAATATGCTGGTTCATCTGTTTTGATTTAGAGAGCTTATCAGCCTTTGTCAGTATGAGAATGCTGGGAATTTTGTAATAACGAAGCCATTCAATAAAGTCGAACTCTTGGGTTCTGGGTATGCGACGAATATCCATGATGAGTACGACGCCTTTTAACGTTTGTCTGGTTGACAGGTATGTCTCGACCATGGGTCCCCATGTTTTTTTTATGGATTTCGGAACTTTGGCATATCCGAATCCCGGGAGGTCTACAAACGAGAACGCATTGTTTATGTTAAAAAAATTAATAAGTTGGGTGCGCCCGGGTGTGGAGCTGGTTTTTACCAGACGTTTACGGTTTACGAGGGTATTGATCAGAGAAGATTTGCCCACGTTCGATCTTCCCGTAAAACCGATTTCCGGCAAGATCGCAGGGGGATAGTGGGATGGTTTAACAGCGCTTTTAACAAAATCAGCCGATTTTATGATCATGGTATTTTAAATAGTTCTCCAGTCGGTCCAATCCCTCGGTAATATTTTCCATTGAAGTGGCATATGAAAATCGAAGGTAGCCTTCGCCGTTTTTACCAAAGTCGATACCCGGCGTTACCCCGACATGGGCTTTTTCGAGAATATCAAAGGCGAGTTTATACGAATCGCCGGAGATGTGTTTTGCATTTGCGAATACATAAAAAGCCCCTGTCGGTTCTACGGTAATCCCGAGACCCATATTTTTTAGGCGACGGATCATGTATTGTCTTCGCTTATTGTAAATCTGCTTCATGCGTGAGACATCTTCTCCGGCTTCCTTAAGGGCGGCGATTCCTGCGACCTGAACCATCGCATTGGCGGATATGAAGAAGTTTTGCTGAATTTTTTGGATGGGTCGTATAAAATGTTTCGGAGCGATCATGTATCCAAGTCTTAAACCGGTCATGGCATATAGTTTTGAGAAACCGTTGAATACAAATGCCCTTTTCGTAAATTCCAAAATAGAGTGTTCTTTCCCCTCATAAACCAGACCATGATAGATTTCATCCGAGATAATATACGGTGAATCCGGTTTTAACGACAGCTCGGCAATCGCCGCCATGCGCTCCTTGGAAAGGAGGTTTCCGGTGGGGTTGGACGGGGAGTTGATAAATATTCCCTTTGTTTTGGGAGTTATCTTTTTTTCAATGGCCTTGGGTCGGTATTGAAAGCCGTCTTCCTCATAAACCGGTACGAGGACCGGATGGCCCTGGACGAACCTTATAAAATTAGGATAGCAGGCATAATGGGGATCAGAGACAATGACCTGGTCTCCTTTTTCCAGGAGCGCGGAGAACATAACAAACATCGCCGGAGACGTACCGGACGATATCACGATCTGGCCAGGGTCCACCGATATGCCATATGTCTTTGAATAATGTTCACTGATGGCTTCTCTGAGTTCGATCATGCCCAGACTGTGGGTATAATGGGTATGGCCGTTGTCGAGAGCTTTGCAGGCGGCCTCCTTGACGCATCTGGGGGCGTCAAAATCGGGCTCGCCCACTTCCAGGTGGACCACATGAACACCTTGGCGTTCCATTTCATGGGCTTTTTCCAGAACTTCCATGACAATGAAAGGGGTCATTTCTCTGGTTCGATTTGATGTCATTTTTTTATCTTACCGCTCGTTGTGCCAAAGCACAATCAGAAAGTTTCCGGGGACTCGTATTCAGGGACCGGAAATTAAGTTTCTCGGTATATGGTATACCTCATTGATTCGGGTAGTATGAAATTGAGATGAAATTCGTTTTCTGACACCTGATGTTTGGCAACTTTCAATGGAGCGATGACGCTCGTTTGGGGTTACACGACTTTATTCAACGGATATTCTATAATGCCTTCGGCGCCATGCTTCAAAAGCTTTGGAATAAGTTCTCTTACAATACTGGACCCCACCACCGTTTCCACAGAAAACCAATTCGAGTTATAAAGGGGAGCAACTGTGGGCGCATTCAGGCTTGGAAGCAAAGAAACGATCTTTTTAAGGTATTTATCCGGAGTATTCATTTTAAGGCCGACCAGTTTCTCCGCTGCAAGAGCACCCTTCAATAAAAGGGAGATCTGTTCCAGCTTTTCTCTTTTCTCGGGATCTTTCCAGACTTCATGATTGGTAATGAACTGAGTATGGGTCAGCATCAATTCATGGATAATTTTCAGCCCGTGAGCTTTAATGGTACTTTCAGTCTCAGTGACTTCCACGATGGCATCGGCAAGGCCGGAAACGACTTTTGCTTCCGTGGCCCCCCAAGAAAATTCAACGCTTACATTAATCTTACGTTCGGAAAAATAGTTTTTGGTAAATTCAACAAGTTCGGTGGATATTTTTTTGCCCTCGAGGTCCTCGAGTTTTTTAATGGGAGAATCGTGTGTCACCGCCAGTACCCATCGTGCAGGTCTTGCACTCACTTTTGAATAGACAAGGTCGGTGATCACATGGACATCAGATTTGTTTTCAGCAATCCAGTCCTTTCCGGTCAGTCCGGCATCGAGGGTGCCGTTTTCAACATGCCAGGACATCTCCTGGGCCCTGCACAGAGCGCACTCGATGGTATCATCATTGATTTCAGGGAAATAACTTCTTCCGTTAACGTTAATCTTCCATCCAGATCGCCTGAATAGGTCTATGGTCGCGTTTTGCAGGCTTCCCTTTGGAATTCCCAGTTTTAAAGGACGTTTCATCTATTTATATACCTCCTCAGGGTTAAATATCGGTTTTCCAACAATCCGGATGGATCCATCCTCAACTTTTTTATAAAAACAGCTTTTATGGCCGGTGTGACAGGCCGCACCGCCGACCTGATCAACCTTCAAAACTACGGTATCGTCGTCACAATCGATCCTTATTTCTTTGACTATTTGCATATTGCCGGACGTTTTTCCTTTAATCCAAAGTTCTTGCCGGGTACGACTGTAATATGTAGCCTTTCCAGAGGAGAGTGTTGCTTCCCACGCCGCTTGATTCATAAACGCCAGCATTAATACCTCGCCGGTTTTATAATCTTGAACAACGGCAGGTATCAATCCACCCATTTTTTTGAAATCGAGTTCGATCATTGTGTTATCTCTCTCGTTCAGATTGCAATTAAATACTTAAAACCATAAAAACTATCTATTATAGGGAATAATGTCAATTTATTTTTTTGTTAACAGAGTATCTTGCTTAACGGCACCATATTTGATATTTAGAATCTCTGCGTATGACGCATATCGGTGGTTTGTAACATTAACTTTTTAGAGTTTGAAAGAATATGGCAAAAGACAAAAGAACATCTCAAGTACTCAAAAAGCGCGCTAGAAAGGGCCGAAGGGGGAGGGGTGCAAAGATCGTCCGATGGCTTTTGGCGGCATTTATTTTTACCGTAATATCCGGGGTCATCGGAGTTGTCGGCGTCTATTTCTATTTAAGCAAAAATCTTCCTAAAATAGCAACCTTAAAGGATTACCGTCCTCCTGTCATTACAACGGTCTTTTCTGACGACAATCGAAAGATCGCTGAATTTTTTAAAGAACGCAGAATTGTAGTCCCGCTTTCCCAAATGTCCTCCATGCTGAAAAATGCATTTATCGCTGCTGAAGATGCAAGATTTTATAATCACAAAGGGATAGATGTTTTAAGTATTATCAGAGCATTTTTCAAGAATATCGAGGCCGGGGCCATCGTTCAGGGCGGCAGCACAATTACCCAGCAGGTTGCCAAGTCCTTTTTTTTGACCCCCCAAAAAAGCTATGTCCGCAAGATAAAGGAAGCAATCCTTGCATATCGAATCGACAGGAAATTTACCAAGGAAGAAATTCTATTTTTGTATTTAAATCAGATTTACTTGGGACACGGGGCATATGGGGTTGAGGCCGCATCAGAGAATTATTTCGGAAAATCTGCTCAGGGATTGAATCTTGCCGAATGTGCGATCCTGGCAGGTCTGCCCCAGGCCCCGAGCAGATATTCACCGTTCAGGTATCCTCAAAGAGCAAAGCAGCGCCAGATTTACGTTTTAAACCGAATGGTTGGAGAAGGCTATATTACCAACCTCCAGACCACGGATGCCATCAATAGAGTGCTGGATATTAAACCCAGAAGAAATCTGTATATCGAAGAGGTCCCGGTTTATACGGAACACATAAGACGGTATATCGCCAAAACATACGGTAATGACATCCTGTACGAAGGCGGTCTCAAGATTTATGCCGCAGTAAATGTTGAGATGCAAAAGATTGCCCGGCAAGAAATCGAAAATGGGTTGAATGCACTCGATAAGCGTCAGGGATATCGGGGGCCGATAGAGCATCTTCCGCCGGAAGCGATAGAATCGTTTTCAAAAGCGCTTCAGGATGAACTTGATATGTCACCCCTCGAAGACGGCCGGATTGCAAACGGTGTTGTTATAGAAGTCAATGACAAGAACAATACGGTCACTGTTCGTATGGGCAAGGCCCTCGGCGTAATTAGAATCGATGATATGCGTTGGGCAAGAAAGCCGAATCTTGAGGTTGCCTATTATGAAGCCAGAGTTAACCATCCCGGAGAAGTTTTAAAGGTGGGTGACGTGATACAGGCTCGGGTTAAACAAAAAATTTTCAATACCGACCGATGGTGGCTGGCTCTGGAACAGACACCAAAGGTTCAAGCCGCCCTGCTTTGCATTGAGTCGGAAACCGGGTACGTAAAAGTCATGCTCGGGGGACGGGATTTTAGAGAGAGCCAGTTTAATCGCGCGGTTCAGTCGCGGCGCCAGCCGGGTTCAGCGTTTAAGCCTATCATTTACGCATCGGCCCTTGATAAAGGATTCACCCCTGCAACGACCATCATCGATTCTCCGATTGTGTATCAGGACATAAATCATGACTTTACGTGGAAGCCCAGGAACTACAAGGAAAAATTTTACGGGCCTACACTTTTTCGGGATGCCCTTGCAAAATCACGAAATGTTGTCACCATCAAAATATTAAAAGATGTCGGCATCGATTATGCTATCGATTATGCTCGAAAACTCGGAATTACGTCAAACCTGAACCGGGATCTTTCAATAGCTTTAGGATCTTCGGGTGTATCCTTGCTCGAGCTTGTTCGAGCCTATTCGGTTTTTAACAATCTCGGCTACCTTGTAAATCCTGTCTTTATCACAAAGATTTTGGACAGGGATGGAAATGTCATCGAAGAAGCCGAACTTGTCAGGGAAAAGGTCATCGAAGAGAGTACTGCCTATATCATGACCAGCCTTCTTGAGGGGGTGGTCAAACATGGTACCGGCCGCAGGGTTTTGGCGTTAAAAAGACCGGTGGCAGGGAAGACCGGCACGACAAACAATCTTCATGATGCCTGGTTTGCGGGGTATTCGCCACGATATACAACCGGCACATGGGTGGGTTTCGATGATGAGAACTCCCTTGGGAAGGGAGAAACCGGCTCCAGAGCGGCCAGTCCCATATGGCTCGGCTTCATGCAGAAAATCCTGGCAGGCAAATCCGTCAGGGTTTTTCAAGTGCCCGAGGGGGTCGTCTTTTCTAATATTGATGCTGAAACAGGTTTTTTGCCGATTCCCGAGTCTAAAAAGACCATATTTGAATGCTTTAAGGAAGGGACCGTTCCCACCGAATACACCAAGAAGCCGGATTCGATGACGGAGCCGGAACAGTTTTATAAATCGGATATGTGATAGAAAAGACCCTATCCCGGATAAAGCCGGAACCCAACAAAGATATAAAGGCAACTATTGCGATGGACACCGGTTAAGCCGGTTGGCCCGTATGCCGGTTGACCAGCTAACCGACAAACCAACTCGACCGGCTAACGGGCAAAACTATTTATCACGAAAGCACGAAAATTAGAAAACGCGAAAAAAAATATATATAAAAATTTCGTAACTACTCAGGTATTTAGGTTGAAGGCTGAAGGATATCAATCATCTCGCAACGCTCGAATTAAACCATTCAAGACCTTCTCTGTTTCGACAATCTTTGCTTCAAGCAGAGATGAATCCTGGTTGCGCAAG